>Ga0307417_10001230_pt1 | contig 10639 bp, 8 predicted proteins | sample SalMarWE160210MG_2_FD_202514 | JGI IMG/M metagenome (GOLD analysis project Ga0307417, IMG submission 202514) | Salt marsh sediment microbial communities from the Plum Island Ecosystem LTER, Massachusetts, United States - WE1602-10 | ecosystem: Environmental > Aquatic > Marine > Intertidal zone >...
GAATCGGTCAGCCGCGTGATCGCGCCGATCAGCATCATCAGCACGATCAGCCCCGCGCAGACGAACAGCCACAGGGCGACCGCGCGGTCGCCGGAAACCGCCGGGGCGAGAGTGGACGTCCGGTGTTCGGACGCGGGGTCGAGCGCAGTGGCCATGGCCGGCACTATCCCCGGCTTCGCCGCCCGATTCCAGAGGCAATTCGCCGCAAGTGGAGCGGTGGTGCAATCGAACCCTCTCCGCCGGACGGGGGAGAGGGTGGCACGCGCAGCGTGTCGGGTGAGGTGTCGACGCACGGAGGTGCCCGGCGGCGTGCAATAAAAAAGCCTGCATTGTCGCAGGCTTGCGTGTTCCCCACCTCACCCTGCCCTCTCCTCCCCCGAGGGGAGGAGAGGGTTTTTTTAGGGGGATCTATCGGATCAGATCAGAGACCGACGCGCCAGGTATGGCCGCTGTGCAGCAGATCGTTCATCGGCACCGCCTTCTTCTTGGTCTTGGCGGCCTCGACCTGGTCGTAGACGGCGGTCATGTATTCCGGGCCCTCGTCGCAGTAGAGCACGCCGAGCGCGACGGGGAAGGCGGGCGGCTGCATTTGCGCCAGCATGGTGGCGAGTATCTTGTTCTTTTCGTCGTGGACCAGGATGTCCGCCTCCGTCACGCCGTTCTCGCCGAGCTTGACGACCTCGAGCTTGAGCGCGCTCGTGTTGAGGCGGATGCCCTTGTCATTGTCCTTGCCGAACAGCAGGGGCTTGCCGTGCTCGACAAATATCTGCGTGTCCGCGGCGATGGCGCGGTCGGTGAAATGCGCGAAGGCGCCGTCGTTGTAGACGATGCAGTTCTGGAATATCTCGACGAAGGACGCGCCCTTGTGTGCGTGCGCCCGCTTGAGCACGACCGGCAGGTGCTTCTGCAGCGTGTCGACCGAACGCGCGATGAAGCGCGCGCCGCAGCCGAGCGCGAACTCGGTCGCCGATACCGGGTTGTCGATCGAGCCGAGCGGCGTCGAGGGCGACTTCGTGCCGACGCGCGAGGTCGGCGAATACTGCCCCTTGGTCAGGCCGTATATCGCGTTGTTGAACAGCATGACGTTGACGTCGACGTTGCGTCGCAGGACGTGCAGCGTGTGGTTGCCGCCGATCGACAGGCAGTCGCCGTCGCCGGTGACGACCCAGACGTCGAGGCCGGGATTGGCGAGCTTGAGTCCCGTCGCGACCGCCGGCGCGCGGCCGTGGATCGTGTGGAAGCCGTAGGTCGCCATATAATATGGAAAGCGCGCGGCGCAGCCGATGCCGGACACGAAGACGGTCTGCTCGCGCGGCGTGCCGATCTCGGCGAGCGCGTTCCGTACGCCCTTGATAATGGCGTAGTCGCCGCAGCCGGGGCACCAGCGCACTTCCTGGTCGGATGTCAGATCTTTCGCCGTGAGCGCCACGGGGGCTTGCTGTACGGTCATCTCACTTCTCCAACTGTTCGCAGATCGCCGCTTCGATCGTCCTGATCTTGAACGGCTTGCCGCTGATCTGGTTGAGGCCTTCGGCCGGCAGCAGGTACTTCGCCCGCAGCACGTTGACGAGCTGGCCGTTATTCATCTCGGGCACCAGGATACGGTCGAACTTGCCGAGCAGCTCGCCGAGGTTGCGCGGCAGGGGCCAGAGGTGACGCAGGTGGACCTGCGACACATCCTTGCCGATCGCGCGCATGTTGCTGACCGCGCGTGAGATCGGGCCATAGGTCGAGCCCCAGCCGACGACCGCCAGCGCGCCGCCTTCGGTACCTTCCTCGACGGTCTGCAGCGGGATGTCCTTCGCGATGCCGTCGATCTTGCCGGCGCGCGTCTCGGTCATCTTCTGATGGTTCTCCGCGTCGTAGGAGATGTGACCCGAGGAATAGGCCTTCTCGATCCCGCCGATGCGGTGCTCCAGCCCCGGCGTGCCCGGCTTGACCCACGGACGCGACAGCGTCTCGGGATCGCGCAGGAAAGGCTGGAAGCCTTCCGGGTCGGTGCGGAACGCGACGGGGAAGGGGGCGTAGCTCTCCATGTCGGGGATGCGCCACGGCTCCGCCGCGTTCACGATGTAGCCGTCGGTGAGCACGATCACCGGCGTCATGTACTTGGTGGCGATGCGCACGGCCTCGATGCCGACCTCGAAACAGTCGGCGGGCGAGCGCGCGGCGAGCACGGCGAGCGGGGCGTCGGCATTGCGGCCGTAGACCGACTGGTAAAGATCGGACTGCTCCGTCTTGGTCGGCATGCCGGTCGACGGGCCGGCGCGCTGGGCGTTGACGACGATCAGCGGCAGCTCCGTCGAGATGGCAAGGCCGATCGCCTCGCCCTTCAGCGCGACACCGGGGCCGGAGCTCGACGTGATGCCGAGCGCGCCGCCATAGGACGCGCCGATGGCCGAGCAGACCGCCGCGATCTCGTCTTCCGCCTGGAAGGTGACGACGTCGTAGTGCTTCAGGTTGGCCAGCGCATGCAGCAGCGAGGACGCCGGGGTAATCGGGTAGGAGCAGAAGGCCATCTTCACGCCGGCGAGCTGCGTCCCGGCCAACAGGCCCCAGGCCATCGCGTCGGTCCCGGTGACGTTGCGGTAGATGCCGGGCTCAAGCGCGGCCGGCGGCACCACGTAGCTGCTGATCTCGCCCGGCATCTCCGCCGTCTCGGCGAAGGCGTGCCCGGCGTTCAGCGCGGCGACGTTGGCGTTGGCGATCTCGGGCCGGCTTGCGAAACGGCGCTGCAGCCATTCCGTCGTCGACTTGCGGCTGCGGCCGTAGAGCCAGTAGACGAGGCCAAGCGTCCAGAAATTCTTGCAGCGCAAGCCTTCCTTGGACGTCAGGCCGAATTCCTTGACCGCTTCCAGCGTCAGCTTCGAGATATCGATCTTCAACGTCCGAAATTTATCGAGCGTCCCGTCTTCCAGCGGGTTCGTCGTATAGCCCGCCTTCTCGAGGTTTCGCGTCCCGAAGGTGCCGCTGTCGAGGATAATCAGCCCGCCCGGCTGGATGTCCGTCAGGTTGACCATGAGCGCCGCGGGATTGAAAGCGACGAGCACGTCGGGCTGGTCGCCCGAGGTCGCGATGTGTCGCGCGCCGAAATTAATCTGAAAGGCCGATACCCCGAAGGTCGTGCCGGTGGGCGCCCGGATCTCGGCCGGGAAATCGGGAAAGGTCGCGAGGTCGTTGCCCGCGAGCGCGGTCGTGTCGGTGAACTGGCTGCCCGTGATCTGGACGCCGTCGCCGGAATCGCCTGCGAACCGGATGACGACCGACTCGATTTCGCGGCGGTCGATCTGACGCGGTTCCTCCGCTGTAACAGCTGCCATTCTCGTCAAACCCTCCTTTGGGTTTCTGCGGCTTTCAAGCCGTGCCATACCGCGGCTAATCGGCGCCGAATCGGGCGGACGGCCTGGTACGTCTCATCAATTTGGCGGCGAGACCTTTTGCCATCAAGGAGCTCACGATATCGGACGCGGGCAAAAGGCCGGAAATCCGGCCCTGCCGATGCCCGAATTCGGGCCGTGCCGAAACCTCGCTCCCCCTTACGCCACCGGTAAATTAGGCTTTTTCGATGGGTTGTCCAGTTTCCAGTGTGGGGCCTAATACAAGTTATTTCAGCACCTCCAGCATCTCGTCCACGGTCGCGAACTTGCGCCGGGGAGCGCCTTCCGGGGCGTTGGCGATCTCCGCTTCGTCGATCTTCCGCCAGTCGTCATAGGAGATCCAGCGGGCGCCCTTGCTCCTGAGGTGTTCTTCCAGGCTCGTCCGGCCCGTCGCCTTGGCCTGCTTGACGTCCTCGACGATCTGTTTGGCCGCGAGGTCGCCGTCATGCTTGTTCGTGCCGATCACGCCGGTCGGGCCGCGCTTGATCCATCCCACCGCATAGACGCCGTTGCCGACGCGGCCGTCGTCGTGGATCAGCGTGCCCCGCTTCTCGTCGAAGGGCAGGCCCGGGAAGCGCGTGCCGGAATAGCCGATGGCGGCGATGACAAGGCCGCAGGAAATCTCGAAGAATTCGCCGGTGCCGACGGCGCGGCCGTCCTTCACCTCGGTCTTCTCCATGCGGATGGCCTCGACCCGGTCGACGCCCAGGACTTCGACGGGACTGGCGAAAAACAGGAAATGGATACGCTTCTTCTTGCCTTCGACGGGCTTCGTCGTGAATTCGCGGAGGGTTTCCAGGTTGCGCTCGCGGAGGCGCCGGTCGCGGTCGTCGAGATCGTCCGGAACGCCGGTCTCGAGCTGCGCCGGATCGACGATGGCGGCGCTGTCCGCCAGCTCCCCCATCTCGCGCAGCTCGACATTGGTGAACTTGGCGTCGCCGGGCCCGCGCCGGCCGCAGAGGTAGATGTCCTTGAGCGGTGAGCCGTGGATTGCCTCGGCGGCGTAGTCGCTTAAATCCGTCGTGGCCATCTCCGCCGCCGTCTTGCCCAGCACCCGGGCGCAATCGATCGCCACGTTGCCGTTGCCGATCACGACCGCGCCCTCGATGTTCAGGTCGGGATCGAGGGTGCGGAAATCCGGATGTCCGTTGTACCAGCCGACGAAGGATGCCGCGCCGTAGACCCCCTTCTTGTCCTCGCCGGGAATACCGAGCGGCCGGTCGAGCGGTGAGCCGACGGCCAGCACGACGGCGTCGTACATGCCGCGCAGCTCGTCGATGGAGACGTCTGCGCCGACCTCGACATTGCCGAAATAGGCGACGTTTTCCTGCTGTGCCGACCGGTCGTAGGCGCGCCAGACATTCTTGGTCTTCTGGTGGTCCGGTGCGACGCCGCCCCGAATCAGGCCGAACGGCGTCGGCAGGCGCTCGATGATGTCGATCTGCGCGTCGGGGACGAGTTTCAACAAGGCCGCGACTGTGTAAAAGCCGCTGGGCCCGGAGCCGACGACAGCCACGCTCAATGGCATGTAAGATCCCTTCCCTTAGGTTCTTCTTGTAACGGCGTTTCTTTGAAAAGCACCGTAGAACAAACCTCAAGGGGAATCAAAATCGATCCGGTCTACGCCCGGTACCATCCTCTTTTGACGGCGGGTGCTAATGGATGTATCCGGCCTCGGCGATCAGGCGGACTTCCCCCGCGTCGATGACCCTTTTGCCCGCGACCTTTACCGAATGGATCGGGCCGTCGATGTTCTGCTCCCAGAAGGCGAGGAAGTCGGCCAGCTTCGGGTAGCGCGGCGCCCGGTCCATGAATTGCCAGACGAAGCTTTGCAGAAGATGCGGGTGGTCGGGCATGTGATACAGGATCTCTGCGGTCGTCAGACGGTAGCCGGTGAGTTGGACTGCAAAATTCGACATCGGCAACTCCGGAAGCGATATCTCTGCCTGCATATGAGTTTGGTCAATTCATCTTCAGGCGACAATCCTAAAAATGTATTAAATTCAATGTAATGGCAGCCATCGAGTAAGAGTGCTAACAAATGCGCATGAGGCCGGTTGAAGCCGGCCGCCGCCGGGAGTGGCGGAACCCGACCCCGCTTTATATGATGCGCGACATGTTGCGCGGGGCGTGCGCCCGTCCCGGCCGGGATTGGTCCGGCGGCAGGCGTCGCGTTCGTGCGGCGAACGGGAGGTCACCAGACATGGACGAAGAGAAGCCGGTCCGGACTACCGGCTATCTTCTTTGGCAGGCGGTGAACCGCTGGCAGCGGCGCCAGAAAAAGGCGCTTCAGCCGTTCGGCCTGACCCCGGTCCAGTTCCTGCTGCTGGCGGGTCTGGGCGAGCTGGCCGATTCGGTGAGCGGGCCGGTGACGCAGGCGGCGCTGGCGCGGCATTGCGGGACCGACCCGATGATGACCTCGCAGGTGCTGCGTGTGCTGCAGGGGCAGGATCTCGTGGCCCGGCGCTCTCATGACGGCGACGGCCGTGCGGTCGCGCTCACCGTCACCGCGGCGGGCCGGGCGCTGGCCCGGCGCGCGGTCGAGGCGGTAGCGAAATCCGACGACGCCTTCTTCGCCGCCCTCGGTGCGGACGTGCCGGCCTTCGGCGACGCGCTTGCCCTGCTGATCGGCGAGAAGCCGCGCCGCCGGGTCCAGGCGCGGCGCGGCTAGCGGTCGGCGGCGGATTGGCGTCCGGCCTGCGCTGGGGTAAGCTGGCCCTTAGGCGCCGCGCCCGACAATCCCTTGCGCGGCCTTTTTGCACTTAATTCACTCGAGACCCTGGAGGAAACGCATGACGCGCTCGGCTGCCCAGCTTCTGGCTGCGACCCTCGAAGCCCATGATGTTGATGTCGCCTATTGTGTACCCGGCGAAAGCTATCTGGCCGTGACGGACGCGCTGATCGAACATGACAAGATCAAGCTCGTCGTTTGCCGGCACGAGGGCGGCGCGGGCTTCATGGCGCTGGCCGACGCCCGCATCCGGGGCAAGCCCGGCGTCTGCTTCATCAGCCGCGGCCCCGGCGCCACCAACGGCTCGATCGCCATCCACAGCGCGTTTCACGACGCCATCCCGGCCGTCTTCTTCATCGGTCAGGTCGAACGGTTCGAAAAGGGACGCATGGCGCTGCAGGAAATGGACTACGCCAAGACCTTTTCCGACACGACCAAGGCGGTCTTCGAGGTAAGCAACCCCGAGCTGCTGTCGGAGGTCGCGGCCCGCGCCTTCCATCTCGCGCAGTCCGGCACGCCAGGCCCGGTGGTCGTCTCGCTGCCGGAAGACATGCTGGACGACAAGGTGGATGCGCCGGTGGTGCCGCCGGTCGCCCGCAACCGGGTCGCACCCTATGGCGGCGACCTCGATCGCGTGACCGAGATGCTGTCCACGGCCAAACACCCGCTGATCGTCGCCGGAGGCCTGATCCAGAGCAAGGAGACGAAGGCCGCGCTCAAGGAATTCGCCGAGAAGTTCGAGATTCCGGTCGCGCCGAGCCATCGCCGCTCCGACGCCTTCGATAGCTATCATCCCAATTACGGCGGCTATCTCGGCAACCGCGCGCCGAAGCCGCAGATGGACATGATGCGCAACACCGACCTGCTGCTGGTGCTCGGCGAGCGCCTGGGCCCGTCGGTCAGCCAGAGCTTCACCTTCCCGAACGTGCCGGTGCCGCAGTTCCCGATGGTGCATGTCTGGCCGGATTCGAACGAGGTCGGGCGCGTGTGGCACCCGACGGTGGGTATCGCCGCCGATCCGCAGCTTTTCCTCGAGGCGATGCTGTCGCGCGGCGCGGACGCCATCCCGACCGGGCGCGGCGACTGGATCAGCGGCCTGCACCAGATCCATCGCAAGAACACGACCTGGGAGCCGGTGTCGTCCAACGACGGCGTGGTCTTCGGCGCCGTGGTGTCCGCGATCAACGAGCGCATGACCAAGGACGCGGTCGTCACCAGCGACGCCGGTAATTTCAGTAGCTGGCTGCACCGCTACCTGCTGTTCCGCCAGACCAACAGCTTCGTCGGCTTCGCGGTCGGCGGCATGGGCGGCGGCGTGCCGTCGGGCGTCGCGGCCGGCATCTGCTCGCCGGGCCGGCAGATCATCACCTTCGTCGGCGACGGCGGCTTCCTGATGACGGGCAACGAGCTGGCGACGGCCGTGCAGTACGACGTGCCGATCAAGATCTTCATCGCCAACAACAACGCCTACGGCACGATCCGCATGCACCAGGAAGGCCGCTATCCGGGCCGCGTCACGTCGACCGACCTCAAGAACCCGGACTTCGCGAAGCTGGGCGAGGCGTTCGGCGCGCGCGGCTTCAAGATCGAGAGCGACGCCGACGTCGCCCCGGTGGTCGAGGAGGCGCTGTCCTGCGACGGCCCCGCGGTCGTCGAAGTGCGCACCAGCCTGAACTACCTCAGCGCCTACCGCCGCCTGCAGGACATGCCGGCCTATAAGAGCTGACCAGGGCGCTTCGTTATCAAGAATCCCTCTCCTCCCTCGGGGGAGGAGAGGGCAGGGTGAGGTGGGTGACTCTCTTCAGGCACGATGTCGGCGGTGTGCGTCGACACCTCACCCGGCGCTACGCGCCATCCTCTCCCCGCGTCCGGCGGAGAGGGTATTTTTTGGCTTCAGTCCAGATGCAGCTTCATCCCGAGATGGCTCGCCGTGAACCCCAGCGATTCGTAGAAGCGGTGCGCGTCGGGGCGGGTCTTGTCGGCGGTGAGCTGCACCATGTGGCAGCCGTGCCGACGCGCCTCCTCAATGGCCCATTCGAACATCCGCCGGCCGATCTGCCGGCTGCGGTAGGCGTCGTCGACGCGGACGCCCTCGATCTGGGCGCGGATGCCGCCCTGATAGGTCATGTTGGGAATGAAGGTGAGCTGCAGGGTGCCGATCACCGCGCCGTCATGCTCGACCACGATCAGCCGGTTGTTCGGGTCGCGCTCGATCGCGTCGAAGGCGCGGTGGTAGCAGTCGGGCAGCGGGTCTTCGAAGCGTTCCCGCTGCTGGCCGAGAGGGTCGTTGGCGAGCAGGCCGACGAGGCGCGGCAGGTCCGCGCGCATGGCGTCGCGAAAGGTGAGGTCGAGATCCGTCCCGGTCATCGCAACCCTTCCGGCGCTCAGGTCTCCGCGTAGCGGATACTGACCGACTTCTCCAGCGCCGAGGCCGTGTCGGGATCGATGTCGAGATGTTCCGAGATGAGCTGCAGGATGCTCAGCTCTTCGGGGTTGAGGCGCCGGTCCGCGGCAGCCACCTCGAGCGCCAGCGCGTAGGCGGTATCCCGCAGCGTCGGCGACAGGCTCTGCGCGGCGGCGTCGAGCGCGTGGTTCATGCCGTTCTCACCCGCCAGCGTCTCGGCGCAGGCCTCGGCAGTCTGCGGCAGGCGGGTCACGTCATAGTCCTGAAAGATCGGCAGGCGCTTCACGATCGAGCCGATCCGGGACAGCTCGATGTCCTTCATCTTGTTGTCCGACGCCGAAACCATGATCATGACGTAGATAAGCGCGGCGTGTTTGCTGAGCATTGTGTCCTAATTCTCCCGTTCGTTTGCGGGGCGGACTTTGACGAGGCCGCGCCCGAACTTCAACCCTTGATCTCCTCGGTCGCCGGATCGTTATCGCGGGCGAGGAAGTCGCGGCAGGCGGCGACCGTGTCGGCGAGCCCCTGACGCACGACCTCCACCCCCTCCGGGAAGGCGCCGGCGAGGCGGGACGGCATCATCGGATCCAGCAGGACGAAGACGCCCCGGTCCTCGGCGCGGCGCACGAGCCGGCCGAATGCCTGCTTGATGCGGAGCCGGGTCAGCATGTCGTCGTAGGCGCGGCCGCCGAATGCCTTGCGCCGCGCCCGGTGCAGGATGGTCGGGCGCGGCCAGGGCACGCGGTCGAAGACGATGAGCCTGAGGCTGTCGCCCGGCACGTCGACGCCGTCGCGCACCGCGTCGGTGCCGAGCAGGCAGGAATCGTGCTCCGCGCGGAAGATGTCGACCAGCGTTGCCAGGTTCACGCGGTCGATATGCTGGGCGTAAAGCTGCAGCCCGGCCTCGTCGAGCGGGGCGGCGATCCGGTCGTAGACCCCGCGCAACCGGCTGATCGCGGTGAACAGGCCGAGCCCGCCGCCGCCCGCCGCGACGAACAGCGCGCGATAGGCCGCCGCGACCTGGGCGAGGTCGTCCTTGCGCACGTCGTTGACGACGAAGACGCGGGTCAGACGGTCGTAGGCGAAGGGCGAGGGCACAGCCGCCCGCACCGACGACGGCAGATGCAGTGCGCCGGTGCGCGCCTCTGCCGCCTTCCAGTCCGCTTCCGCGTCGCCGGTGCCGTCGCGGAGCGTCGCCGAGGTGACCAGCACGCCATGCGCCGGCGCGGCCACGACACCGGCGAACGGCACGGTCGGGTCGATCCAGTGGCGGTGCATGCCGATGTCGAAGTCGCGGCCTTCGATGCGGTCGACGCTGAACCAGTCGACGAATTCCTCGGGTCTTTCATTCGCCAGCGACGATAGCATGTGGCGCCAGGCGCGGATCACGTGCTCGGCGCGGAACTGCAGCGAACGGCAGACCGATTCGATGCGGATGCGCGTGGCGGTGTCGAGGTCGTCCGCCTCCTCGTCGAGGCGGCGGATCAGCGCGTTGCGCAGCCGGCCGATCTCCTGCTCGAGCTTGTGCAAGGCCCCTTCCAGCGCGGCCGCGGCCTCCAGCAACGCGTCCGCGGGCTCGTTCGGATCGGCCTCGATGTCGTAGGGGCCGCGCGAGTCGGCGGTGCGGGCGTAGGTGTGGTGGCGCACGGCGGCGAGGAAGCTCTCGGCGGGGCCGCTCGGCCGGCCGTCGGCGCAGCGCTGGTGCCAGCCGGCGTCGGGCAGCGCCTGCGCCGCGCGGACGATCTTCTCCAGCGCGTCGACTGCGGTGGCGTTCTCGCCCAGCAGGTCCTCGACGCGGACCTTGAGCCCGCGCCCGCGCCGCCGGCCGCGCCCTTCCGCGCCGCGGATCCAGCGCCGCAGCTCGCTCGCCTCGTGCCCGGTGAAATGCGCGGAGAAGGCGGAGTCCGCCGCATCGAACAGGTGATGGCCTTCGTCGAAGACGAAGCGCGTCGGGCTGCCGCCTTCCTCCATCAGCCCGCGGGCCATCTGCGTCATGACCAGCGCGTGGTTGGCGACGACGATCTCCGCCCGCCGCGCCTTCCGGATGTTCTTCTCGATGTAGCAGCGCTTGAAGTGGTCGCAGGCGGAATAGATGCACTCGCCGCGATGGTCGCTGAGCGCGACGGT
>Ga0307417_10001231_pt1 | contig 10633 bp, 12 predicted proteins | sample SalMarWE160210MG_2_FD_202514 | JGI IMG/M metagenome (GOLD analysis project Ga0307417, IMG submission 202514) | Salt marsh sediment microbial communities from the Plum Island Ecosystem LTER, Massachusetts, United States - WE1602-10 | ecosystem: Environmental > Aquatic > Marine > Intertidal zone...
AGCCAAGAAGGGCCATCTGCTGGCGTTCATGGGCAAACCGATCACCGACCGGGGCGGAAGCGGTATCCACGTCAACTTCTCGATGCTCGACGAGAACGGGGACAACGCGTTCGCCGACGAGACGGATTCCGACGGGCTCAGCACCCTTGCCCGTCATTGCATCGCAGGGCTTGTCAACGACCACGTCTCTCTGACGGCCCTGGTGGCACCGACCGTCAACGCTTACAAGCGGCTCCAGCCCGGACAGCTCAACGGCTACTACGCCAACTGGGGATTCGACCATCGCGGGGTGGCAGTTCGCGTCCCGCCCGCACGAGGTCCCGGCACTCGTCTGGAGCACCGGGTCGCCGACGGGGCCGCATCGGTGCATCTGGCAGCCGCGGTCACTCTCGTATCGGCGCTTCGGGGAGTTCGCAAGGAGCTGAAATGCCCCCCGGCGGAGACGCAGGACTGCATCACCGGGGTCGACACCGACGTCAAGGTGCCTGCCAGCCTCGGAGCCGCCCTGGAAGCGCTCGAGCAGGACAAGGACTTCGTCACCGACTTCTCTCCCGACTACGTGGAGGGCCTGCTGGCCGTGAAGCGCGCCGAATGGGAGAGGTTCGTGACATACACCACCGACTGGGAGCTGAGCGAGTACCTCGAGTACTACTGAAACGCCGCAACCCAGCAAAACCGCCGACGGGTTCCAGGGTGCAATGTTCGCGCGTTAACCGTCTTCATTGCACTCAAGCCAGTGGGACGTGTTAGCGGCTGACGCGCTCGTCGAGTCGGTCTGATTCGATCGAATCAGCTGCCGAAACCCGATTTGACCAACTCGGGCAATACCCCTGGTTCTATAGGCCCATACCGGTGACTAGTCACCTGGCGTGGATTGAAAAGGGCTCTCTACTCAGACCGGCCCCATGTCGATCCCAATCACAGAGATCGAAAGGATCACACGAAGGGAATCGACATGGCATACGTCATCGATACATCAGACAGACGTCGGCGACGCGCTCTCCGGGCAGCGGCTCCGCTGGCAGCCCTTCTCGTGGCTGCCCTGCTCGTTTGGCAGGGAAGCAACGCGGCGTTCAGCGCTATCACCGACAACACCGCCAACGCGTGGACGACCGGCAGTCTCACATTGACCAACAACGGTGGGGGAACGACCTACGCAGCGTCCACCACAGGCATCTTTGCCGAGACCAACCTGAAGCCGGGCGACACCGGTGCCAAGTGCATCACGGTGCATTCAGGTGGCACGCTGCCTGGCAGTCTCCGTATGTACCGGGGAGCGGTGACCGGCACCAACAGCGCAGCTCTGGCGGCGGTCCTCGACGTACGCGTCGACGCAGTCGTCGTCAGCGCGGCCACCAACGTCCAGGCCAACTGCACCGGATACACCGGTGGCACCTCGGGAGCCGTCTACAACGGCACCATGAACGGGATGAGCACCACCTATGCCGGCGCCGCCGGAACTTCGGTCGCCCTCACGGGCGGAGCCGAGCGTGTCGTCTATCGCATCGGCTGGACCGTCAACTCGAGCGCAGGCAACAGCGTCCAGAGCTCGTCGGCGCAGGCCGACCTGGTCTGGGAGGTCAACTAGACACTCTTCTCCCGCGCCCCGCACGTCCGGCCCCGGATCCCGCCTCCCCGGGGCCGGGGCCGGGGCCTTTCTGAGAGGGAGTGAGGATGACAGCGATCACAGAGCCGATACGGGATGAAGTAGGGGTCAAGGCCTCCTACTCGAACACACGCCTCATGGCCGGGCTCCTGGGCCGCTCATGGCTGTGGTTCCTGGCAGCGTCCCTGGCGATCAGCCTCGCCCCAATCCTCTTCGGCTGGGGCTCGTTCGTAGTGGTCAGCGGCTCCATGGAGCCCGCCGTCGATGCCGGGGATGTCATCATCGCCTCACCCGGATACAACCCACTCACGGTCACCGGTCGAGTCGTCACTTTCGAGGACCCGATCAGAGAGGGGAACTTCCTGTCCCACCGGGTCGTCTCCGTCGACGAACACGGCTATCTGGTCACCCGGGGTGATGCAAACCTCACCGTCGACAGCGCCCCGGTCGCCCCCGAGGCTGTGGTCGGAACGGGGCGTCTGCTGGTTCGATTCGTCGGCCTACCGGTGGTCTGGGTGAGGCAAGGGAACTGGCTGCCCCTGGTGGTTCATCTGGCTCTGGTCCTGGGCGCGATAGTGGCCACAGCACTGGATCACGAGCCCGCCTACAGAGGACCGACCCTCCGGTCCAGGATCAGCCAGCATGAACCGCGTGACCCCAGCAGGCTGCGGCAGAGAGCCGCTCCCACCATCACCTTCGCCGTTGCCCTGCTGATCGGAGTGAGCTCGACCCTCGGTACTGCCGGGGCCGAGGTGACCACTGCCTCGTTCACGGCGGCCAGCTTCAACAATGCGAGTAGATGGTCGGTGCCCAACTGGTCGTACCGCGACTCTGTGCTCGCCTTGGGGCCCTATCTGTACTGGAAGCTGGACGAGACTGGCACCGCCACGACCGCTGCCGACTCATCCGGGAACGGGCGCACCGGGACCTACAACCCAGGAGGCACGTCGACCTACTTCACCAGACTCGCCGACGGTGCCCTGGTGACCGACACACCGGACAGGGCGGTGCATCTCAACTCGGCCGGCTCGTGCATCAACACCACCTCCACCACCAGCATCAACGCGCCCCAGGTGTTCACCGTGATGGCCTGGTTCCGGGCACCTTCGTCGTACACCGACGGGGGGAAGATCCTCGGGTTCGAACGTCCTCAGACCGGAGTGCTCACCCCGACCGCCGGCGCCTACGACAGACAGCTCTACATGGACGGCAACGGCCGAATCTGGTTCGCCGTCTACAACAACACGCACGTGACGCTCAACTCGGCTGCCGGCTTGAACGATGGAGCCTGGCACATGGCCGTGGGTACGCAGAGCGCGTCCGGAATGCGTCTGTACATCGACGGCGCCATCGTCGGGTCCAACACCAACACTGTCGCCGAGACCCAGACCGGATGGTGGCGAGCCGGGTGTGGCAACCTGGCCGGGTGGGGTGGCAACTGGGGTGGCCCCAACAACCCGGGGACGGACTCCGGGGTCACCCAGAACCGCACCTTTCAAGCGGACATCGACGAGATCACGGTTCTCGTCACCGCACTTTCCTCCCAGGACGTCACCTTCCTCTACTGGACCCGCTGAATCCCACGGCCAAGAGGGCATCTGCGACCTGATCCCCGCCGGACGCGCACCTTTAGAATCGGATGAGCCCCAGCATGTCATCGAGGCGCGCCGGGTCCACGGATCGTCACAGTGCCCCACCAGAAACCAGAGAGGTCGAGATGCTCGAGGAGACTTACGGAATGACCGCGATCACCGGTCAGAGCCCTGAAGAGGCGGAGAAGGAGATCAGGAGCGCCCTGGCCGAAGAGGGATTCGGGATTCTGACCGAGATCGACGTGAGCGCCACGCTGACCAACAAGATCGGAGTGGAGTTCCGCCCCTACAAGATCCTGGGGGCCTGTAACCCGAATCTCGCCCACAGGGCTCTGCAGGCCGACGAGCGAATGGGCCTGCTACTGCCGTGCAACGTCATCGTGGCCGAATCGGCTGAAGGGGAGACCGTCGTCTCCATCCTCGATCCCAACGTGATGGAGCGCGTCGCCGACGCGGAAGGCATCGCCGAGATCGCCCACGAGGCCCGTTCCCGGCTGGAACGCGCTCTTTCGTCCATCTCCTGAGCCACGGCGCGCGACATTCACCCGAAACCAGGGAACGCAGTCAACGAAGGCTGTAGACCTTCTCCTCGACCTTCACCCGTTTCCACCAAAGGACGAGCATCCCCAACAGCATCACGCCGATCGAGACCCAACCGTTCCGGGAAAGGCCGAGGAACCTGAAGGTCGTGTCGGTTCGGATCAACTCCATGAGGAATCGGATCAACCCGTACCCGAAGAAGTACACGCCGATGAGACGGCCTCTCATGGACGGGTAACGCTTTCCCACCCAGATGATGAAGAACGCGAGCGCGACGTTCCACAGCGCCTCGTAGAGGAAAGTCGGGTGGAACGTCTCGTAGTTGGCGTACTGCGGAGGCCGGTTGATCGGATCGATCTCCAGTCCCCAAGGCACGCTCGTCGGCGTCCCGAAGAGCTCCTGGTTGAAGTAGTTGCCGAGCCGGCCCATTGCTTGGGCGAACGGGACCGCCGGTGCCACCGAGTCGAGGAAGTCGGGAAAACTCGCGTCCCATCTCCGGGTGTAGATGTACATGACGATCGCTCCGGCGGTCAGACCCCCGTAGAGGGCGAGACCGCCCTCCCACACAGCTATCACCTTCCACCATTCGTCGGCGAATCGGGACAGATGCGTCGAGACGTAGGCGAGCCGGGCTCCGGCAAAACCCCAGGCGACCACACGAATGACGATCCGCTCCGCAATCTCGGCATCACCCCCTCTGGTGGTGAATCGGTTCCTCGTGACCAGCCAGGCGATGACGACTCCCGTCATCACGAAGATGCCGTAGAAGGTCACCCGAAGCGGCCCGATATGAAAATCGTTGATGGGTGGCGATGGGATGAATCCGAACAAGACCGACATCATGCCGTCTGAGCCTCCTTGGCCGACCACCTGAACCACATCACCGCCAGGGTCGACCACACGATCGGCGTAGTCCCTATCTTCATCACGATCCCGGCGAGCTGCTGATCCTCGATAGCCGTGATCGACCCGATCCGCGGAGCGAGCTCATACGTGCGGTAGAGGGGGATGGAGGTGAAGGTGAGGAAACTGGCCGGGATCACAGCCACAACACTGGTTGTAACGAACAAATAGCCGATCTTGCCCCATGCCGATCTTGCCCGTGCCTCGGGGAGAGGTGCGATCACGGGCAGCCACAGCACGACACCCGCCAGCATCCAGGTGACGTCCATTGCGAATGACCCGAACTGATTGGATCGCAGCGTGTCGACGGTGGCCGGTGCATGAGTCAACAGCAGGATGGTGTTGTAGAGGAGGCCGGACACGACGAGGGAGTTGCCCAGCCAGACCACCGCTCGTCTCAGGTGCAGCCGCTCCACCACCTGCCTCGCCATCCACTCAGGAGTCCCCAGCATGAGCAGCGGCGCCGCCACCAGCGTGTAGAGAAGGAACTGTGCCATGTGCGCCGATGCGAGATAGCCGGCTCCCAACGTGCCCAGCGGCCAGTCCGTTGACGCCCAGAATGTGAACATGCCCGCCAGGAACTGTGCCAACTTCTTCTTGTCGACGACACCGCCGTACCGTCGCAGTGCCCTGACGTAGAGAACCAGGGGGACGAGGGTGGCGACCCAGATGCCCGGGTACGGGATCCACTCCCACGACCAGGGACGGCCCAGGGCGGTGCACCACCACGTGATCATCCGAGACTCCGGACGTAGTCGACCAATTGGTCCACCTCGGCGTCGGAGAGACCGAAAGTCGGCATGCGGTTTCTGTATCCCTCGGCGACGTCCGCCTGAGGGTCGGTGATGGCTCTCCTCACATACTCCTCGTCGGCGACAACCGTACGGCCATCCTCGAGCAACACCTCGCTCCCCCACAGGCCCTCGAGTGTGGGGGCATACTCGGTGTCGGCGGAGCCATGACAGGCAAAACACCCGACCTCGGTGGCCAGATCCACACCCGCGGCCTCATCCGTTTCTCCTCTGCACGCCACGGGCAGCAGAGCGACCAGGGCCAGAATGATCCGGCCGGCCCGGATCGTCATCCACCCATGTCCATCGTCTCGCTCGGGTCGACGACCTCGACGTCCACGGTCATGTCACCAGCCTTCTCCCAATTCAGGGTCACTTCGACCATGTCACCCACGTCCAGCCTCTCCGCATCCACGAGCATGAGGTGATAACCCCCCGGCTCCAGAGTCAGCTCACCACCTGCGGTGATATCCAAACCGTCGACCGGCTGCATCCCCATGGTCCCGTCATCGGCCATCGTCGACTCGTGGATCTCTACCGACGCGGCCACATCGGTGGAGGCGCCGATCAGCCGGTCCGCCTGCTCGCCGGAGTTCGACGCGGTGAGGTAGACCGCCGCGTTCGGGCCCGTCGGCTGTCCCATCCTGGCGTCGGTGACCACGATCCCGTCACTTCCGCCACCACAAGCGGTGACGGACAGGGCCATCACCGCCACGATTGCCAAGACTCTTCGCATGACGTTCCTTTCAATCCATCCCAGCAAGGATCTGCAGATCGTTGCTCCATTGACTCTGTCTGATCCCAAACGGGTAGATCGAATAGTTCAGCCCGTCCGGTGCATAGGCGATGACCCAGGCGGCGTGGTTCATGGTGTAGTCGGCCCCGTCTCCCGCCTTGACGGCCCGGGGAACATTGGCTGCATCCTGTGCCGCCCCCAACTCCTCTTCGGTGCCGGTGAGACCAACGAACCGGGAGTCGAAGTTGTCCAGGAACGCCCGCAGTTTCTCCGGGGTGTCCCGTTCCGGGTCGATCGTGACGAACACGACGACGGAATTCCGGGCAACATCCGGAAACTGGTCGAATACCTCGGCGATCTGGGCCATGTGCACCGGGCAGATGTCAGGGCAATTGGTGTAGCCGAAGTAGAGGAGGGCCAGCTTTCCCTCGGTCTCCGCGGCAAAGTCGAAGGGCATCCCCTCGGTGTCGGTCAGGACGAATGAGGGCTTGGGCTGCGGTGGGTCGACGACCAGGCCTTGCAGCTCATCGGAGGCAAAACCGGCCTGACAGGCGACGAGCAGTGAAGCCAAGAGGAGGCTCAGCGCGAGAAGCCGGATCGCCTTGCCGGATCGGAATGACATCGAGAAGCCATCGTGGTGCGGGCCGGGGGCTATTTCAAACCGCAGCCCGTCAGCGCACGGGCTCCACACCTAATTCCCCCATCAAGGCTCGCACCCGGGATTCGATGTCGTCACGGATGAGCCGGACCTCTTCGACTGTCCGCCCGGACGGGTCGTCGACAACCCAGTCGACATATTGCTTCCCAGGGAAGATCGGGCAGGCATCCCCACACCCCATGGTCACGACGACGTCCGACGCTCGCACAATCTCGTCGGCCCAGGGCTGTGGTATCTCCATGCCGATGTCGATCCCCTTCTCAGCCATGGCGGCAACCGCCGCCCGGTTGACCTCGTCGGTCGGCTCGGAGCCGCCGGAGAAGACGTCGATCCGATCTCCGGCCAGGTCGCGCAGGAACCCGGCAGCCATCTGCGAGCGGCCGGCATTGTGGACACACAGGAACAGGACACTGGGATTGAGCCCGATCTCCTCGTCTTCCAGCCGTATCAGGGCCCTGATCCGATCGGTGGCAAATCGCTCGGCCAGAAGCGGTATCCACTCGGTCTTTCGCGCTGTCGCCAACAGGACGTCGAGGGAGTCGTAGAGGGACCGCTCGATGGTCTCGACGTTCAACTGGCCTTCGAATCGCCGCTTCAGACGTTCCGCGCCCTGACGGATGTGCAATTGCTCGGTGTCGGTCAGCCGCCCTCTGTGGCTCTCGACGGTCATCCCGTGTCCTTTCTCACTCCCACCATGTCGGCCAGTCGCTCCACACGACGGCTGATATCTGCGAATACGCTCCTGAAGCTCTCGATGCGGCCCACGTCCACAGGATCGGGAATCGACCAATGAAGACGCCCGCTCGGGAAGGGCAATCTCGACTCCCGGGCGCGATCACACACCGAGACCACGAGATCGGCTCGGCGCTCCACGGCGGTGTACGCCTTCGGGACCTGGTCGGCGAGGTCGACACCCAGCTCGGCCGCGGCCGTCACGGCCTTGGGATGGGGCCGTCTTGCGGGCACGGTGCCCGCTGAGTCCGCTCTGACACCGAATTCAGAGAGCAGTCTCTCCGCGAACAGCGATCGCGCCGAATTGTGCGTGCACACGAACAACACCGACTCCACATGGAGGCTCGGTGGCGCAACGAGCCCTTCGAGAGCTTCCAGCCGGGCCGTCACGTAGCGTCGGCGCCCGTCGCCGGAAGAGACCCTCCTCGTGACGAGGCCTGCCGCCTCGAGCACATCAAGGTGATGAGCGAGCAGGTTGCTGTCCAAATCGAGGAGCCTGCCCAGCTCATGCGGAGAACGATCGTCCAGCCAGAGAGCGTCGACGAGCTTCAGCCGTGTCTCGTCGCCCAGAGCGGCATGAACGCGGGCACGGTCGGCCAGTTGCATTATCTCAAATAGTATTGACTCAATCCTCTTTGATCAACTGATGGACACGGGGAGGCGCAGTCTGGTCTTAGACAAAGGATCGGGGTAGGTTGATCCCGTGAAACGATTCTCCCCAACGATCGTGCTCGCCATCGCAGCGGTGGCCGCCATGGCACTGCTGCGCGGCGGCAACGAGTCGAAGCCGGCAGAGGACTGGACACCGGTCGAACCTTCGTGAGAATCGGCCTCCTCGTCACCGGAGACACATCGGTGCGAGCCGGGCACTCACTGGCAGCCCACCCCGGAATCGATGAATTGGTGGTCATCGGTCCGGCACGGTCGAAGAGCTTCAAGGTCGTCGACACCGCAGAAGGATGCGACTTCCTCATCGGATGTGGCGAGCATGCGCCAAAGATGGCCAGGCGACACGGCGTGTCCCTCGTCTGGGATGGCGACCAGTCCGCCAAGGGAGTGGCAGTCTGGGGTGCTTCGCCTCTCGGGCTCGTCCTCGCTCTGGCAGCGAGGGAAGACGACCCACGTCTGGTGGCGGTGGCCCACAAAGACTTCCCCGATGGGGCCACCGACCGTTTCACCCGGTTCCCCGAGCCCGTAGGGCGGGTTGGAGTCCACGACGAACGGCCTGGTGGCAGACCGGTCGCCGTCGGCAGGTCGAGAAACCAGTTCTCCGCATGTCTCGTGGAAGGAGCGAGCCGACGTGTCGCAATCGTCGACGATGGATCTTTCCTGGCCGGCATCTCATTGGCCGCCGGGGTCGCGGTTGCGATGGAGGGCGGAGGAGTGGTTTGGGATTCGGCCCTCACCTATCTCGAGACCGCCACCGCCATGGGCCTGGTCATGGCGGAGAGATGATCATCGGCCGATCTGGTACCTAGTACTAGGTACTGGGTACTCAGTGCTAGGTACTGGCCTCCACCGACTTCTCCACCATCTCGACCTCTTCGGTGGGGATGTCGGCATTCTCGACGGAAGTGGCGGCCCCGCCATTGGGTGTCCGGTAGTCGGCAGGGGGATGAAGCACTTGCTGTGGTTGGACGACCGGGTTCAGCGTCTCCTCCAGCACGACGATCTCGAGGCCACCGACGACGTCAGACACGAGGTTGTAGATGACGGACACCGCTACCGACACGCCGGTCATGACCACCCAACCGACCACCGAGCCAAATATCAGGAACCGCAGGAACTGTTCGGTGTTGGCGAACGGGTTGGTGCCTTCTTCGATGAGCGTGATCTCGACCATGAAACTGACCAGTTTGTCCGGGATCCCGGCCCGGTCGAGCACCGACCAGAAGATGACGGCTCCCAGCACGAAAGCCAGGAAGAGCACGGCCCAGACCACCGCTGACACCTTCAGCGTCGTCCAGGGGTCGATCTTGCGGATTATTCGCCTAACTCGGCGGACTGTGGCCATTGTGGCTCCGGGTGTTTTGCCTTCTCCGAGCCGTCAGGGTCGCCGTCGACCCCGGGTGGCACGAGTTCGTGATTCAGAAGTCTAAGGGGATGCCAAGGTTGTCCAACGTCAACGGGAGCGGATGGGTTCCCTCACTCCATCTCTTCGGAGATCTTCGCCACCGCCGACAACTCGTTGCCCTCGCCGACATCGATGACCTTCACACCGGTCGAATCCCGCTTTTGACGGCTGATCTTCGACACGGCCTGCCTGGTCCCGATACCCGCCGAGGAGATGAGGAAAACCTCGTCCTCTTTGCGAACGGCACGAGCCGCCACCAGGTTGCCCCGGACTCTCGTGATCTTGAAGGCCTTGACGCCGATCCCGCCTCGGGTCTGCTTCCGGAACTCCTTCATCTCGGTTCTCTTGCCGTATCCACCTGCGGTCAGTAGCAAGACCTCCTCGCCCTCGTTGCTGGAGACTGCTGCGACCACGCGGTCACCCTCCCGCAACTTGATCCCCCTCACGCCCTGGGTGCCCCGGCCCATGCTGCGCAGATCGGATTCGGCGAACCGAATCCCCATCCCGTCTCTGCTGAAGATGAGGATGTCGTTCGAGCCATTGGAGGTGCGAACGGTCACCAGCTCGTCGTCGTCGACCAGCTTGATGGCCACGAGGGTCTGGTTGCGTGAGTCGTACTCCTTGAACTCGGTCTTCTTCGCCTGCCCCTTCGCAGTGACCATCACCAGAAATCGACTGGTCTCGTAGTCCCGGGTGTCGATGATCGCCTGGATCTTCTCATCGGGCCCGACGGGAAGGACGGCCTGAGCCATCACACCCTTAGCGGTCCGGGACTGGCGGGGGATGGCATGCGCCTTGACTCTGTGCACCAAGCCCTTGTTGGTGAAGAAGAGCAGGTAGGCGTGGGCGGTGGTGTGGACGAGGTGGGTCACCACATCGTCGTCCTTGACCTCGGCCGCCTTGACCCCTCGGCCACCGCGGCCCTGGATTCTGTAGGTCGAGGCAGGGACCGACTTCACGTAGCCGGTCTCCGACACGGTGATGATCAGCTCGTCGTCGGC
>Ga0307417_10001232_pt1 | contig 10628 bp, 11 predicted proteins | sample SalMarWE160210MG_2_FD_202514 | JGI IMG/M metagenome (GOLD analysis project Ga0307417, IMG submission 202514) | Salt marsh sediment microbial communities from the Plum Island Ecosystem LTER, Massachusetts, United States - WE1602-10 | ecosystem: Environmental > Aquatic > Marine > Intertidal zone...
CCTATTGCTGTACCGGATCATCGTGATCACGTCATACCACCCCTCACCAGGGTCGAAGTCGTCGAGATCGGCTACCTGCCAGTTCACCGAAAGGTCCCGCCGGATCGCTTCAGCCCTCGCCATGTCGATGGCCACACTCGAGATGTCGACCGCGTCCACTTCGAATCCCCGCGAGGCGAGGAAGAGGGCGTTGCGCCCGGCCCCACAGGCGAGCACCAATGCTCGGCCTTGCCGGGCAAGACCTGCCGCCTCCTCGACAACGGAAGAATGATCACCGCCCGGTCGGTAGTCCCCCGAGGCATACCTCTCATCCCATCGGGCCTGTTCCCCAGCGCTCATATCGACGATGCAAGCACTTCGGGCCCGCCGACAACGGACTTCACTCCGAAGGCCCTTCGGCCAGGTCGAGACGATGAAAGTGGTCGCTCTTCACATAGGTGTGAGTGGTTCCACAATGAGGGCACTCGTAGACATTCGTCATGACCAGGGCCTCCAGTGTCGCCCGATCGACCTGCAGAGACGTAGGGAAGGCCCGCCGGCAGTGGTGACACCTCACCATGAGCGTCTCGGCTGTCATTCTCTCCAACATAGGTCCGCCGTCATTTCCAACACGCATCATTGGCTGCACTGCCCGAAAAGCGGTGATCTTTACCGCCACTTAGCGCACGCTTATCCGACGGCGGGGCATCTTGGAGGGGACTCAGTCAGGAGGGTTCATGGCCAAGATTTGGATCGATGTCTTCGAGTGCATGGGGGCCGGGACCTGCGAACAGGTCGCCCCGATGATGTTCGCAGAACGCCCCGACGGGACGTGGGCGGTCAAAGAAGACAGCAGCTTCTTCGGGCAAACGACCGTCTTCGACGGCAACAACGCACCCGACGGAGCCTCCGGCAAAGCCCGGGTCCCGGACGATCTTCTCGACCTCGCCTTCGAAGCTGCCGAGGAGTGCCCCGGCGAGTGCATCCACATCGAGGCTTGACGTGGAGCGCAGAACCGACTCCAGACCCGGCAGGAACAAGCCACGGCTCGCGCTGTCCGTCGTGCTCGGTATGGCTCTGGTGCCCATGAGTGCCGTCGGGGCAGTGCTGGTCACCCAGCATTCCCCGGAGATCCAGAGCGAGACGGAGACACCTGTCGCCGCCGCCACGGTTACTCCGCCCACAATCGCCCAGATCGTCTACTCCGACGTCGAGGCCACATCGGATGACCTCGCATACGCATGTGGCGAGGGTGGCCAACGACTGATCACTGCAGAGAGCGAAGGCACCATCAGCGAGCTGGAGCAGGCGGCGTTGGACGCCCTTCGAGAGATCTGTGAGTCGCAGGGGACACCGTTGCCCGGCAAAGAGGCGCCACCACCCATCGTGGAGACCCGCACCGTGGTTGTCGAGGCGGCCCCTCCCCCGCCACAGGCTCCGGCCGCACCCGGGACGACGGCGCCGGCGACCGCTGAGACGACGGTGCCCAAGGGCGACCAAGAGAACGGAGATGGCGAACACGAATCGCCTCCACCGGCCGCAAGCAGCGAAGCGACATACATGCAAGTCCACGATCAGGCCGTCGCCGAGATCGAGCACGCCGAAGCGGTTGGCGGATCGCTGGAGAAGATCTCCGAGGCCCGGAGGAAGCTGGCAGACGCAGAGCGTCTGGCCGCCGACGGCAACTATCAGGAGGCAACCAAGCAGGCATACGAGGCCATCGGCAAGGCACGCGAGGCAATCGGAGAGGACGACGAGTGAAGGCGGCGAATTCGGCTTCGATGATCGCCGGGCTCCTGGTCGCGGCCCTCGGCCTCGTGCCGCTCCTTCTCATCGGAGGAGGAAGCGAGCCGGAAGCGGCGGCCCCGTCCACCACGACGACGCAACCCGAACCGGTGGTTACAGAGGTCGCAGTCGACCCACCGCCGATCGGGGACCTAGACCCACGGGTTAGCCGGGTCCTCTACGCATACGACGCCGCAACCGGGGTGGCACCGGGCTCTGCCGACGAGCTACCCGATGAGATCGTCAAGGTCCTCGCCTATTACGACGTGACGCTGAGCGTCGCAGAGGACGGTGAGTGATGAGCCGGATGCCACCGAAACGTCTGGCCAGGATCGGCGTCTGGACGACTGCCGCGCTCGCCTGGGGAACGACAACGGTCCTGATGCGGGTCGCCTCGGCGGAGACCGCGCCGAGCAGCACTCTTCCGGCGACTCCCAGCGAGTCGACGACGACCACTCAGCCTGCCGTCCCGGCCCCACCCGACGGCGGGCTGGTCGTCCTCCGCTTCACCCCCGTGACCGCGCCGCCCCAGGAGGTCATCGTCAAGACGAGGTATGTCGAGAAGGGGCAGAGCTCCACGTCACGTTCCTCCAGCCCGGCTCCCGCCGCGCCATCCGGGTCGAGCGGGTCGTCTTCGGGATCCGCGGCTCCGCCTCCGCCTCCCCCGCCTGCGGCATCGACACCGACCACCGCAGCTCCGGCACCGGTCAGCTCGGGATCATGAGACACGGCGAGTTTCCGGCCATGGGAACCCGGGTGGAGGCCTGGACCGCCGACGAAGCCGGCTTCGAGGCCACCGTCGAATGGTTCGATGAAGTCGAGGGGGTGTGCAGTCGGTTTCGCCCCCGCAGCGAGTTGAGCCGGGTCAACGGGGACAGCCGACTTCGTGTGCCCGTCTCACCGCTGCTGCACGAAGCCCTCGCTCACGCCAGGGAGATGCGATCCCTGACCGGCGGCCTGGTGGATGCCGGGCTCGGCGCAGAAGTGATCGCCTGGGGATACGACCGCACGTTCGACGAGGTGGCAGGGCTGTCGGAGCCGCCTCCCTTCGTACCGCGCGAGATCGGATGGGAACTGGAGCCCGGGCACCTGGTGCGTGAGCCAGGGACGATGATCGACCTCGGGGGTGTCGGCAAGGGGTGGGCCTGCGATGTCGCAGTTGAGTCCGGCCTCGCCGTCGTCGTCTCCGCCGGTGGTGACATCCGTTCCGCCCATCCGGAGACCGTGGTTCCGATCCTCGATCCCTGGGGAGATCACGCCGCCGAGGTGGCACTCGGCCGCGGCGCGCTGGCGACCAGCTCGACGGCCAATCGGAGATGGAAGGTCGGTGACGCCGAGGCGCATCATCTCCTCGACCCCCGGACCGGGCGGCCGGCAGACTCCCCCATCCTCACTGCCACCGTGGTTGCGTCCACGGCAGCGGCTGCGGAAGCCGGCGCCAAGACGGTACTGATCCTCGGCGCGGCCGGGCTGGCATGGGCAGACGCCCAGGACTGGGTCAGGGCCGCGCTCGTCGTCTGGCACGACGGGTCGGTGTTCGCCACCAGTGGCATGGAATTGGCGGCATGAGCGTCGAGTGGATCGTCATACGCGGCTCCGGAGTCGTCGCCTTCGCGATGCTCGCCTCGTCCACCATCTGGGGTCTGCTGCTGGCCACCAAGGTGCTCGGGTCGTGGGTCAAGGCCAAGCCGCTCACCTGGTTCCACGAATCACTGGCGGTCGGTGCCCTCCTGGCCACGGTGGTTCACATGGTCACGCTCTCCATCCACGAGTACGTCGACTTCACCTGGGGCGACATCCTCATCCCGGGCCGATCCGAGTGGCGTCCCAGTGCCGTATCGTTTGGCATCGTCGCCTTCTACGGCGCCTTCGTCCTCTCCGTGAGCTTCTACTTCAAGCGCTTCATCGGCCAACACGCCTGGAGAGCGATCCACTTCGGCTCGTACGGGGTGTTCGTCGCCGCCGCCCTGCACGGGATCCTCTCGGGCACCGACTCGTCGGAGCCTTGGATGGTCGGCATCTATGTGGGAGCCGTGGTGGCGTCCGTGCTCCTCCTGGCCATCCGATTCGCCCAGCAGTACGCCCTGGCGCCGGCACGACGTCAACGCGGTCGCCCCGCCGTGGGCGGTGACGAGCAGCCCGAGATCAATCCGGCGTCAGCGGAAGCCTGATTGCGATCAATGCGCCGCCCAGCCGACGGCTGGAGCCAACGCGGAAATCGCCGCCGGAACGCTCGGTCAGCTTTCGTGCGATGTCGAGGCCCAATCCCGAAGAGGACCCTTCCGAGCGTCCCCGCTCCAACACTCCGAGGTCGGGCAGGCCGGGCCCGCCATCCTCGACGCCCAACAGGACGTCCGAGTCTCTCGTGACGAGACTCACCCCTATCCCCGCCCCTTCCGGCGTGTGGGCGAACACGTTCTCGATGAGCGCGTCTATCAGCGCAGAGGCGTCGCCGGATTCCATGGCCACGACGGCGGGCCCATTGGCGATGTCCACCTGCATGGTTCGACCCTGGTCCTCGGCGAGGACTCGCCAGAAGGCGGCGCGCTCCTCGACTACTTCGGCCAGGTTCGCCCGCGCCGATGGAAGACCGCTCCGGGCACCGCGGCGCGCCTGGTCTATCACGTAGTCGACCGTCCGCTCCAGTGATGAGAGGTCGTCGAGCACCCTCTCCCGGCCGGCCGCCCCCTCCAGCGCTTCGGCGTCGAGACGTAATGCCGCCAATGGTGTTCGAAGACGATGGGAGAGGTCGGCGGCGGCTTCCCTCTCCGCCACTACCAACTGATCGATCTGATCGGCCAGCCTGTTGAACTCGACACCCATCGCCCGGACCTCCGGTGGGCCCGATGGAATGACCCGGGCTGCCAGGTCACCGGCTCCAAGCTTCTCCGCCGAGGCGGACAGCTCGTATACAGGCTTGACAATCGTCTTCCCGATCCGGTCGGCGATGAGGACCGCGATCAAGACAAGCGAAGCGCCGAGCGCGGCGAGGATCAGCCACGACCTGGTGACACCGGCACGAAGCTCACTGTCGGGGACGAACACGCGGACGACCGACGTCCGGCCGTCAGACCCGATCACGGGGAGATAGACGCTCCCTCCCCCATCGACCTCGATTCGCTCCGCCGTCCCCTCCAGCGCTGCCGACAAGTCCTCGCCTTCCGGGACGTCGGCGCCGACGACGCCGCCATCGGACGAGACGACGGAGACCTCGTACCCGTTCGCTGCAGCTGGTTGCAGGCCGGCCAGATCCGATTCGGAGATGGGTAGAGGTGCCAGCAGCGCCATGTACCGGGCAACGTTCTCCGCCTCGCGCTCCGCCGCGGTGAGGGCGCGATCCTTGGCGAAATCGCCGACGAGAATCGCAAGGGGGATCACGAAGGCAAGCGCCACCATCGACGTGACCGCCGCGGCCTGAAGGACAAGCTGTCTCCTCATCGGTCGGGTGCGGAAAGCCGGACGCCGACTCCCCTCTTGGTGTGGATGTACCTGGGCTCGCTCCCGCTCTCGCCGAGCTTGCGGCGCAGCCAGCTGATATGTACGTCGATGGTCTTGTCGGCGCCCCCGAAGGGTTGGTGCCAGACCCCGGCCAGCAACTCCCGTTTCGAAACGTATTGGTCGGCACGCTCGGCCAGAAAGAACAGCAGGTCGAATTCCTTGCCGGTGAGGTCCAGCACTTCGGATCCAAGCCGGGCCTCCCGTCGTGCCGAGTCCACGATCAGCTCGCCAACGGTCATCGTGAGGCTTTCGTCCTGGCCCGCGTTACGTCGGAGAACGGCTCGCACCCGAGCCTCGATGTGGTCGACAGAAAACGGCTTCACCACATAGTCGTCGGCGCCGGCATCGAGCAGACGGACTATCTCCGACTCCTGGTCCCTGGCTGTGATCACCACCACCGGGATCGCGCTGACACCGCGAATCATTCGCAGCGCCGTCGCGCCATCGATGTCCGGGAGGCCCAGGTCGAGGAGCACCACGTCGAAATCGCCGGCAACCGCTGCCTCGATGCCCGCCATCGCCTCGCGCGCGGTCTCCACGTGATGCCCACGTTTTGCCAATTGCTCGGCCAGGGAGGCCCGTATGCGAGGATCGTCCTCGACAACGAGAACGGCTGCCATGGCCGAGAAGATAACCCCGCCGACCCCCGGCGCACCTCTTCGTCAGGCAAGGGAGGCGGATCTTGAGTGTCGCTTATCACTCGCTTAACCCAGACGGGATGCGCATGAAGGAACATCACCCCACGTGAACCATCGCCTCCTCCTGGTCACGCTGTGGAGCGTTGCCACTATCGCCTCCATCTCGGTGGTATTCGCCGGGGTCGCCAGCGTCAGAAGCGCCATCGCCGCTCCCGGCTCGTTCCATCTGCCCGCAGAGCCGTGGTCGGCTCCGCCAGACGATCCCATCCTGGTCACCACCTCGTCCACACAGCCGACCGCGACGTCATCGACCCTGGTTGTGACACCGAACGAGCCGAGCCCCACCACCTCGACGACCCTGGCCACTCCGTCGACTTCACAGGCACCACCGTCCACTCCCACCACCGAAGCACCGGATGTGGAGGAGGAGACGACCCAGCCGACCCAACCAAGCACCGAATCCTATGAAGTGGAAGGTGGCTGGGTCTCGCTGAAGTTGGACGGCCACAACGTCTTCTTCGAGTCGGCCTCACCCCGTCCCGGATGGACCGTGAAGGTCGAGAACCAGGGACCCGAGGAGGTCGTCGTCGTGTTCGACAAGGGTGAGCAGGAGATTCACTTCGTGGCCAAATATGAGGACGGCCGGGTGAAGATCAAGATCGAAGACTGAAGCCTGTTCCGCTCGAGACACTCGAGGCCGCTCAGGCGCCGGTTTCCCCATCCCTCACCTTGCGAACCCTTCAACCGGGGAGCTCAGCTGCCCATCCCGGACGTATCCGAAGGACCGGGATGCTCTCCCTGACCCCTTTCATGATCCCGTCCTCCGGCAGGGTCTCGAACTTCGCGAGGAGCTCCTCGACTCCCGGTGAGCGATAGACCTCGTTGGAAATGACGATCTCGCCGGCGCCGGCGAGTTGTTGTATCCGGGAGGCGATGTTGACGTCCTGGCCGAAATAGTCGATGCGGTCGTTGAGGGTCACCGCCACCGAACGGCCACGGTGGATGCCGATCTTGATGGCGAGGTCGGTTGAGGCGGTGGCGTTGAACTCTTCCAGGACGTCGAGCATGTCGATGGCCGCCCGCACCGCGTCGGCCGGCGTGACGAAGGTCGCCATGATGGCATCACCGATCGTCTTCGTCACTGCCCCCGAGTTGAGGGCTACCGCGTTCACCAACGCATCGAAATGACGACGCACCAGGTCGTACGCATTCACATCGCCGACGGAGTCGTACATGAGCGTCGAGTCCTTGAGATCGGTGAACAGATAGGTGAGGTCACCGACTCGCAGCGTCTCCGATGCCGGAACCGTCTCGGAGCGGAAGAGCCGTCTGAACGTCTGGTTGCTGAGCAGCCTCTTGGCGGTGAGCACCGGCAGGAACTCGATGGCGGCTGCCTGATCGGGGACCGGCGGATACTGCACGACCCAGGTCGAGGCACGCTCGGTGCCCCGATTGTGGATGCTTAGGTTGACAGGGCCGGCCGATATCTGGGCTATGGCGGGCATGATGAACTTGAACGTCCTGGTTGCCTCACCCGCATCGTCGGCCGACTCGGGGTCGTCGGGCACGTACAACGACTTGCCTTCGGGGAGCTCCAGCTCCACAGAGCCCAGGTCGCGTCCGGTCGCATCCGAGATCTCCCCTCCTGAGATCTCCAGCTTCAGGTCCCCTCCCTGGTTCACGTCGTCCGGCTCCGCTATGAAGAGGGCGCTGGCCGGGCCCAGCGCGTCCCAGATCCCGATGAAGCTCTCCGGCAAGTCGAGCTCGACTTCCGCTGTCTCTCCCGGCTCGACGTAGGCCAGGAGCTTGGTCCACGCCTTCAGGGTCTCCGGAACGGTGAGCCCGGTGGGCAGTGGCTTCACGTCGGCACTGAAGTGAACGCGGAAATAGAGGTCTTCGACGCTGAGCGATTCCGGGTGGAGGAACATGATGTCGCGCACCTGCGGGGAGACGGTGAACGTGACCTGAATCAGGTCGTCGAGGGTTGCCTCGTTCTGGTTGTTGCACAGACTGCAGACGAAGTGGGGGTCGAGGGCCTCGAGGGCGCGAAACCTGTTGTAGACGTTGGAACAGGATCCGCACACGATGAGCCAGTCGAGATCGAACAGCCCGACGTTGGTGGCGTGGAGGAACAAGTCGATCGATTCGGGCTCGTCGATCCCCTGAGCCGTGGCATAGAGGAGCGGGTTGACGCGAAACAGGTCGTAGTCGTCGCCGGAGCGGATCAGAGATTCGAGTTTCGAGACCACCCGGGGACTCCACGATCTGGCTGACTCGAGCGCGGCAAGCCGTTCCTCGAGGACGGCCTCGTTGACTTCGGGCTGGCCGGCGCTCATTCCTGCGAGACCATCGGCGCGACACTAAGCATTCATTTCGGGCGTCTCGACCTCAACCATGGTGCGCGTGCTCGTCCATTGTCTCCAGTCGACAGAAGCACGAGGCAGTGACCGGAACATCTGCCCTGGCGTTTGCCAGGTCGAGACGCTGCATGACGATCCGCATCTCGGATTCCTCACCTCGCCGCATGAGACACTCGTGAAGCCCGTGGAGAGCCCAGACGTTGTCGGGATGTTGTGACGCCCTGCTCAACGTGTCATCCAGGCCCAGGTCGGCCCGGTAGACGGCTTCGGCTTCCTCGATCCGACCCTGCTCGAGCAGAAGCGCCCCAAGTGCATGACGGGCCGGTTGCATCCATGCCCACGGCTCGTCATAGGGGAGCGTGTCGTCCAACTCGACGGCTCTCCTCAGTTGGTCGAAGGCCGTCTCGTGCTCACCCTGGCGGTAGGCCAGCTCACCCTCCAACATCGCCTCGGCCACTGCCAGGATGTCGAGACATGTGTTGTTGAACAGCACCCTGCTCTCCGGCACAGCCGCCTTGGCTGCCCTGAAGGCGTCTCTGGCCGAAACCGCTCCCGCGATGTCGTTGGTCGCCGCACACGCCACCGTCCTGGCATAGAGCATCAGCGCCGTCGTGAAGCTGTAGAGCTCACGGTCCTCCGGCAACTCTTGGGCCTTGATGTCCTCCCATCGCCCAAACCTGACCAGAACGTGCTGTTTCATGGGGACGAACGACTCGAGCCAGTCCGCCAGAGGTCGAACCACGTCGGTAGTGAGTGTTTGCTCCAACTCCTCCGCAGTCTCCAGCGCCACCTCGTACTGACCGAGGAACATCGCCCCGAAGATCTTGAAGTGGTAGTTGTGGCACCGATACACCGTGTAGAAGTTGTTCGGGCCCTCACGCGCCAGGTACTTGCGGTCGGCGATGATCCCCAACTCGTTTCGGGTCACGACATCGTTGTAGTTGCCACACAGAACATCGATGTGCGTCGGCATGTGCTGGAGATGCCCTGCGTCGGGGACGAGGTTGACCAGGGCATCACCGGCCTGGAGCGCCTTCTCGGGGTGAGGCGACATCTCGACGAGGTGGATGTACATGTGGAGGAGACCCGGATGAGCACCGGCCCCTCGGTCGTCCAGGTCGCGGAAGGCCGATTCGAGGACATCGAGCGCCTCCAGCGTGTCGGCGCCCTCGGCCGGTTGACCCGTGGACAGGTCCCACAGTTGCCAAGGAGTGCGATTCATCATCGCCTCGGCGAACAACGCTCGCACGTCCAGATCGTCCGGGAAGGCCGCGTAGACCTCACGCATCGCATCCGCGTAGGCATCGTTCCATGGACCGAAGTCTTCGATCGAGGGTTCCCCGGGGTAACGGGTTGTGAGTGCTTCGATCAGCCGCTGCTCGACGGAGGACGCCGAATCTGAGCCGGCTTTGGCCGTCTCGAGGGCCGTGAGAGCGCGACTCAGGTATTCACCCTTCTCGTCGGCGTCGAAGTCACCCCATCGGCGGTTGTAGTTGGGGCCGAGGGCGTAGGCGATGCCCCAATGCGCCATGACCAGATCCGGATCGTGGTCGAGTGCCTTCTCGAAACACGCTACGGCTTCCTCGTGGTGGAACCCATAGGTCCAGACGAGGCCACGGTCGAACCAGCGTTGCGCTTCCGGGGAGTCGGTCGAGACCGTGCGTCCATATGACCCGAGGTCGTAGTAGTCGTCGACCATGGCTTCTCCTGAACTAGTTCTTCTCTGAAGCTAGCGAGTCGAAGCAGCGCCACGGAGAAACGCGAAATGACCGAGCTGTCCGAGCCGCACCAGGTCAGGCGGCAACGTAGCCTCCGGCGGAATGGGTGAGCTCGTTCGCAATCTGGTGATCCTGTTGGTGTTCGCCTGGCTGGCACGATCGCTCCTCGGGGCGCGCGAGCTGACCTGGAGCAGAACGATCGTGGCCACTCTCGTGGGGCTTCTCCTCGGAGCAATTGGCGCCGCAGCCATTCTGGTGCGTGATCTCGACAACTTCGACGCCTTCGAGACCATCAGGACCCAGTTCTACCTCCTCGGGGTGGTGCTCGCCCTCCCGGCGACGATGGCGGTGATGGTCTTCCTCGAGTTGTTCTCCTCGCGCCCCATAGGTGCTGCCCGCAGGCGTTTCCGTCCCTTCCGCACCGTGAGAAGGTGGTTTCGGATGTGGATGAGGGGTCTTCAGGTGACCCGTATCGCCGCACGTCGTGGAGTAGCCCCACTGCTCGGCCTGAGACGAGGAGAGGTGTCGGCGCGCACGCCGGCCGAGATCGCACGCCGCACGAGGTTGTCCCTGGAAGAGGCAGGGGGCATGTTCGTGAAGTTGGGGCAGCTTCTGGTTACCAGGCCGGATCTGCTCCCAGAGGAAGCACT
>Ga0307417_10001233_pt1 | contig 10625 bp, 8 predicted proteins | sample SalMarWE160210MG_2_FD_202514 | JGI IMG/M metagenome (GOLD analysis project Ga0307417, IMG submission 202514) | Salt marsh sediment microbial communities from the Plum Island Ecosystem LTER, Massachusetts, United States - WE1602-10 | ecosystem: Environmental > Aquatic > Marine > Intertidal zone >...
CGTGGTGTTCAACACCGGTTCGGCGCCACTCGACAACGTACAGCTCCAGGCGACGCCGCCGTCCGGATGGAAGACCGCGTTCACGCCCGCGCTCATCCCTGAGATTGCTCCCGGCGCCTCGACGCCCGTGACGCTGACCATGACCCCCTCGGCCGACGCGGTAGCCGGCGACTATCGAGTGTCGCTGTCGTCACAGACCGACCAGACCCAGGACTCGATCGAGCTCCGTGCCACGGTCAAGACATCTGCGGCGTGGGGCCTGATCGGCGTAGGACTGATCATCCTCGTGTTCGCCGGTCTCAGCATGACCTTCCGACGTTTCGGGAGGAGGTGACTCTTGGCGACCGCACTTCACACCGACGGCCTGACGAAGGTGTACGGCGACCGCACTGTCGTCGACCACCTGGATCTCGACATCGCGGAAGGGACGGTCTTCGGGCTCCTTGGGCCGAACGGAGCAGGCAAGACCACCACGATTCTCATGGTTCTCGGACTCAGCGAACCGACCAGCGGTTCTGCACGTGTCCTGGGTCTGGATCCCGCACGTGCCCCACTCGAAGTGAAGCGAGCAGTCGGGTACATGCCCGACAGTGTCGGCTTTTACGAGTCGCTCACCGGACGTCAGAACCTGCGGTACACGGCACGACTCAATCGGATTCCCGAGCAGCAAGCCACGGAACGCATCGCGGCACTCCTCGAGCGAGTCGGTCTCACAGGCGCTGCCGATGATCCCGTTGGTACCTACTCGCGAGGCATGCGACAACGACTGGGGATCGCGGACACGCTCGTGAAGGAACCCCGGATCGCGATCCTGGACGAACCGACCATGGCAATCGACCCTGAGGGTGTTGCGGAGATGCAAGCGCTCATCCGAGCCCTTGCGGACGACCAGGGAGTCACCGTCCTCGTGGCCAGTCATCTCCTCTACCAGCTCCAGTCGATCTGCGATCGCGTCGGGATCTTCGTGGAGGGCAGACTCGTCGCGGAGGGAACCACAGCCGAGCTCGCCAAGTCGCTCGGTTCGACGTCGACACTCTACGAGGTAGGGGTGGGAGCAGACCCGGATCACGTCATACGCGTGCTCTCTGCGATCCCGACGGTGACGTCCGTCACGCCGACCGCGCGCGCTCACAGCTACCGAGTTGCCGTCGAAGCCGGAGAAGCCCCCGCCATCATCAGCACATTGGTATCGGCAGATCTGCCGATTCTCCACTTCCGGCCCATGGGCGAGGATCTGGACGAGATCTACCACAGCTACTTCTCGGAGGCCGTATGACCACCACATCGTCAACCCATATCAAAGGTGGATGGCGGATCATCGCGCGCAAGGAGTTTGCGGATCATCTCCTCTCAGCCCGCTTTACGGTTCTGCTCGTGATCCTGGCGGTCGCGGCGATCGGCTCCGTCTACGCCGCGGCATCCGGCATCCGGGGCGCCGCCCAGCAGGCGGCCGGTTCACCCGGCCTGTTCCTCAAGCTGTTCACCATCAACGCCGATCCCGTCCCGTTCTCGTTTGTGAACTTCGTTGCGTTTCTCGCCCCACTCCTCGGCATCGCGTTCGGATTCGACGCGGTGAATGGGGAACGCAGTCAGGGAACACTCCCTCGCCTCGTCGCTCAGCCGATCCACCGCGACGACGTGATCAACGGGAAGTTCGCGGCAGGACTGAGCGTCATTGCGCTCATGCTGACAGCCCTGACCGCGGCCGTCGCCGGCCTCGGAATCGTGGCCCTCGGCATTGTGCCGTCGGCCGCAGAGGTGCTCCGTGTACTGCTGTGGCTCGTTGCGGCCGTCGTCTACGTCGGTTTCTGGCTGGCGCTGGCAACGCTCGCCTCAGTGCGGCTTCGGAGGGCGTCCACCTCTTCACTCGTGTCGATCGCCGTGTGGTTGGTGCTGGCGCTGTTCGCGTCGCTCATCTTTCGACTGGTAGCCGGTGCACTCGCGCCGGCTCCGTCCGACGCTACGCCGAAACAGGTCCTTCACAACGCCCGGACGGAACTCGCCGTATCTCGCGTCTCCCCCGTGACCCTGTACGACGAGGCGACAGCCGCACTCCTGGACCCAGAAGTGCGCAGCGTCGGGATTGTGACGTACGGCCAGCTCGACAGGGCGGTCACATCGGACCTGCCGTTCGGCCAGAGTCTGCTGCTCGTGTGGCCGCAACTCGTCGGACTTCTCGCACTCACCGTCTTGTGCTTCGCGTTCGCGTACGTCGGCTTCATGCGACAGGAGATAAGGGCTTGAGACCCGCCCGAACCCAGGGCCGGCGGTTCTAGATCGTGACGCGCTTCGCTTCGCTTCGGACCATCTCGGACTCGTCGAGGAACGCCGTCAAGGCGATCACGATGGCCGTCAGCGCGATGAACACGAGCATCGACCCGGCCATCGACCCGGTCACGCTCGACTTGAAGGCGTCCATCCCCAGGATGAAGAGGATGCCGGAGATCTGGCCCGCCATCAGGATGACTCCCTGGGACGTCGACTCGGGAGCCGGGTAGCTGACCTCGGCGCTGTACTGGAATCCGATTGGGTAGGCGCTCATCATGAAGAAGCCGAACACGAAACTCGACACCAACAGCAGCGGCAACGTATCGGCGAACGCCAACCCGACGAGACCCGGAGCCATTCCCGCGACCGCGACGACCAGGAACGGTTTGCGCCGCCGGGATCGGTCCGACAGCACAGGGAGGATGCCCGCTCCAAAAATCCCCCCGACAACCATGACGGCGCCGATGAACCCCGCCTCCTCGGGCCCAAACCCACGAGGACTCACGATCTGTTCGATCCAGGTGCTGATCGCGTTGAACATGCCCAGACCCACGAAGAAGAGCAATAGCAGGATCTGCATGTCTCGCTGCTTGAGGATGTGGCGCAGCCCCTCGAAGACCTTGAACCGCTCGTCCTGATCGGTTTCGCTCGGCGAAGTTGCCGGCCGCTCACGGATGAACACCAGTGACGCGACAGCGCCGGCCACCGATGCCACGCCGTACCAGACGAGCATGCCGGACATGCCGGCGCTCGACACCACGAACGGCGTCGCGGCCATCGCGACGATGATCCCGACGAACTGCGCGAGTGAAGGCAGTGCTGCCGCTGTCGCCCTTTCAGTGATCGGGAACCACCGCGCGCCGATCTTGGTGATCGCGTTCATCACGAACGGCTGCCCCACCGCGAGCCCTATCTGTGAAATCAACACCAGGGTGTAGTCGGAGGCCCACACCCCGCGGGTCATCGCGAACACACCCGTGAGGACGGCCCCGATCCCCACACCCACACGCACGCCGTACGTGTCGATGACATACGACGCCGGAATCGACACGATGACGAACACGATCATGAAGACCATCGAGAGGAGCCCGATCTGGAGTTCCGACACCCGGTAGAACGAGGCGGCGTCCCCGGTGACGGCCGCGAACGTGATCCAGTTCATCTGAACGAGGGCGTTGAGGATCGAGAACACACCGAGTACGACCCATCGATACCCGTACAGTCTGACACTCACCGATTCGGTCACGTGCACCCTCCTCTCACCCCTCTCCGACTCAACACACCCATTGTCGCGTTACCATTCCAACGCTCATGTCGGGTACTCCGTTCCGCAATGTCGCGTTGATCGCGCACGTCGACCATGGAAAAACAACCTTGGTCGATGCGCTGCTGTCCGCCACCGGTGTGTTCTCACCCCACCACGCTCGCGTCGACCGGATCCTCGACTCGGACGATCAGGAACGGGAGCGCGGCATCACGATCTTCGCCAAGGCGGCGTCGGTCGAGTGGAAGGGAATCCGCATCAACCTCGTCGACACACCCGGTCACGCCGACTTCGGGGGGGAGGTGGAACGCGCCCTCGCGCTCGTCGACGGTGTCCTGCTGCTGGTAGACGCGGCGGAGGGCCCGAAGCCACAGACCCGCTACGTTCTCTCGAAAGCGCTCGCTCGACATCTCCCCGCCGTCGTCGTCATCAACAAGGTCGATCGTACCGACGCCAGAATCGAGCGAGTAGTCGACGACGTGTACGAGCTGTTCTTCGACCTGGGAGCCTCCGACGACCACATCGAGTTCCCCATCATCTCCGCGATCGCCCGCAAAGGCCTGGCGATTGCAGGGGTGGGCGTGCCAACCGACGACGCGGACCTCTCTCCCCTCCTCGACGCGATCATCGACACAATCCCGGCAGCGTCTGGAGACCCGTCCGCTCCCGTTCAGGCACTCGTGACGAATCTCGACGCGTCCGACTACCTCGGACGGCAGGCCATCGGGCGCGTCGCCGAAGGGACATTGCGAAGCGGTGATCAGGTGGCCCTTTGTCGGGCCGACGGGAGCGTCCTGGTTCGACGCCTCACCCAACTCATGGGATTCGAGGGTCTCGGTCGGGTGGAGGTGCCGGAGCGGGTCGCTGGTGACCTGTTTGTGATCTCGGGATTCCCTGAGGTCGAAATCGGTGACACCCTGGCCGATACGACCGATCCCCGGCCACTTCCCCGCCTGATCGTCGACGAGCCGGTGCTGACGATGACGTTCGGCGTGAACACGTCACCGCTCGCAGGCACCGATGGGCAGTTCGTCACGTCGCGACAGATCCGCGACCGTCTCGAACGCGAAGTGCTCGGCAACGTGTCGATCCGGATCGGCGACACTCCTACGCCTGAGGTCATCGAGGTGGCCGGCCGTGGAGAGCTCCAGCTCGCCGTACTCATAGAGACCATGCGTCGCGAAGGCTTCGAGCTCCAGGTGAGCAGGCCGGAGGTGATCGTCCGTGACATCGATGGGGTGATGTGCGAACCGGTCGAGGAGGCGACCGTCGACGTGCCCGATGATCACGTCGGGACGGTCACGCAGGCAGTTGCACCCAAGAAGGGAACGGTCATCGGCCTCGAACCAGGAGAATCGGGCAGGACGATCGTCACGATCTCCGCACCTGCGCGTGGACTCATCGGGTTGCGGTCACTGCTCATGACGGCGACGCGCGGAACGGCTCTCGTCCACCAGCGGCATGCTGGATGGATGCCGTGGGCAGGCGAACTCCCCAACCGCCAGGGTGGCGCAATGATCTCCGATCGGGCCGGCAACTCCACCGGATACGCACTCGACAACCTCCAAAAGAGAGGCACCCTGTTCATCGGCTCCGGAGAGCAGGTCTACGCGGGGATGGTCATCGGTGAGAACTCGCGCCCGGCAGACATGCCGTGCAATCCTGCGAAGCCGAAACAACTCACCAACATCCGCACCCACGCAGCAGACGAGGCGATCAAGTTGAAACCCCCTCGAACCATGACTCTGGAACGCGCCATCGAGTGGATCGCCGACGACGAGCTGGTCGAGGTAACGCCCACGTCGATCCGTATCAGGAAGCGAAGCACCCCGACACGCTAGAGCTCGGTGAACGAGAACAGCACCTTCACCATCCCCGCCTCCCGGGCGGCGAACCTTCGGTACATGTCAGGCCCTTCGGCGATCGGAACCGACGGGTGCGTGACGATCACGTCGGTGGGAAGCGCGATCGTATCGAAGTCCAGATGAGCGAGCACCGACCGGACGGGCGCCCGCCCTGCGACGATCGTCGCGTTCTTGTCGTACGTATCGACCGGTGTGAACGCGAACCGGTCAAACGTGGGCACCGCGATGATCGAGAGCGTGCCTCCTGGCTGAAGGAGCCGAAACGCGAGTGCCTGTCCGGGCAACGCGCCGGTCGCGTCAACGACCGACGGGAACCCCGTGGCCGTCATCTCGCCGGCGACACTCTCTGCCTCTGCGGGATCCGCGACACGTGCACCGATTCGCCCTGCCCGTTCTCTCCTGTCGGCAACGGGATCCACCGCGAGAACAGGACCGGCGCCCAGCATGAGTGCGGCCGCGACAGAACTCAGTCCGACAGAGCCAAGGCCGATGATGGCGACCGGACGGTCCGGGCCTGCATCAGCCTGTTGGACTGCGTGCCAGCCCGTCGGGAAGTTGTCGGCGAGGAGCAGAGCCGCCTCGTCCGAGAGATCATCGGGAACCCCCACGAGCGTGCCATCGGCCAAAGGGACCCGAACCATCTCCGCCTGTCCGCCCTGAAGGGCCGGCTTGGAAGTATCGACCGGATCGCCGTATCCGAACAGCTCGGCACGTTCGCATCGAGCGCTCAGCCCGCTCACGCATGCACCGCAGCTTCCGCAACTGGTCGTGAACGGCACGATGACCCGCTGTCCGACGACGAACCCTCCAACGGCGCTGCCGAGAGCGACGACAACTCCCACGACTTCGTGGCCAGGGATCACGCCGAAGCGGACCGGTTCTCTACCGAAGTACGGATGGAGATCAGAACCGCAGAGACCGGCACGGGCTACCTGGACGATCGCGTCGGTATCAGCCTCGATCACCGGCTCTCTCAAGTCGGCTCGGAAGGTGATCGTTTCGACGCCATCGAGCGTGAGGCCCCGCATGGCGCCACGGTAGCGCCGAACCCCAAGCCCCCGGCACAGCGCCACCCGGGCCCCCGTTCCTCTAGCATCGACCATCGTGGATCGCATCGCTCGAGCCCTGGTCGCCCACTCGCGACGAGTGATCGTGCTCACCGCACTCATCAGCCTGGTCGCAGTCGTCATGCTCTTTCGCCTGAAGGTCAACGCGGACGTCACTCAGTTCCTCACCTCAGGCAACGACCGCGGTGAAGCGTGGCTGGCCCTTCAGCACAAGTACGACACCTCCGATCCGATCAATGTTCTCGTCACCTTTCCCGAGGGTGAGACGATCACCGACAAGCAGGCGCTCGTCGCGTTGGTCGAGCTTCGCGACCAGCTCACCGCCGTCGAAGGCGTCACCCAGGTCGGCTCGATCATCCCTGACGTCAACCCGCTCACCGGAGCACCGATCACCGTCGAGACCATCCGGGCGATGCCCGATGCGATGATCGGAACGTTCCTGGCACAGAACCCGATCGCGGGGTTGCTGATAAGCGATGACGGAACCCACACACTCATGGTTGCTGTGCCCTCCGGCGAGCCGGTGCAGGTTGCCCGTGCCGTCACCGATATCGAAGCGCCAGACGGCCTGACCCTCGACTTTTCAGGCAATCCGGTGATCTTCGCGACCGTCTTGGGCATGATCGGTTGGTTTCTGCTGGTCATTCCGCCGTCGGTCATCCTCCTGCTTCTGCTCACGTTCTTCGCGAACATCGGCGACCGGCGTTTGACGATCCTGTCGATCGTCCCGGCGCTTCTCGGTGCACTCTGGACGTTCGGTCTGATCTTCGGTCTTGGCCGCGAAGTCGACATCGTTTCCATCCTCGTGCCGATCTTCGTCATCGTGATGGGGTCGGCAGATGGCCTGCACTTCGTCACGCACTTCCAGGAGGCGTCCGAACGAACCCAGGATCGGGTCGAACGCGTCGAGTCGACCCTCCGGCAGGTGGGCGTCCCGATGATCCTGACATCCATCAGCACGGCGGCCGGCTTCCTGTCGCTACTCGTGACAAATGTCAGGCCCATCGAGGAGCTCGGCCTGTTCACGGCAATCGGTATCGGCTTCGCGGGTGTGATCTCATTCTTCTTCCTGCCGGCGTTGCTCTCCCGGCTCGAGATCGGCCAGCGACAGAACACTGCACTTCTCGGTCCACGAGTCACCTCGGCCATCAAATCCATGGCCAGGCCGCGCTGGATCGCGGCCGTGCTCTCGATCGGGTTGATTGCGTTCGCTGCCGTGTTCATCCCGCGCCTGCACGTCGACTCTGACCAGCTGTTCTTCATCAAGGAAGACCACCCGCTGCGACACAGCTTCGACCTCACCGCCGATGTGTTCGGTGGCGCGACACCGCTCATCGGTGAGTTCGCCTACGATCCAGCCGCCGGATCCGGCCAGCTGAGCGCCCTCGCGACTGTCGAGCGGGAAATGGAACAGCTCCCAGGAATTCGCACCGTGTTTTCGGCGGCCGACCTGGCCGACACGGTCCCTACCGACCAGCTCAACGCCGTCCTCGACGGGTCGGCATCGCTCCCGCTCGGCACGATGGCGTCGAGCGACGGCCTGCGATTCATCGTGTTCCCCGGCCCCTTCACGACCGATGAGCTTCAGGGGTGGTTGACGTTCGCCGACGCCCACCCGGAAATCCGAGTCCTGACCGGCATGCCGGTTCTCTGGGACGAGATCGCTCGCCTGGTGCTGCGCGCACAGATCGGGTCACTCATCGCCGCGTTCGCTCTCGTGTTCTTGATGCTTCTGATCTCGTACCGGAAGCTACGCCAGACGCTTGTCGCGCTGGCTCCGCTCGTGCTGACCACCGGCACGCTCCTGGGCTTCATTGCAGCGTCCGGTATTCAACTCAACCTGGTGACCGCGATTGCCTCGTCGATCGTGATCGGCGTCGGTATCGACTACTCCATCCACTTCGTCGCGGCGATCAACTACGCGAGGCCGGCCGGTCCGGGCTACGTCCTCCGTGCCATCGACAGCGCCGGCCGGCCGATCGTTGCCAACGCTCTCGGCATTGCGATCGCTATGAGTGCCCTGTGGCTGTCGCCGCTGAAGATCCACCCTGAGATCTCGATGATCATGTGGGTGTCGATGACAACCGCGGCGCTCACCGCCCTGCTCGTGATTCCCGCGCTCATGCCGCGAGATGGAATGGCTCAATGGAAGAGCTGATGGAAACCTACCGAGGTGTCGTCTACCCATGGCATTGCGATCACGTCGGACACATGAACGTGATGTGGTATGTCGGCAAGTTCGACGAGGCGACATGGAGCTTCTTCGCCATGCTCGGTCTGACACCCTCATACTTGCGTGAACGCGCGCGCGGTATGGCCGCGGTCGACCAACGCATCGCCTACCAGCGTGAGCTGCGTGCGGGTGACATCGTCGTCGTGAGAAGTGGGATGCTCGAGGTGCGCTCCAAGGTGATCCGCTTCTTCCACGAGATGCGCAACGCCGAGACGCACGACATTTCGGCGACCACGATGCTGACGGGCGTGCACATGGATACTGCGGCGCGCACATCGTGCCCGCTGCCGGACGAGGTCCTCGCTGCCGCGCGCGCCCGTATCATCGACTACGCGCTGCCCTGGCGAGAGGGTCCACAAGAGCGAAAGAGCACGTAGCCTCGTCGCATGGCAAAGCTCGGATCGAACTACTGGAAGCTATGGACCACGAGTGCCGTCTCGAACTTCGGTGACGGCGTCTCGACGATCGCGTACCCGTGGTTGGCGTCCGCGATCACCCGCAACCCGATACAGATCTCGCTGATCGCCGTAGCAACACGGCTCCCCTGGCTGATCTTTTCGCTTCCGGCGGGCGTCATCACCGACCGCGTCGACCGCCGCAAACTCATGGTCGCAATGGACGCCTTCCGGTTTGCCCTCACTATCGCAGTGGCGTTGGTCGTTCTCGTCGGCAAGAACGCACTCGCGTCCCCCGACGCTATCGCCGCCGGGACAGCTTCCCCACCTGCCAACCAGGCTTCCTGGCTGGCTCTGCTGTACGTGACGGCGCTTGCGTTCGGGTTCGCGGAAGTCCTGCGCGACAACGCCGCCCAGACGATCATGCCCGCCATCGTCGAACCGGATAATCTGGAACGTGCCAACGGCCGCCTGTGGGGGGCCGAGATGGTCATGAACTCCCTCGCAGGACCACCGGTCGGTGGTCTGTTGATCGCCATCGCCTTCTCGCTCCCCTTCTTCGTCGACGCAGGCACATTCGCAGTCTCTGCCATCGGACTCGTGCTGATCAGCGGATCGTTCCGGTCGGCCGAAGCAGCCACCGGCAAGGTCGCCTGGCGGACCGAGATCGCAGAGGGCGTCCGATGGCTGTGGCAGCATCATCTCCTCCGGTCGCTGGCGATCATCCTCGGCGTCATGAACGCCATGTTCTCCATGGCGCTCGCCACGTACGTTCTCTTCGTACAGGAAATCCTGCACCTCGATGCGGCCAAGTTCGGCCTGCTCCTCACCGCCGGAGCAATCGGTGGTGCCGTCGGCAGCATCGTCGCGCCGAGGATCAGCAAGGCTATCGGGCCGGGGACGTCCCTGTTTCTCACGCTGGCAGGATCGAGCCTGACGCTCGCCGTGACCGGTCTCGTTTCGTCGGCGGCGGTCGTCTGGGTGATGTTCCTCATCGGCAGCTTTCTCGCGGTGCTCTGGAACGTGATCACCGTCTCGCTTCGCCAAGCGATCATCCCGGAGCGGCTTCTCGGGAGGGTCAACAGCGTCTATCGCTTTTTCGCATGGGGCATGATCCCGATCGGATCGTTTCTCGGCGGCATCGTGGTCGACATCACGACCCGTCTGAGTTCGAGGGATCTGGGTCTTCGAATGCCATTCCTGCTCGGGGCGGCCGTCTATGTGGTCGTGTTCGTGATCGCGCTTCCGAGGCTCACGACCCCGAAGATCGAGCAGGCACGCGCCGAAGCGCAAACCCGTCAGTCGAGCCCTTCCTCGTCGGACGACTGATCTTCTTTCGACCGATGCCTGGATCGCTCCCTCCCACCAGCAGCCCAGAACGCGAGGAGAGCAAGTGCCAGGGCGGAGAGAGCGAGTGCACCCCATCCCCATCGCAGCGTGCGTGGTGAGTAGCCGTCGTCGGCAGGCGCAGTAGTCCCCGAGCCCTCGATGCCGATCAACTCGGGATCGACACCGAGCGTCGAGAAGGTAACC
>Ga0307417_10001234_pt1 | contig 10620 bp, 12 predicted proteins | sample SalMarWE160210MG_2_FD_202514 | JGI IMG/M metagenome (GOLD analysis project Ga0307417, IMG submission 202514) | Salt marsh sediment microbial communities from the Plum Island Ecosystem LTER, Massachusetts, United States - WE1602-10 | ecosystem: Environmental > Aquatic > Marine > Intertidal zone...
CGTCCACATGAGGTGAGAGAGACCTTCCTTGGCGCCGATGGTATTGATAGCCTCGGTCTCCGGATCGAGCTCGACACCGAACCGTCTGGCATACCGCTCGGTGATCGCCTTACGCAGATTCGGGATCCCGCGCGACGCCGAGTACCGGTGGTTGCGCTCGTTCCGGGCCGCCTCGGCGAGCTTTTCGACCACGAATCCCGGTGAAGGGATGTCCGGATTCCCGAAACCGAGATCCACGATGTCCTCACCGGCGCGCCTGGCCTCGAGCTTGAGCTGGTTGACCTGGGCAAAGACATACGGGGGGAGGTTGTTGATTCTGCGAAAGTCCATGTTTGTGGAGAGTAGCGGCGGTATCCGGATTGTTGCTCAACAGAACCCGGCGGGCTCAGTCGGCGTGGTAGGCCACCAGACGGCGTAGCCGGTCCGGCAGCACCTCCACACCCCAGGCGGCGATCCCCCTGACCAGCTCCAAGCCGTCCTCCGAACCGTCCCAGTGCTCGGCGATGACCTCCTGGGAACACGACTCGAGCAGATAGTCGATGGCGAATGCCAGCACGAGCAGGTCGTCGATGCCACCTACGACCGGCACAAAATCGGGGATGAGATCTATCGGTGAGGCGATGTACAGACCGACGGCGCCCATCGCCAACCGGCGCCGCAGCGGCACCCGACGGTCCCGGAGCAGCCGGAGCAGCAGCTTGACGAGGTTGGGAACGAGCAGCAAAGCCTCCTTGAGCAGCTCCTGGCGGGTGCGGGCGGGAATCGGCTCGGTGGTGTCCAGGGGATGCTCGACGACGGCAAGTGCGGTCTCAGACTCTCGATCCTTCTTGGGACGATCCGGCATGAGGGCGTGCCTCCTTTACCTCGCTCAGTTGAGACTACGTGCAGCCAGCAGGGCGGCCCCGATCGCATTGGCCTCGGGGCCGAGTTCGGCGACCACTATGGGGGGCACCGGACGGTACGCGCCGCCATGAAGCGCATCGGCGGCCACCCGTCGCGCCGGGCCGAGCAGCGACTCGCCCACAGAACCAAGACCGCCACCCACCACGATGAGCTCAGGGTCGAACACGGCGATGAGGCTGCACAGACCATGACCAAGCGCTGCTCCCACCTGGCTCACCAACCCGCGGGCGGTCTCGTCGCCGGCATCGGCGGCCGCCGTCAGCGTTTCGGCGCTGAAGTCTTCCTTCTCGAGAATCCTCGCCAGCTGTCCCCCGGGATTGAGAGCATGGAACTCGCGGCCCAGACGAGCCAGCGCGGGACCGGAAGCCACGGTCTCCCAGCACCCCCGCTTGCCGCAGTCGCACTGCAACCCGTTTGCCTGGTAGATCATGTGACCCCACTCACCGGCAAACGACCAGCCGCGGTAGACCTCGCCGTTGGCAATGACCGCCCCACCGATACCGGTGCCGAGAGTCACGAGCAGGGCATGGCTGCGACCCACGGCCGCCCCCGAGTGCAGCTCCGCCAGCGCTGCGGTGTTGGCGTCGTTGTCGACGGCGGCGGGGACTCCGAATTCCTTCTCCAGCAGCTCCCGGACCGAGATGTTGGCGCCCGACACGTGCGGGCCCCACACAAACACGCCCTCCGGATACCGGACGAGACCGGCGATCCCCGCTCCGACGGCGGCAACATCGTCCGTCCACATCTCCCTGATAGCGGCTATGGCCGACGCCATGAAGTCCTCGTCAGGGGTAGCGAACAGCTCGCGGTCAACGACTTCACCATCCTCGACCCGCACGGCCTGCAGCTTGGTGCCACCGAGATCTATCCCAACAGTTGCGACCACGGTGCTCCTCTCAATCCAGCTCTATTCAATCCAGCTCTATTCAATCCAGCTCTATTCAATCCAGCTCTATGCGGATGGGACGGTCGTCGTCGGAACCCGGGTCCTCGCCATCGGGTCTCTTGCGTGCCTCGACGACCTCGGTGAGTAGCGCGCCCACACCGGCCACAACCTCGTATCCGGCGCGCAACCAGTGGAGCCCGGCGCGCCTCAGCCCCATGCGCAGCGCATCCCTGTATTCGCGGTCCTGTTCCATGGTTAGCCTCGTTTCGGTTCCAACAGGCTAGTTGCCCTCCAACCCAGCAGCAGTTTCCGCAGGAAACTGCAAACGGACCGGCGAAGCCGATCCGCGTCATCCTTCCAGACTGATCATCCTTCCAGACTAAAGGTGATCCGCAGTTCCCCTTCGAGCAACTGCGCTCGCCGCACGTGACGTCGTGCCAGTGAGTCCGGCAGGATGATGGCCCTCCGGTAGGGGCCAACGGTCACGACCATCTCACTTCCGTGTCTCACCACGTCGACATCGCCTTTCTCTGCGAGCGGGACGCCGATGATCAGAACCACGTCCTCTCCCACGTCCTCGACCCGGAACGGCCGGCCTTCGGACAGCCGACCCGCCGGGTCGTCGTCCCCGAAAAGGGTCTCTCCGACAACCCGCAGCCGATCCATGCCCACCATCTCTTCGTCGAAAAGCGGAACGTGGCGGATGTCGATCCCGGCGAATCCTTCGGCAACGGTGGCCAGGTGTTCCTTCTGGATCTCACGCCATTTGGCGAAGTAGCTGTCGGTGACGCTCTCGGGAAGGACGCGGTTGACGATCGCGGAATCCACCGCATAGCCGAAGAGCCCCAGGTAGGTATAGGTGCGCCGGGCCTCGGCGATCACCATCTTCTCGGGGTTCATCACCAACCGGGCACTGGTCACCTCGGGATCGGCGAGGATCTCGCGAATGCCGTCGAGCCGATCGTAGAAACGCGCCACCGCCTCGAACACCTTGTCGTCGGCGACCGGCATCGAAGTCACCTTCGTCATGATCGGTCGCACGACTTTGGCGACGCGGCGACCGATCGGGAACATCTTCTCCATATACCACGACAGCACCTCGGGGAGGCTCAGAAGTCGCAGCGTCTCGGCGGTGGGGGCGCAGTCGACCACGACGACGTCGTACTCGCCGGAACGGGCGTGATCCCGCACGGTGGCGAGCGAGAAAATCTCATCCATACCGGGGAACACTGTGAGCTCCTCGGCCTCGATACCCTTGAGCCCCGACCAGTCGAACAGCTCGGTCAGGGCATCGCGAACCTCCCCCCAGGAGTCCTCGAGCCGTTGCTGTGCGTTTATCTGCTGTGCTGCGAGCGACGGGGCAAGAATCGTCGGCTGATCGCCGAGCTCCACCTGGAACGCATCGGCGAGGGAGTGAGCCGGATCCGTTGACATGACTAGCGTGCGATAGCCGAGATCGGAAGCGCGGACGGCAGTAGCGGCCGAGATGGTCGTCTTCCCAACGCCGCCCTTGCCGGTTACGAGGAGGACGCGCATGGGTGCGTCATCAGAGCGACTCGGCGCGTTTCTTCAAACCACGGAGGGCATTGCTGACGATCTGCTTCTCGGCCTGACGGCGCAGAAAACCGGGCACCGTGAACGCCGGGTCGACCTTGAGCGCATAGAGGACCTCCGTACCGCCTTCCTCGAGCTCGGCGAAGCGGTAGCTCCCCTCCATCGCCTTGATGTCCTTACCCGGCTCCGCCGACCATGAGAACCCGTCGTCGAGGTCATAGCGATACACCAGCGTGTACGAGATTTCCTTGATCATGGCATCGGCAACGAACGAGACACGGGTGGGCCTTCCTTGCTCGTCCTCCGCCTCGATCTCGACTTCCTTGACCCCCGTTGCCCATTCCGGGTAGGCCTCGAGATCTAGGGCTACCTCGTAGATCGTCTGGACATCGGCCGAGACCTCGATGCTCTGGACCGTGCCTTCCATTGCCATACGTCAATCCTTCCGCTGCTCGCAATTGCAAGCGTAGTCGCCATAACGCTTACTATTGCAAGCATAATTGGTTACCTGGTTGCCCGAATCCAGTCAAAGGTCAACACGTAGTCGACCACTTCGTCCGGATCCGGATAAGTCTCGTCGAACGCTATCAGCCCGGAACGCAGCTCTTCGTCGGTAATCAGCTGCAGGGTGCTCACGAATCCGGCCTCGGCGGCGGCTCGCCATACCCGCGCCGGCATCTCCCGGTGCTCGACTTCACGACCCGTCTTGACGAGCGCACCCCGACTGGCCAGATACCTCGCAATTTGCTCCGGTGGCGGGAACCGGTCGGTATCGATTGCGCCGACCGACGGGAACCACCTCGTCAGAAAGGACGATCGGTGATGCTCAGCGCCCATGGTCCATATCCAGCACTTCCCAGCGGGACGGAGCACCCGGAGGGCCTCATCGAGCGATCGTCGCCAGTCGCCGTAATGGATGGACAGATGAAAGTAGACGAGGCTCATTAGGGACGACGCAAACGGCAGCTGCTGTGCGACCGCCCTCACGGGGAGAACACCGCGTCGGCCGGCGGCAACGGTGGCCATCCCTCGGGCTGGATCAGCGACGAGGGCGAGCGCACCGAGATCTGCCCACACCGCGGCGTGCGCCCCACGCCCCCCTCCGATATCGAGAGCCATGTCACCCGCACCCAGGCTCACCGAGCGCGCCGCACGGCGGGCCCGGGCCAGGCCCTGGGAAGACGTCGGACGATGGGCGTACCCCGCCGCGAGGCTCTCGAGATCAACCGACATCGTGTACAAAGGGCCGGCCGGTCGCCCGGAAGTATCCGACGTTGATGCAACGCGTCCTTCCGATGGTCCACGACACTGCTTGTGGTTGATGGATGTCGCCGAAGTAGTGCACCCGCGGTTGGTGCTCCTCGATGTAGCTGAGTACCGCAGGCGAGCCTTTGGCTTTTCCCCCTATGACATCTGTTGCCAGCGGAGCAACCGCCGGAGCCACGTGGGTGCAGAGGACGTCGACCGGTCCCACCGCTGCCAGCCGCCCGGACATCACATCGTCTGCAATCTCGCCCGGCGAGTTGATCGAGAGGACACCACCGCCGACCATACCGAAGGCCTCTCCTCCGAGCTCGAACCGCTCAGCTTCGACGAAGCGCGCCCGCTCGGGCAGGTGGCGCCGCATCACCTCGGGATTGTCGACATTTCCGTAGGTGACGTAGGCATCTGCGCCGGCGAGCGGTCGGCAGATCTCCTCATAGGCGGCGGCGATGGCGATCGAGTAGCGTCGCCGGTACTCATCTTCTCTGCCTCTGGTGTACTCCCGCCACAGCTCCCCGGCCGCGGTGAAATCCCCCGCGGTCCGCAGCCGAACCATCGCGGCAACGAAGTCCCGACCGGCCACGTCACCGACGATCCCCTCGTTGTCCCGATAGTCGATGAAGTTGATCAGGTCACCGAGGATCAGCAGCGGACCCGGTTCGGCTGCGACTCGACGTAGGGCCGCGACCGCTCCATGCACGTCGGAGATGACGCGGATCAAGCCGAACCACCGTCCGCGTCTTCCTCGACGCCGAGATAGCGACCGACAAGCACCATCGCCACCGCACCTGCCACCGCCCCGGCAATGCCGAGCAGCGTGCTGCCCCCGGCGTACGAGGCCGACATTCCCCCCAGCCCGAAGCCGGCGAGGGCCGCAACCACACTCCGACCGGCGAGACCGAAGCGGCCCTCCGGATCGAGGCTCTCCTTGCCGGCAACCGCGGTGGCCACCATGCCGAGAATCACCCAGACGATGATCCCGAGAACGCCGAGAACCGTGGCTACTGCGTATACCCCTACCAACCTGGGTCTTCCTCTCTGCGCCGGCGCATTCTCATCAATCGTCGCCGCTCTCGTATGAAGGGTAGACCTCGGCAAGAGCCCGATCGATCTCGTCCAGAACATCAGGTTCCGGTTCGTCTCCCCGACGCTCCGAGAGCCGGCGCCCGGCCATGTCGCCACCGATTCTCCCCAGCGCCCACGCCGCATGGGAGCGGAGCACCGGGTCGTCGCCGCCGAGTATCACCGCCAGTGTGGCAATTGCCTCGCCCTTGTCGCGACCGTCCGCCTGCCCGTGCCAGCTGTTGCCCAGAGCGAGGATCGCGTTGCGACGCAGGATGCGGGGGCGTCTCCCCGGCATGTAGAAGTGGTCGTAGCGGGCGAGCAAGGTCTCGTCGTCCGCCGCAAGCAGCCCGAGGAGATCGACACGTCCCCGAATGGGCAGATCGGTGGTGAGCTGCTTGTGGCCGGGAGGACACGCATCCAGACAGTCGTCGCAACCGTAGACGCGATCGCCGAGTGGCACCCGCAGCTCTTCGGGAAACGACCCGGCGGTCTGTAGCCAATGAGCGAGACAGCGTGACGCATCGAGAACACCGGGGGCCACGATGGCCCCAGTCGGGCAGGCCGGCATACAGGAAACGCACGAACCGCAGTCTCTTCGCATCGGCGGGTCCGCCTCGAGGTCGGCGTCGGTGACAATCGACCCGAGCAACAGCCACGGACCGTGCCTGGGGTCGAGTGCCATGGTGCTCTTCCCCCACCAGACGATCCCTGCTCGTACCGCGGCCGCTCTATCGACAAGCCGGTCGTCGTCGATCAACACCTCGCCACGATGACCCGACCCGGCGAGCGCCGCCCGCACCTCGCCCGTTGCCCTGCGGAGGCCTGTGTAGTGGTCGGCGGTAGCGAACCGGGCAACACGACCGGTCCCGGGCTCTTCACCCCCGGGGGAGCCACCCTCTGGCAGGTAGGCCCAGGAGACGGCGACGATGCTGCGCGCCCACGCAAAGGAGCGCCGCACATCCGACGCCCGCTCCGGATCCTTGTAGGTGAACCGGCGCCGACCCGATAGACCCGCCCGGTCGCGCTCAGACAGCGTGACGGCCACCCCGGCAAAATCATCCGCAGTCGTCACCCCGAAGCCGGCACAGCCGGCGTCCATCGCTATCCGCCGCAATTCCTCTTTCATCCGTACCCGAGCCTATCCGCGCCCAACGAATACCCTTGCGGCCCACCTACTCCCCTCGCTAGCCGGTCCCCCTCTTGTCGATGGGCACCAGACGCAGCGGGGTGACGAGCCCGGCGTCGGCCAGGTTGTCCAGGGCGGTCGCTTCGTCGTCACCGAGATCAAAGGGACCGGACATCTGATTGAGCAGCACTGGAACTATGCACTCGTCACACGCCGTGGTCGCCCGTAGCTCGCATGTGTTGCAGTCGATGATCATCTGCCAACGCCTCCTCTTGGGTACTGCCGCCAACATATCCACAGGCTGTGACAGAAAACGGACCAGAACCGGTGGTAGCTTGCCTCCGACACTCATCCGAGAGGGACACCCATCCGAGAGGGACACCCATCCGAAAGGGACACCCATCCGAGAGGGACACCCATCCGAGAGGGAAGTACGTGAAGCTCGCGATCAACATCGGCTACTGGGCGGGCGGCGCGGGCACCGATATCACCTTCATCGAAGAGGCCGAGCGCCTCGGGTACGACTCGGTCTGGGTAGCGGAGGCCTGGGGCTCCGATGCCGTCACCGTTCTGGCATGGATCGCCGCTCGCACCAGCACGATCAGGGTCGGTTCGGCGATTCTGCAGATGCCTGCGAGAACACCGGCGATGACAGCCATGACCGCGGTGACCCTCAACGAGTTGAGCGGCGGACGGTTTCTACTAGGTCTCGGCATGTCGGGGCCGCAGGTAGTCGAGGGCTGGCACGGTGTTCCCTACGGCAAGCCGCTGGCAAAGACCCGCGAGTACGTGGCGATCGTGCGACAGGCAATCGGTCGCGACGAGAAGCTGACGTACGACGGCACTGACTATCAGATCCCTTACCGGGGCACGGACGCGACCGGTCTCGGCAAGCCGCTGCGGCTGATGACGCACCCCACCCACCCGGTCTCGATCTACCTGGCGGCGATCGGCCCGAAGAACGTGGCGCTAGCGGCCGAGATCGCAGACGGTTGGCTCCCGATCTTCTACTCCCCGGACCAGTCGGCGTCGATCTACGATCCGCTCCTCAGCAGCGGTTTTGCCATCGCAAACGATCCCGACAAGGCATCACGGTTCGAAACTGTGGCCACGCTCCAGGCCATAGAGACAGACGACCTCGAGTCGGCCAGAAACCGCATCAAGCCGATGCTGGCGCTCTACATAGGTGGAATGGGAGCCAGGGGCCGCAACTTCTACAACGACCTCGCCTGCCGCTACGGCTACGAGGAGAGCGCAGCGCGGATTCAGAATCTCTATCTCGACCGCAAGAAGATGGAGGCAGTCGCCGCGGTGCCCGATGCGCTGGTCGACGAGCTCAGCCTCATCGGCACCCGGGCGATGATCCGGGATCGTCTCGAGGCCTGGCAGGAGTCGCCGGTAACGACCATGGCGCTGATGCCGACGGACCCCGGAACCATGCGTACCCTCGCCGAACTGGTGCTCTGACCGAGGACGCCATTGGTCTGTCCCTGACGATGCAGGACTTCATGGTCCCGCTCGGCCCGACATCCCAGTGACGTGGTCTGGGCGCGACCCGACGGACCAGCATCCCGCAGATTATGGCGAAACGGTCAGCGTGGGAGGCACACCCTGGACATACCTTCGACCGGTTCGGCGGCTTCTCCCTCCCTACCCCGACCCTAGGCCGTCGCCGTTTGTGGCTCGGTTGTGCAACGCTGAGGCCCTGTTGAGCGTTTCACGGGTACATGGGAACATGACGGATCGGGAGATCTATGAGGAATTGCAGGGTCCGCTGATGCGTTTTGCGGCTTCCCTCGTGGGTCCTCAGAACGCCGGCGATCTGGTCTCAGAAGCCGTCGTCGCCACTTTGGGCAACCGTACCCTAACGTCTCTCGAATACCCACAGGCGTACCTGATGAAGGCGGTGCTCAATCGAGCCCGGTCATGGGGACGGCGGGCACAGACGGAGCGACAGGCGCTGGCTCGTATCGACGCGCCGACGCCGGGGGCAGACCCCGCCGATGCGATTCTGGTGGATCTATCCCGAACGGTTGCCCGGCTCCCCGTACGGCAACGGGCAGCCATCCATCTCGTCTATTGGGAGGACCTCACCCCAACCGAGGCCGCCGCCCTGCTGGGCATCCGCCCGGCAACGCTGCGTCGCTACCTGCACCTGGCCCGAAGGAGATTGCGGGGGTATCTCGATGAGTGATGACCGATACCGAGCCGTCGCCCGCCGTGGTCTAGCCCCTCTCCAACAGGATGTGCCGGAAGGACCCGAGTTCGAGGAGCTCGCCAACCGGCCCGCATCGCTGCAAACGGGCAGACAGACCCGCGCGGGATGGCTCGTCGCGGTAGCCGCCGCTCTCGTCACCCTTGCCGCGATCGGAGCCACGGCTCTCATCCACCACCAGGGAGCAACCTCTGCGCCGACCGCACCGACATTCGATGCCACGAGGGCCGCCGACGCAGCGGGCGAATGGTGGACGGCCGTCATCGCCGGCAACCTCGATGAAGCCGCGACGCTCGCCCACCCCGACGGGACCTTCAACTATTCGGGGCTCGCCGAGATGCTCGACAGCATCGGCCGCCCGGTCACGTTCTCGATGGGCACCGAGCGCTTTGGATCGAGCGATCAACCCCAGCTCTGCGTCACGATCGACGGACAATCGAGCAGGTTCCAGGGGTCGGTGGTATTCCGGCCTGTAGACGGAGCGTGGCGGCCGTGGGAGGTCCATACCCATACCGATGGCTGCACCGACGAGGACCCGTCTATCACGACAACCGAGCTACCCGCCACAACCACGACAATCGGGGCTGGTCCGCCGCCCGATGCAAGCATCGAGCAGCTGGCAGGAGCATTCGCCGCCTGCCCGGATCGGCCGGACAACTTCGCTCCCGCGTCCGAATACGTGGCATCGGCGACGAGCTGGATGAGGCTCGAGGAGGTACGTGGGCACGACGACAGCACGCAGACCTCGGCGGCGACGGTGATCGTGCAGGACCACCCGAACACATCTGCCACCGAGCGAGAGGTGCGTATCACCGGCTCGTACTGGCCCGGTATCGAGTGGGCACTGGCTAACGGCGGCGAGGTGTGGCTCGCCATGGCCGACCCCAATGGCCTGGCATACGACAATATCGTTGCCTACGTGCTGGTGTTGACGGCCGATGGCAGAGCCTTCTTCCCAGGCGACTGCCAGCACCTGATTCTCTACGAGCCGCTCCGGCAGACCCTCGGCGACCGGTTCGACGAGATCATGCGGACGCTGCCGTGGAAGACCGGCAACCAGCTGAGCTCAGCTCTCGCCGGCTCCCCCTGCCCGGTGACTGCCGATCCAGTAGCGACCGTTGACATCGACGGCGACGGCCAGGCCGATGAGATCTACCTGGAGCAAATCGTCGATGGGACCTACGAGCTCACGATCTGTGGGCCGGGTATCTCCACCAGCTTGAACGTGGACGGCGCCAACAAACCACCCGGATATGAGGGCGTCCTCGACATCGACGGCGACGGCCATGGCGAGATCTTCTACTCGGGTGCCTTCGGCGCCGGCATCATCTACTTTGCCACCACAATGGTCGACGGAATTCTGACTCCGGTCGACTTCTCATGGACCCTGACTATCGACAACGACGGTACATCGCCGTTCAACGGATCGAGCTTCGCTTGCGACACGGGCACGATCCGTACATTGCGATTCGAACCGGAAGGCTCTCAGGTGCTGATCACGCGTGTGTCGATAGGGATCCAGGGCACGCAAGTCACTGAGACTCAGGACGAGAGCTATACCCTCGATGTCACCGCCGCATACAAACTCTGGGAGGGCTACCGGCGCTG
>Ga0307417_10001235_pt1 | contig 10618 bp, 5 predicted proteins | sample SalMarWE160210MG_2_FD_202514 | JGI IMG/M metagenome (GOLD analysis project Ga0307417, IMG submission 202514) | Salt marsh sediment microbial communities from the Plum Island Ecosystem LTER, Massachusetts, United States - WE1602-10 | ecosystem: Environmental > Aquatic > Marine > Intertidal zone >...
TTTAAAAAGGAAATAATTGAAACGGCACACGCAAATGGAGTTCCTGCTATGCCGGGTGCGTTTACTCCAACTGAAATACAAACAGCATTTGAGGCAGGAGCGGATATTGTAAAAGTTTTTCCGGCAGATGTTGTAGGAATGGCTTTCTTTAAAGGAATTTTGGCACCAATGCCTCATCTAAAATTAATGCCTACCGGTGGAGTATCGTTAACAAATGCAGGTGACTGGTTGAAAGCAGGGGCATGCACTGTTGGAGTTGGTAGTGCGTTACTCAACAAGAAAGCAATTGAGACAGGAAATTATGAAGTACTTACTGAAAATGCCAAAGTCTTAATGGGAAGCATCAATAAAGCAAGAAGTTAATCATTAAAATTCACGACAAAATATATTAGGGAAAAATATGTCAGCAAAAGTTGTTACAATGGGGGAAATAATGTTGCGTTTATCTACTCCGGGATTCAGCAGATTTGTACAAGCACAAAGTTTTGATGTCAACTATGGTGGGGGAGAAGCGAACGTCGCCGTTTCATTAGCAAATTATGGTTTGGATAGTTACTTTGTGTCGAAGCTACCTTCAAATGAAATAGGACAATCAGCGATAAATAGTTTAAGAAGATATGGGGTTAGAACAGATTATGTTGTAAGAGGAGGGGATAGAGTAGGAATTTATTTCCTTGAAACAGGTGCCAGCCAAAGGGCTTCAAAAGTTATTTACGATAGAGTAAATTCAGCAGTAACAACACTTGAAAGTAGCGAACTCGATTGGAATAAGGTTTTCGAGGGAGCGAAGTGGTTTCACTGGACAGGAATTACTCCCGCGCTTGGAAAGAAGGTGCAGGGTTGTTTAAAAGCTGCTTGTGTTGCAGCAAAGAAAAATGGAACGAAAATAAGTGCTGATTTAAACTATCGCGCAAAACTCTGGACGACAAAAGAGGCCCAGACTGTTATGGTACCATTAATGGAATATGTTGATGTATGTATTGCTAATGAAGAAGACGCAGAAAAAAGCCTGGGATTCAATGCAGGCACTACAAATGTTGAAAGTGCTAAGCTGGATGAAAAAGGTTATTTCAATTTAGCTCAGAAGCTAAAAGAAAAATTTAATTTTGAAGCTGTTGCGATCACTCTCAGAGAAAGTTTCTCAGCTTCTAGGAACGGATGGAGTGCTCTATTAATAGACGATAAAAATTGTAAGAAGCCGTACAGATCGAAAAGATATGCGATAGAAATTGTTGACAGGGTAGGGGGAGGGGATTCATTTGCTAGTGGACTTATCTATGGATTGCTTTCAAGATCAAATACAAAAGAAGCGCTTGAGTTTGCGGTTGCAACTTCCTGTTTGAAACATACCATCCTGGGTGATTTTAATCTTGTTTCAATAAGTGAAGTTGAAAAGTTAGCAAAAGGAAGTGGTTCGGGGCGCGTGGAAAGATAAACAAGATTTTTATTCAAGCAAGGTTTGTTTGATCTTCTTACCAATATTTGCCAGGGTTTTACTTTAGCACTAAACGAAAGCAGATTTCTCGTCTTTTGACAAGGAGTTAAGGAACCTTCAGAGCTAAACAACTATTTATGTTCAGCTCTGAAAGTATAAATTAATTGGACAATAGTGAGTTATTTGAGTAGCATGAGTTTCTTCGTTGCGCTGAAATTTCCGGCATTAAGCCGATAGAAATAAATACCACTTGCAAGATTCTTCGCGTTAAATGCAACAGTATATTGACCGGGGGCTTGCTGTTCGTTTACAAGTGTTTGGACCTCTCTACCGAGAATATCATATATTTTTAATGTTACTCTTGAAGCCTTAGTAATACTGTACCTTATCTTTGTAGCAGGATTAAAAGGATTGGGAAAATTTTGATCCAATTTGTAATTGGCCGGCACAGTTGATACTGTCCTTTCCACTCCGGTTGGATTAGCTTTAACATATTGAGCCAGCCACGTCATCGCAGGTCTCCAGATATTATCCGCACGCACCAAATAACAGGTGGTCTGCCACATTTCTCCTTCTTTATATCCCCAAAGAGTAACTCCTTTTACTGCCGGACTCTTCCACAAAACAGGGAATATTTTTTGGTATAACTGTAATTGTGTATTATCATTCGGGGTTCCGGTATCACCAATATTACCTAAGTCCAATTCGGAAACATAAACCGGCACTCCTGTAGCACCTAGCCTTTGCAGGTTATTACTTATAATGGATGTATCAGTACTTTCAAGCGAAAAACGATGTGCCTGTACACCAATGCCATCTATTAGTAAACTATCCTTTAGTAAATTGATAACCTGTAGGTAAGCCGTTGTAGCAGAATTGCTATTGATAATATTGTAATCATTAATTAATAATTTGGCATTAGGCAGATACTTTCTCGCCAATTTAAAAGCATTTATTACCCAGTCCCAACCAGTTGTACCTTTACCACCAAGAGCATTTTCGTAATTTGCACGTCCGTTTCCTCCATCAGGTGGGTTATGTCCGTTGAGAGGTTCATTTACAACGTCAATCATATCTATGTTCGGGTATCTTTGTCCGACCATTCTAATCCACGTTTCTATGTACTTGTACTGCGTTGCAGAGTCAAGACTTGAAATCCATGAAGGCTGCTGCTGTCCCCAAATAAGATTATGATCTTTAAAAATTAAGTGATGATTCTGTGCATAATTATATAAAGAATCCAGACCACTCCAGTTCCATTGATTTGTATCTTGTGAAACTGCAACTGAGCCCCATTTGCCTTCGTTACCCGGAGTTAGCTGGTTCCAATAATTTGCAAAGTCATTATCTCCGTTAACGTTTTTTACATTGCCCAAAAATTTATTTGCTCCCTGAGCTAATTGCGGGCCTTGATAAACTGAAACAGTATCTATTTGCAGATTATCAATATATATCACATTATCGACGTTACCGGCATAGTTGAAGTGAATAGGCGCACGGATAACGGATTGACCGTCATTTACTGAAAACTGCATACTATATTTTTTCCATTGGGTAGTTAGATTAGCTGGTCGTATAACGCTATATTCTGAATATGAATAATTACCCACTGTAAAATTGACCTGAGCACCGGGCTTGTCGGCCTTGGCCCAGATAGAATAATAGTATGTTCCCCCGGGTGTAATATGGACACTGTCATTAACAGCCTGGATATCCCATTGATTTGTACCTAAAGCGTGAACCGTAACTTTTAATGCACGGCTTCCTTCTTCAACGGTGTCACTAACAATTTCAAATACGGGGGCAGGACTTAGAGTATCAACAGCCTGAAAGAGCCATCCTTTAATAGCGCCGGTAGTATCAACTCCGACAGGGCTGTCTTCGAAACCACCGTTTGTTACAACAGGGCCGGAGTATACCGGCGGAGGTGGTGGAGTACCTGCCTTTTCCACAAGTTGTATATTGTCAGCAAACCAGGTAGTGGTATCAGTACCGGATGTACCAGCACAGTTTATACCGAGAGCAATATAAACAGTATCAGTAAAGGCGGAAGTATTAGTTATATCAAGTCCTATGTTTTCCCAGGCAGTAGAGGCGCCTTGTGCACGATTGTAAGAACCAAGGGTATCAGTACCTGAAGCCTCAAATGGGCCGGATGGTTTTGTTTGAAAAGCCTGGGCCACAATCAGTTTATAAGCCACATCTCCCTTTTGGAAGTAGCCTTTAAAAGTGAGAGAATCATAATCTGCCAGAGTTTTACCGGTCGGCAGAACAAACATAAGAACCGGAGCTGCACCATAATTGTGGACAACGTTTTTCAAAACATTGTTTCCGCTGGCAAGTGGATCATCCGCAACTTTGGATTGAATATCACCCGGAGTGTAGCTAAGGGTATATAGAGAGTCTCCAATACTATAATTTTCAAAATTGTATGATAAAATACTACTGTCCGGCGTTTGTGTTGTTGTAGATTGCCAATAATTTGATGGGATAGCTGAAGAATCGGCACTACTACCAGCATAGTTTAAACCATACATATCTTCTATTGTTCTTAATATATTAATGTGATTTACCTTATTATCAAAATTTCCTTTTTTTACCATTTGCCCTACGAATATTGTAGGAATCTGGTTGTTTGAAGATTTATCATCTTCATCAAAAGTAAGGATAAAAAGACTGTTGTGATTTTTTGCCCATTGAATGTATCCATCGAGATTATTTTGCAGCCAGGTATCACCAGCTGAAATGCTTCCATCGTGCATATCATTATTTTGATTTGGTATTACAAAAGAAACAGTGGGAAGTGAATCATAATCAGTTGGAAAGTCAGTAAGCGGAACGTTTAGCGAAGAGGGGATTCCGTTGGTTGACGCATCCTGCCAGTTTACCCAGGGATTGTGTTTCCTTTCGTATGCCCCGGAAGAAGTTACATCTGAACCTACGCTTGGCAAATCTTCAGAATACCCAACAAACGTATAGTTGTTTCTCAGTAACTCTGCTCCAAGATTACTAGTAGTAAATGGTAAACCTGAAGGTTTATTATCATCGGTAACTCCCTGGTTATCTCCGGAAAAAAGATATAAATAATTAGGTTGGCTGGGATGCGTAACCCCATAAGATTGTGTAAGAAGTAGTGAAAGACTGTCGCTTACTAATCCGTTAATATAGGGTGCTGAGCTACTACCAATTATTTCACTATAACTGTGATTTTCTTCAATGACTATTACAATGTGGTCTGGTTTTGGTAACTGAGCATAGATGTTTGCCGTCATCAATGTTGAAATTATAAAAAAGATCAAACAATAGATTCCCTTTTTGCCTGTTACTAAGGGGGATAATTTTCCCTTCATATTTCTTAGTCTCCTGTATCTGTAACATAATATACAGTTATTTATGCGCCCGTGTCCTAAATGATTATAATTAAAATCAACACTTTTTTCAATATCGCAGACGCTCGATACCGAAGGATTGAGTTGCGAGTAAGGATAATTGTAATAAATTTTTGAGTACAACCAGGACGTGTTTAAAAATAAACTATCTAGCTAAGCGCCTCAATATTTACCGCAATTTCTTCTTACCTGTAAACGAAAGCCGATCCTTCGTTATTTATTTTTGTTCTTCTGTAGAAGAATTATTCTTTTGCAGTTGAACTGTCAAAATATTTTTCGGCGAACTTTATAAAAGTAGGCCAATTATTAATTGTTGTATGTCCTCCGAAATGTTGTCTGAACGCAATATCACCATTGATAAGTGCAGTCCCCATTGGGGGCATTACTTTTGTCCCTAAATCTTTTTTGCCGAGAAGTTTATAAACAGGTCCTGCAGCAACAGCCGCCATAAACTGTCCTTTATCATCAACCCAATTTCCTTCAACTTTAGGTGAACCACAACTTATGAATACAGGGCGTGGAGCGCACATAGCAATAAGTTCATGGGCATCAACAGGCAAATTTTTTGCCGTTAACGGACCGGCATATTTCAAAAAATTCCCAGCCATCCAGTGATATTCATAAGAAGATGCAATGTTTTCAATCATTTCCCCAAAATTGCGGCGGAGTAAACTTGCACCTCCTTCGCCAGAAGATCCTATAAAACCAATGGCAAACCTTTGATCATACGCCATGGCTACAAGGGCGGCCTTTCCATATCTTGAAAGTCCTTCAATACCAACTTTATTTCCATCAACATTTTCATCAGTTTTTAAATAATCCAGAGCTCTGCTTGCTCCCCACGCCCAGGCACGCAATGTACCCCAGTCATCCAATTTTCGCGGCTGACCTTTGTTAACCAAACCGATAATTCCTTCTGTTAATCCTTTGCCGTTATCTGCCTGAAAACTAGTGGGAATTAAAATTGCATAACCCCATCCTTTAGCTAAAACCATAGGTTTCCAGGTGGACATTGAATCAACCAATTTTTTCAGTTGTTCAGTCATTTTGAAATCTTTTGGAAAATTAAAACCGAATTCCATCATTACAGGAACAGGCTTTTTTATGCTTGCAGGGACAGTTAATGTTAAGTTAATATCAACAGATATTAAGGGATAGGATGAATTATCAACATGACCTACAAGTTTTTTAGTAATGGCAGGGATATTTTTAATCGAATCTTTTGTTACGCTTAGAACTTCCCATTTAACTTTCGGAGTATTCTTAGGTACTCTCCCAAAAATATCTTTATCAAAATATTCCTTGATTTCAGGACGTCGCAGCTTCCACCACATTTTCGGAGATGTAACTTTTTGACCATTGTTTAAAACCAAGGGATCAGGAAGATCAGGATAGGGATTAGCTTTTGACTCATCAGCATTTGCTGCGTTGGGAGCTTTAGGATCACCTGATGGACCTGGTCGAAGGGAATCTATGTGTAACAGTTTCAATATTCTTGCATGATCTTGTTCTGCCGTCAGTACAATAGGTTTTTTAAGTGAATCCGAAATTGTTTTTGTCTGTGCAAACGCTTGACAGATCATTAAAAAAAATGCGATAAAAACGTAATGTATGTTTTTCATCTTTTAATAAATATTTAAAGGACCCTCAAGGCCGAACAATTATTTATGTTCAGCCCTGAAGGTATAGATTAAAGGTAAGTAGTGAGTTATTTAAGCAGCATAAGTTTCTTCACTTCGCTGAAGTTTCCGGCGCTAATACGATAGAAATAAACACCACTCGCAAGATTCTGAGCACTAAAAGTAACTGTATATTGACCCGGGGCTTGTTGTTCATTTACCAGTGTTTGAACCTCTCTACCCAGGATATCATATATTTTTAAGGTTACTCTTGATGCCTTAGGAATACTGTACCTTATCTTTGTAGAAGGATTGAACGGATTGGGGAAATTTTGATCCAATTCAAATTTAGTCGGTAAAGTAGATGTCGTTTTTTCGACTCCGGTTGGATTAGCTTTAATGTAATTAACTAACCACGTAAATGCGGGCCGTGACTCTAAATTCGAGTGGACCAGGAAACAAGTGGTTTGCCACATATAACCTTCAAGATATCCCCACAGAGTGATACCTTTTACTGCCGGACTCTTCCAAAATACAGGGAATTTTTGTCGGTATAATGCTAATTGTGTATTATCGTTTGGTGTTCCGGTATCTCCAACATTACCTAAATCGAATTCGGAAGCATAAACCGGCAATCCCGTAGCGCCGAGCCTTCGCAGGTTATTGCCTATGACGGATGTATCAGTGCTTTCAAGAGAAAAACGATGTGCCTGTACACCAATACCATCTATCAACGAACTATCCTTCAATATATTAATAAGTTGAAGGTATGTTGTTGTAGCTGCGTTGTTGTTGACAATATTAAAATCATTAACTAACAATTTGGCGTTAGGTAGATATTTTCTTGCTAATTTAAAAGCATTTACTACCCAATCCCAACCAGTTTTACCTGCACCGCCAAGAGCGTTCTCATAATTTGCGCGTCCGTTTTGTCCATCAGGTGGGTTATGTCCCGGGAGAGGTTCATTTACAACATCAACCATATCTATGTTCGGGTATCTTTGTCCCACCTTTCTAATCCAGTATTCTATGTACTTGTACTGCGTAGCAGAGTCAAGGCTGGAAATCCAGGAAGGTTGCTGAGCTCCCCAAATCAGGTTATGATCTTTAAAAATTAGATTGTGGCTTTGTGCATAATTATAGGCTGCATCAAGACCACTCCAATTCCATTGAGTTGTATCCTGCGAAGTGGCGACTGAACCCCATTTACCTGCATTCTCGGGTGTAAGCTGGTTCCAATACTTATAAAAGATATCATCATTATGTTGACCATAAGCACTACCTAAGAATTTAGCCTCACCCGTTGCAATTGCCGGACCTTTCCAGATTAAACTTGAATCGATTGGCGCAGCTGCACCACCCGGAAGCACCTTATTAAGCTGATTTACAGTATATGTTAAATAGCTTTTCCCGAATGCTATCTTATCTATATCCAATCCGTCTTCGCGGCTGCCGATTTGAAATGTTCTGGTAAGACTGTCTGGACTTACATAAAAAGTATCTCCAGGCGCACCAGAATAGGTGTTTTTGGTGATGTTTGCCCATTTCCATACCGAAGTGCCGGCTGTTCCAGCACCGTCCACAAAGGCTGAAGTATCGGCATCAGTGAATCCTCCACTTGCTATGCCGTTTATGAGTACCCAATCATTGCTTAAGGTATCATTCTTTACACCGAATCCGTTACCATAGAAAAAGCTGTCATCGTTAAATCCATTAGGCCCAACACGTACATGCGCAAATAAACTGTAGTATCCCGAATCCGGGAAAGTTACCTGATACGTTGCAACACGGCTGCTATCGCCCGGACCCGATAGACCTGCCCAATTAGTTTTTGCAGTTATATATGTTATAGGGCTGTCTTGTGCAACAGCAAAATTGCTGCCGAGAGTACCGGACTCTGCTTCAACAATTACAGGTTTTTTAGGCGCATTTACATCGACAATTTGTAAGTTATCAATATATATTGCATTGTTGATGTTACCGGCATAACCGAAAGAAATTGGTGCACGGATAACCGATTGACCATCATTAACCGTAAACTGCATCGTGTATTTTTTCCATTGTGTAGTCAGATTAGCAGGACGAATAGCTCCGTATTCTGAATATGAATAATTACCCACTGTAAAATCGACTTGTGTGCCGGCCACATCTGCTTTAGCCCAAATAGAATAATTATACGTAGTACCCGGTACAACATGGACACTATCGCCAACAGCCTGGAGATCATAGGTGTTTGTACCTAAACTCTTAACTGTAACTTTTAATGCACGGCTTCCCTCTTCAACAGTGTCACTTACAATTTCGAAAACAGGTGGTGTAGTTGCATTAGAGGATAGAAGGAGCCAGCCTTTAGTGGCACCAGTAGTATCAATACCAACAGGGCTGTCTTCGAACCCACCGTTTGTTACTACTTGTGCTGGAGGAGGAGGAGGAGGTGGAGTACCTGCCTTTTCCACAAGTTGTATATTGTCAGCAAACCAGGTAGTGGTATCAGTACCGGATGTACCAGCACAGTTTATACCAAGAGCAATATAAACAGTATCAGTAAAGGCGGAAGTATCAGTAAAGGCAGAAGTGTTAGTTATGTCAAGCCCTATATTTTCCCAGGCACTAGAAGCACCTTGTGCACGATTATAGGAACCAAGGGTATCAGTACCCGAAGCCTCAAATGGGCCGGATGGCATTGTTTGAAAGGCCTGGGCCACAATTAGTTTATAAGCCACATCTCCCTTTTGGAAGTAACCTTTAAAAGTAAGAGAATCATAATCTGCCAGAGTTTTACCGGTCGGCAGAACAAACTTAAGAACCGGTGCTGCACCATAACCGTGAACAATGTTTTTCAGAACGTTGTTTCCACTGGCAAGCGGGTCATCTGAAATCACGGATTGAATATCGGAAGGGATCCAGCTAAGGCGAGCTAAGGAATCTCCAATGCTAAAGTTCTCAAAGTCATATGATAATATAGGAGTAATAGATGGTGCTTTAGCCACAAGCTGTATATCATCCGCAAACCAGGTAGTAGTATCAACGCCGGATGTACCAGCACAGTTTATTCCAAGTGCAATATAAACAGTATCAGAAAAACTGGAAGTGTTAGTTATGTCAAGTCCTATGTTTTCCCAGGCAGTAGAAGCGCCTTGAGCGCGGTTGTAGGAACCAAGGGTATCAGTACCTGAAGCCTCAAATGGGCCGGATGGCTTCGTTTGAAAAGCCTGGGCCACAATTAGTTTATAAGCCACATCTCCTTTCTGAAAGTAGCCTTTAAAAGTGAGAGAATCATAGTCGGCCAGAGTTTTACCGGTCGGCAGAACAAACATAAGAACCGGTGCTGCACCATAACCGTGAACAATGTTTTTCAGAACGTTGTTTCCGCTGGCAAGCGGGTCATCTGAAATCACGGATTGAATATCAGCAGGAGTCCAGCTAAGGCGAGTTAAGGAATCTCCAATGGTATAGCTTTCAAAATCATATGATATAATACTCTGTGCTTTAAGAGTACCTGCAATCATAAAGATGAAAGCGATTATAAAATATTTTAGATAATTTTTCATTAGTCCTCCTCAAATAATTTTAGTGAAATTAGTATTTTATAACTGAGGTCCGTTCATTTTATTAATAGAAAAAAGTTAGATTATCAAGGCAATTTCTAAATTTGCGCTTGTGCCACTCAATAAAAAAAATTATAAAGGGTTTAATATTTTTAGATAATTAGAAAGTTGATTTTTTAATAAATAATATGAATTTCGGTTACTGTCTAGTTTTCTGACGAAGCATCTTACTAAGGTGTTTTCTGTTTTATCCCCATTCGATCTATTGTAGGTCAATATTTCTGCTACATTATACATAACACAATATTATATCGGTAAGACTAATCTTAAATCGGTTCAATATTATGAAAAAAGATAGAAAAAACAAGTGCATTTTTTATGTAAATTCAACAATTCGACGAACGGTTATCCCATAATTCTTTAGAACCTTGCCAATGGTTCAATGATTTTTCAGCAGATATTAAACTCAGCCTAACCGTAATTTGGTACACAATTCTATGAGTGTGTGATGCTTCAATAAATAAAACGATTCTATAGCCAGGTCATAAATTAAAAAGTAACCCTACGTGTACTTCATTATCAAAGCAGTTCATAATTATGTAGATTCTCATACATAATGGATTAGAA
>Ga0307417_10001237_pt1 | contig 10616 bp, 14 predicted proteins | sample SalMarWE160210MG_2_FD_202514 | JGI IMG/M metagenome (GOLD analysis project Ga0307417, IMG submission 202514) | Salt marsh sediment microbial communities from the Plum Island Ecosystem LTER, Massachusetts, United States - WE1602-10 | ecosystem: Environmental > Aquatic > Marine > Intertidal zone...
TCGACGAGAGCTAGCCCGCCACTTCCACGGCGGCGTTCATGCCCGCTTCGTAATGGTCGATGAGGTTGCCTTCACCGTCTTGAGCGACGATGCGGCAGGTGAACGAGTAGGTGCCCGGTTCGAGGTCGATGTCGAGATAGGTGGTCTCACCGGAGGGGATCAGACCGGTGGCCGCGGCCACCTCTCCGTTGGCGTCGGTGACGACCAGCGTGTGGGTGAACTCGCCGACGTTGTCGATCTCGATCCGGCCACTCCCGGCCGGCAAGGTCCGGGGGGCGGTTACGGAGAATTCGGCTAGCTGCACATCGACGCTGGCGTTTGTCGACACGTCGCACGCGGTCAGCAGCAGGGCGAGGAGTCCGCTGAGAGCCACTACGGCCAGACGACTCCTCACACCGACTCCATCGTCCGGGTCTCGATTCCGGCCGGCAGGCCGATCTGGAAAGTCGTTCCCTCCGGTGAAGTGCGGACGGCGATCGAGCCATGCAGGGCCTCGACCATCAACCGGACCATGTAGAGCCCGAGCCCCGTTCCCGAGCTGAAGCTGTTCTTCTCGAACTTCTCGAAGGCGCGGGGCAGGAAGGAGGGGTCGATGCCGGGCCCGTCGTCGGTCACGGATATGAATACCGCACTCTCGGGTCGGTCGCCCACCTCGCACATTGGCCCGATCATCGCGGTGTTGGAGCAGACGATGTCCACGTTGCGCGCTCCGTGGGTCTTTGCATTGTCCACCAGAGAGTTGACGACGAGCGCCAGGGTCCTCACGTCCGTGTTCACCCATGTGCGTGTGTCATCCTGGTCGGACTGCACGACAGCGTCGACCACCTCACAGACCTCTTCGACCGGGACCCGCTTCATCACATAGGAGAGGCCCCGGTTTTCGATTCGGGCCACCGCCAGTATCTGGTCGATTATCTCCTGTAGACGATGGCCGCTCGTGATCATGTCGTCGAGCACCACGTCTCGTTCGTCGCTACCCAGGTTCCCGTTCCTGATCACATCCGCACCGGTGACCACTGCGGTGAGTGGGGTGCGAAGCTCGTGGTTGATCATCAGCACGAAATCGGATCGGATTCGCATCTTCTCCTCGGCCAGGGTGAGCGCCCGCTCGGCGGACCGCCTCGCTTCGGCCAGCTCGATGTTCTTGGCGGCGAGTTGCTCGGAATGCGCTCTGAGCAAGTCCGACTCGACCGCCAGGTCCCGGTAGCGCCTGGTGGCACGGGAATGACCAACCAGTAGGCCCGCGCCGAGAAGACCGAAGATGGCGCCCAGAGCCAGCAGTTGCACGGTCAGCGGGGTGACGTCACCGGGCTGGGCACGACGCGACAGTAGGTCGGCCACGTCATAGTGGATGAGGAGGGAGGAAGTCCCGTCGGGCATCGGAGACAGAACCTCGTAGAGGACCGACCCGGCCGGCCATTCGGTGATTCCGTCCACTTCGATGTCGACGTTCGATGCTGTGGCGAGCGCGGCGAAGCGACGAGAGTCGATAGCCGACAGCAGAAAGACATTGTCCAGTTGTCTCCCGTTGAGACTGCTCGACGTGGAGGCCACGACGGAGGCGTCGGGCCCGACCACCGAGACGGCCTCGACTTCGAGGCTGTTGCGGGCATGTCTCACCCCCTCGTCGAGAGTTCCGGCTTTGGCGATGATGTCGTGGGCCGCCGCAACGTCGGCGAGAAACACTTCACCCTCTCCGACGGGCCGGCCGGCGTCCACCTGGTGCGCGATCCCCGCTATGAGGAACGAGAGCGCGAGGAACCAGGTGATCGTGCTCATGACGAGCAGCCACTTGGGTGGGCGCTGGGCTTCTCCACGAAGCGAATTCACCGATGATGTATCGGCGTGCAGGAGTCTCTGCTGTATGACGCCAACGGCCCGATTCGTAGACTCGGGGGCATGGAAACCTTCGAAGCAATCCTCTCCAGACGGAAGATCGGCGAGTATGCCGACGAGCCCGTCGAGGAAGAGAAACTCGATCAGATCCTCGAGGCCGGCCGCCGAGCCCCCTCGTCACGCAATTCCCAACGGTGGGACTTCGTGGTCGTCAGGGACCGGGAGCGATTGAGCGAGTTGTCGCAGGTGTGGCGTGGCGCAGCACACATCGCCGACGCTCCGGTGGCCGTGGGTGTCGTGGCGCCCTTCAGCGAGGACCTGAGAGTGAATGGCTCAATCAACTTCGATCTCGGCCAAGCCGTCATGTCGATGATGATCGCCGCCGCAGACCTCGGGATCGGAAGCCGCCACGCCTCGGTCGAGGACTACGAGCTCGCCGCCCGGATACTGAACCTGCCCCCGGATCTACGTCTCACCTGGCTATTCGGCCTCGGCTACCCGGGCGACAGACCCCTGAAGCCCATTAAACGACCGGCGCGCAGGCCGTTCGACGAGGTGATCCACCACGAAGTGTGGTGAGCCCGGTGCACGGAGAGGGCGGTGGCTCCGACTCGAAGCGGACCGGGATCGCGTCGGAATCCGTCAGCTAGGCGCCCGATCCGTGTGAGGATCTGCCTCACGAAAGCTCACATCTGATTGTGCGGTTGGCTCCGTAATCTGACGTGACGACCGACAACACGGATCTGGGACGGATGACACTCAGCACTCGCATCGATGGGCTCCGCGACCGGGTCGTGGGCACCACCACCGGGCTCTTTGCGCATGCTCCCTATCCATTGGAAGGGACCCTCGCCTACCGGGGTGACCCCGGTCTCTTCGGACCAGAGTCGGCGACCTGGCCGATCATCGGCGACGTTTCAACGTTCATCGGAGGGATTCGCGCGCTCGTGGTTCAGGCCGCTCATCCCGAAGTCGCGGCGGGAGTGCACGACCACTCGCGGTACCGCCAGGATGCCCTCGGCAGGCTGTCGCGCACCTCGGCCTATGTGACCGCCACTGCGTTTGGAGCCATGCCCGAGGTGGAGGCTGCTGTCGCCATGGTGCGGCGCAGACACAAGCCGGTGGTGGGCGAATCCCAGCGCGGTATCGCCTACTCCGCCGAGGAGCCGGAGATGGCCGCCTGGGTGCACAACGCGCTCACCGACTCATTTCTCACTGCGTACCGGGCGTTTGGCCCGAAGCCGATCTCGACGGCCGACGCCGATCGATTCGTGGCGGAGCAGACGAAAGTCGGCGAACTGCTCGATGCCGACCCGCTTCCCGACACCGCCGCGGGCTTGGCATCGTGGATCGCCGACCATCCCGATGTCGGGCGCTCGCCGGGCATGACGGAAGCGATGGACTTCCTCCGCAGGCCACCCTTGCCGCTCAAGGTGCGCATTCCCTATCGGCTCATGTTCGGCGCTGCGGTGGCGACGATGCCCGTGCGGCTACGGCGCATCCTCGGAGTGCGTAGGTGGCCGGGGGCAATCCTCGTCGGCAAGGCGATGATCGGGTTCCTGCGGTGGGCGCTGGGATCGTCGCCCTCGTGGCACGTTGCCTTGCTGCGAGTAGCGGCCCCGGTCCCCCGAGGTCTCTTCCGCCAGCCGGTGCGGGCGGCCATTCCGGACCCTGCCTCGAAACCGGCTGCCGAGAGGTAGGCCGCGAGGCGCGCATCGGTGGCCCGAAGTGGTCCGCCGTGAAGTGTGGTGAGGCCGGATCAGGGAGAGAGCGGTGGTTCCGACTCGACGCGGACCGGGATCGCGTCGTAATCCGTCAGGTAGCCGCCCGACTCGTGTGAGAACAGATTCCCGACAACCGGGATACTGAAGAGGCACTCACCGACGACCCTGATCTCGCCGGGAGCCCAACGATCGGGACTGGAACCGGTCCCTCCATGGGGCCGCGGTCAATACGCTCTCACTGATGCGTTTCGGGAACGTGTTGATGATCGTGGGTGCAGTTGTCCTGGCGGTAGGCGTCCTCGTTCGCTTTGCCCCAGGTCTGTTCGGTTGGTTCGGGCACCTACCCGGTGATATCGACATCCGGGGAGAGAGCTCGCGGGTTCAGATACCGATCACGTCGATGATCCTCGTCAGTGTGGTGCTGACGGTCATCGTCAATCTGGTGGCCATGATCTTTCGGGACAGGTGACTCTCAGTCTCCCCGGTCGAGACGCTCCCTCAGGTTGGAAACCTCCATCCTCAGCGCCTCCACCTCAGCGAGGATCCGGCTGCCCACCGAGTCCTCGCTCTCCTCGTCGGTGGAGCCGAACGTGCTGCCGAGCACACCGGCGACCGTTCCCAGGGCGGCCAGGCCAGCGATCATCGTCATGAGACCGGCCAGGCGTCCCAAGGGGGTAACCGGGTAGAGATCTCCGTATCCGACCGTCGTGAAGGACACGACGGCCCACCAGATGGCGTCACCGAAGTTGGCGAATCCCGACTCCGGCGGCTCGGCGTGGAGGACGAGGAGTGCTGCGATCACCGACATCACCACGAGCCAGATGCCCAATGTGCCCAGCCTCTTGAATGCGACGAGGCTCTTCTTCCCGATGCCGGCCGCGTATACCAGTCGCACCAGCCTCGCCAGACGGAAGACCGTCATGAATTCGGAGCCGGAGGCGAAGGGCAGGAGATACCAGGGCACGGTGAGGAAGATGATGACGAGATCGAAGATGCCGTTTCCCGTCCGCCAGTAGCCGGGGGCGATCCTGCCTCGGACGACGAGGTCGGTGACGAAAATCAGCCACGCGACGATGTCGATCGCAACTGCCAAAGTGCTGAAGCGGTCCGTCGAGATGAATGCCAGGACCACAGGGGCGACGGCTGCGGTGACGATGAATGGCTGGGAGCGGCGATCCCACGCTCGCATCCGTTCCTGTGCCGTGCTTGGCGAGGACACCCCGAGAGGGTATGGATGAGATGGGCCGCTATCCGGGATTTCCCCATGGACGGAAGCTGGTCATGGTGTCATCCCGAACCACTTTTCGAGCACCGACGGCCAATCACCGTTGCCCACCGGGTACTCGGTCCACTTCCCCTCTCGTCTCAGCTTGAGCACATCCTCGAGGAGAGTCACGCGATCCGGCCCGCCGTCGAGCAGACGGGTGGCGAAGCGGCCCTCCGTCCATCGAAGCCCGGGTGCGGTTCGCAAATAGGTCGACGCTTCTTCGAAGTCGTCGAGGGAGTGATCGCCCGGGCGGTATCTGTATTGGGGTTGGGTGCTTCCCTCGTCGATCCAGACGAGGGTCACTTCACTCTCGTCGAACTCGAAGCAGAAGCTCCCAGATCCTCCGTCGTGAGGCCCCTCCGAGTCGAGGGGCAGGGGCTTGATGAAGGAGTCACCGAACCCGACATCCACCAGGTATGGGCGATCGAGGCTCACCTCCAGCGTGAGGTGGGTGGGTATCGGTGATGGGCTGCCGCCGACGACGGTTGCAGCGTGTCGGCGCACCTGATATCCCAGCTGGGTCAACAGCCAGGCAAACGCTCCGTTCAACTCGAAACACCATCCGCCTCGCTGGTCGTCGACGATCTTTGGCACGGACCAGGTCTCGATGGTCGACATCTCGCGGCCATAGAAGACGTGGAGGTTCTCGAACGGCACCCATGTCAGGTGGGCGCGCTGCAGCCGCTCCAGGTTGGATAGATCGGGCTCGATGGGACCGGTGAGGCCGATCCGCTTCAGATATGCGTCGACATCCATGACGGTGCCACCTCGGGATTCGACCGGACCTTAGATATTGGCGTCGGACGATCGACCGTCATGTACCGGTCACTTCAAGCACTTCGCACCCTCCAGGTCGGGTCAGGCCGGGCGTTCTTCGACAGGACCTGTATCCGCCACCTCATCGAGCGTCGAGCCGATGAGGCTGCGCACGAATCCGGGGATGTTGATCGTCAGGAGCCGGCGCCAATCGATGACGCCGATCACGATGGCGGTGGTGAACGGGAGCCACCAGGCCGCCGGCCGTCGCATCCAGGCGATCGCAAGGAAGGGGAGGTAGCCGGCCAGCTGTAGCAGCAGAGAGGCGGCGAAATTGCCCGTGAGGAACCAGGCGCCCAGGCCGACGGTGGCAGCCACGGCGAAGACGAGGTTCACCTCGCCCGCACCGGTGAGCCCGATGAGGAGACCCACTCCAACCATGGTGTCGACGGTCAGATCCCAGGATGCCAAACGGCCCGGCACCCCGCCGGCGCGCGCCACCCGGCCGTCGAGGATGTCGGTCAGCCAGGCCAGCGACAAGAGCACAGAAACCGCGGTGAGACGCACGGTCCAGGCAGCCGGTATCAACAACACCGCCATGCCCAGCCGGGAGATGGTGAGGACGTCGGCGATGAGAGCCGGTCTTGCCCTCTTCATGGGGTAGTTCTACAGGCTGCGGCCTCTTCACGTCGTGGGCCTCGGCGGGCGGACTTGGTCAGCGGGCCTCGTCCTCGAGACGGGAACGGAAGCTGGCGGAGGCGAGGTGGGCGCGAGCCATCCAACTGTCGAGCATTCCCACGAAGGCAGCGCAGAAGGCGGCGACGAGATGAATGGGCGCAACCGAGATCACATAGAGGGCGCCGGTTACGAGAAACAGGATCGTCCAGACGTAGGCGCGTCTGGCAAGTGGGTTTCCGTCGGTCAGGGCCCAGGGCAGACCTGCCGCCAGACCGGCTCCGGCCAGCCCTGCCATCGAGATGATCCCCTGCTGCCACGGGACTTCGGTGATGACCGTCAGCCAATCACGGGGGGCGACAGCCACCAGCAAGCCGAGGGTGACGGCAATCGTCGTCGTCCTCGACCGGGAGGGTCTCGACGGCGTGCCTGCCATGGATGAGATGGTATCCGTGTGTGACGGAGACCGGCCCGCGAGGAGCCGGTCTCCGTGTCGGGCTCGAAACCCGGTTGGCAGGGCTCAGGTGGCCGGTCCCGGACTCCCCTTGGCATGACAGGAGGTCTCGTCGTAGAAGATCTCACCGCTCGAGGTGTCGTTGAACAGGCCCGGATCGTACGGGTCCACGTAGCCTTCTGGCCCGTCGCTGAACCCGAAGTTGGCGTGGATTGCGGCCGTGCGCACGTCGTAGTGGGAGCTGCACACCCAGCCCGGGTCACGCTGGTGCCCATTTCCGCTCAACAGCCTGCCTTCGCCATACCAGTGGACATCCAGCGTGATCGTCTCCCAGAAGCAGCCGCTACTGAAGTCCCCGTGGAGGAAAGCCTCAGATAGGTCTCCCTCGAAGACCTCCATCAGGGACGGGTCGACGAACCCGTTGTCGTAGCACCCGTCCACTGGATCGCCATTCGGGTCGAAGGCTTCGACATACACCTCGATCCACATCTCCTCCGACGACCCACCCAGCGACTGTTGTGTCCGCAACTCGGCGTTGACGTCCACGTCGTAGCGGTAGCCGCCACCACTTTCAGCCGAGTAGCTTGCGCTGACTCTCTTGGTCGTGTAGGTCTCCGAGCCGGGTGGCGCAGCTACCGCCACGCCGATTGTCATGGTCAGGGCCGTGACGACGCCCAACACGACGGTCCAAATCCTTCTCACCTTTCCTCCAGTCCCCGACGTGACCAGGGCGGTCACATCGGCTCTCCGGTGGAGCAAGCTCGTTGTCACGACACCTTCAAGGCATGTGAGTCGCCGTGCTCCTCTGTCAACCCCTAGAGCGCTGGGGCAGATCCGATCGCGACAGGGATCAATCGAGGGAGCCTTCGAAGTCGACCTGGATCCAGTAGTCGTCGCCCCCTGCGGTGACATTGGTGTTGAAGACGTCCAGCCCGGATGCCACAGGCTGAAAGGTCGTCTGCCACAAGCCATCGGAAGCCGTGAGATCGACAGCCACATAGTCGTTGGCCTCGTCTGCTCCCCGGGGCGCGATCCAGATCTCGATCTGAAGACCTGTGCCGTTCGGCAGGTCGGTAGTCCCTGAGGCGACGCCGGTGACCGGATCGAAGATGTCATAGGTCAGCAACGGAACGGTCACCTCGACCTTGGACTCGGCATCTGTGGCGGAGATGAACGAGCCTGCGTTCAGTTGGAGGCCGTATTGGGCGAGCGCCACGCTGTGTTCACCGGAGGCGTCCGTGAAGACCTCTGTCGGCAGCTCGACGCCGTCGACGACGATCGTCACCGGAGACAGTGGCTGGAAGCCTCCCAAGCCGATTTCGTCGACACCAGGTCTGAGCCCGAGCCAGGGGCGAATGAGTGCTCCCGAGGAGTAAGTAACGGTCATGTCGGGAGACTCGACCCAGACCTCGACGGTCATCCCCGGCAGAATGTCGTACTCATCGGCGACGTTCAGCATCCAGGCACCACTGGCCGAAGAGACACTCGTCTCGAATGGGTCGGTGCCGAGGATTCGCACATGGACCTCTTGATTGGGGGCACTCTTGCCCGCGATGACGTCCAGCCCGGGATCCACCCGGACGATCTCGAGGACAGGAAGCTCCACGGTGAGCGTTGAGCGGCCATCGGTCACTACGAGCGGGTCGAAGCAGCAGTCCGGGAAGTCCGCCGAAGAGAGGACGAACTCTCCGTCGGAGTTGGTGTCGATGCTGACCTCCCTCACGCCCAACGTGAACGTGACCGTTGACCCTGGGGCCCAACCCACCCCGGACATGGTCGAGGTGCTTCGATCCCAGGTGAGCTTTGGCGCATTGACCACTCCCGGGGCCGTGGTTGGCGTGACTAGCGTCGTCGGCGCGGCGACGGTCGTGGGTGAGGTCTCCGCGTCTTCGTCCTGCCCGCTTCCTAGCCATATCCACAGCGGCACCATCAGCACGACCACGGCGACGGCAGCGGCCAGACCGGTGAGCCAGCCGGGGGTCGACCGTCTCTCCCTCAGGGGCGTCAGTGTCGTGGTGACCTCGATCTCCGTCGGGTCCAAACCCAGCTCCTCGGCCATCCCGGGCGGGAGGAGCTCTTCCACCGGGGGCGCCGTCTCGTCTACAGCATCGGCGTAGCTGCGGATTTCGTCTTCGAGTCTTCGTTTCATTCTTCGACTCCCAACTTCTTCCGCAGCTTGGCCATGGCGCGATCGATATGGGCGCTCACCGTCGAGAATGTGACTCCCCAGAGCTCGGCCACCTCGGTGATGGTCCACCCGAAGCCGTGCACCAGCACCACCGCGGATCGCTGCTTCTCCGATAGGGCCGCTATTGCCGGAGCCAGCTCCGGTTCGAACCAGTGGTGTGAGCTCGGGAGCCGTGTTGGTTCGAGCGGGGGAGCCTTACGGAAGATGCCTCGCCGAGCCCTGCTCTGGCCAACGCGATACAGATAGCCGGCGGGGTTCTGCATCTCTCTGATCCGACTCCAGTTCTCCCAGGCGTAGGCCAAGGCCTCTGCTGTGACCTCAGCTCCGACGTCCGGTCCGTACGCGGCGATGAGCGCTTGGCGCAGGGGCCGACCCACCCGCTCGACGAACGAGGTGAATGCTGCTTCCTCCGCGGTAACAGTCAGGGTGACCTTCCAGCCGGTCATACCCAATAAAGCAGGATGGAGCCCCGTTGCGCGGCGTCGAATTTCGTTCTGTCTCCCCATTTCTCCTTGGACGTGGCGCGTGCGAACCCTGCGATTCGGGGAATTCGCCTCTAGGGGGATCTCCTGTGTCCATCCATCATTCGTGTCGAGGAGATCCGAGGAGCTGGTCTCCGGTGAGGATGAGGTCTATGACAAAGATCAAGGATGCGGCTGCAGAGTTCCTGGCTCACAAGAGGATCGCGGTGACCGGTGTCTCCCGGACGCCGGAGAATCATGGGAGCAATGTCGTCTACAAGCGACTGAGAGAGCGTGGCTACGAGGTGTTTGCTGTCAACCCCAACGCCGACGAGGTGGAGGGCGATAAGAGCTATCACGATCTGGCCTCCATCCCCGGGGGGGTGGACGGGGTGGTGGTTGGGACACGTCCAGAGACGGCTGTGGCCACCATGCGGGAGTGCGCCGACCTGGGAATCGACCAGGTTTGGATGCATCGCGCCTTCGGCCAGGGGAGCGTCTCCGACGAGGCGACCGCCTTGGGACGGGAGAAGGGCATCACGGTGATCGACGGTGGTTGCCCTTGCATGTTCGATCCAACCGCCGATGCCGGGCACAAGGTGATGAAAGTCATGCTCGGCCTGACCCGGAACGTCCCCCGAGAGGTCTGACCGCGCTGACCCCTGTTTCCCGAGGTAGTTAGCCCCGTATACGGGGCTAACTACCTGAGGTTTTGAATGGACGGCGGGCCCTGGACGTCTGGGTTGGCTGGCGCTAATACCATTCTCGGATGGACAGGCCGCCGGCGCGCTGGTTGATGCGTCTCCAATGGGGGGCACATCGGCTCGTCTGGACGGCGTCGGGAGGGCGTCTCGGGCGGAGGGCGATAGGCATGCCGGTGCTCGAGTTGGTGACCACAGGATGGAAGTCCGGGGAACCGAGGAGCATCCTCATCACATACGTGGAGACGTCGGCGGGGCCGGCGCTCGCCGGAACCAACGCAGGCGCTCCGACCGATCCGGCCTGGGTCAAGAACCTACGGGCCCATCCCCGGGCGCGGGTCCGCCAGGCAGGTCACTGGCGAGAGGTGGATGCTCGGTTTGCTGAGGGTGCCGAATGGCAGGAGATCTGGGACCTGTTCCGTGTCCTCCCCGGCTATTCCGACTACGAACGCATGCTGGCCCGCCCGATCCCCCTCGTCGTTCTCGAGGCCTCCACCTGAACCCACCGTCTTCTTCATCACAGGGTGAGCCGTATCCAGCGCCGGGTCTCAGGG
>Ga0307417_10001238_pt1 | contig 10615 bp, 14 predicted proteins | sample SalMarWE160210MG_2_FD_202514 | JGI IMG/M metagenome (GOLD analysis project Ga0307417, IMG submission 202514) | Salt marsh sediment microbial communities from the Plum Island Ecosystem LTER, Massachusetts, United States - WE1602-10 | ecosystem: Environmental > Aquatic > Marine > Intertidal zone...
GCTTCCTCCACGCGGGATATGAGCGACTGACACGATGAGCGAATCCCGTATCAATGATCTCGCGGGGTTGCTTGCGGAGGCGACGGAACGTCACCACGCCACCTACGCAGCCGGCGACGGGTTCGATCCCGAGTGGCCACTTTGGTATGCGCGTTTCCTCCAGGCGCAGCTCGGTGATCGGATCGGTGAGGTGCCGACCCGAAGCCGTCTGGTGCATCTGCTGGTTGCGGCCAAGGAGGCCTTCAGCGCTGCGGAATCCCCGGGAGAGCCCTGGGAGCGGTTCTACGCGGCCTTCATCTTGGATCACTTATCGGACCGGACGGACATCCACCCGAAAGCTGGACCCGAAGATCCCTCCGGGTAGATCGATCCCCGCGCGCCGGTAGACCTCATGGGGAATGCCGATGTCCGCCAAGGTCAGAGTACCGGCTGCCGGTGAACCCAGCCCGGTCTTGGGCAGCGCGAGCGTGAGCGTCACGGACGCCTGAATGTGCGGGCCTAGTGCGTCGCCCGCCGTCGCGTCGATGCCCGAGGGCACGTCCAGCGAGAGAATCGGGGCCGGCTGTCCGATCGCCCACTCGATGAGCTCTCTGGTCGCCCCCCGGGGTACGCCGCCGAGGCCGTACCCGATGAGCGCGTCGACGACGAGTCCGGGGGACATACCATCGGGTGTGAGCGCGAGATTCCCGCCTGCTGCCCGAAAAACGGCGAGTTGCTGCTCGGTGACGAGCGCCATCCCTTCGGGCTCTGACATGACAACCGTGACCATGGCTCCTCTGTTGGTGAGGTGCCGGGCTGCACAGATCCCTCCACCGCCGTTGCCGCCGGAGCCGGCCAGCACGACGATGGGAATCGAGCGCCACCCGGCACCAAGCATGTCGATTGCAGTTAGGGCACAACTGCGGCCTGCGTTCTCCATCATCTGAAAGAGGTTCGGACCGACCTCTTCGATTGCGATCCGATCGATCTCGCGCATCCGCTCCGTGTCGACAGCCGGAACCTCGACACCAGCTTCGGTTTCAAACCAACGTACTCTCATGGCCACAGCAACCCCGCCGGCTAGCCCTTGCGGATACCATAGGGGCCATGTCCCCAACGTGGCCCCTTTCTGGAAGGGGACCGCACCTCGGCTCCCCTCCTGCTTTTCAGCTCCGAAAGGGATAGGTAGTCGACGCGAAACAGCCTGGGCCGGTCAGACCCAGGCTGTTCGTTGTCGATGGGAATGTTGGCTGATGGTCAGCTACTTCCCCTCGGATCAGTCCGAGGGCAGGAGCATCCCATGTTCGTGAGTAGCGTTCGCGCTGAGAGCTTTGTTCGTCGCTCCCGGATTCACCCAAGGGTTCTCCGGGTCCTGCTGCGGCGAGTGGTTCTTGCCAATCTGAACATCACCCTCTTCAAGCAGAACGTCCCCGACCCCATCGCCGTCGACATCAAGCCAGACACTGGCCCAGCCGCCGTTCAAGCCCGAAATCGTCGCTTCCCCCGTGGCGGCGTTGATGACAACATCCGTGTGGTTGCCTGCCCCATCCGGCTTCGACAGGTTCTGACAGTGCGCCGCCCACGCCGGAGCAGCCAGCAACATCAGCGCAGCGACAGCCGCCACCACAACAAAGAGACTTCGACGCATCAGGAGTCCTCCCTTCTCAACTTGGCTCCCCGGATGGAACACCCATCCGACCATCAGCATATCGAGTAGCCCGAGATAAGAACGCCAAAAACCCAGGTCGATCTCGGCGAACTCGGCCAACGCCGCCTCCAGATCCTCGACGATTTCGGGTGGGTGAGGCCGGGACAATGGCCGGTGGTGAACCGTACGCGACCGTCGCGACGTCTCAGTGCGGAAGACGGATATGCAATACCCACCGCGCCACTACTACAGGCTCGACCGTGCCAGACCCTAGGTCCGGGGGCTGCTGCGCCACCGCCGATACCGATACCGTCTGTTGCCGTTGCTGCACCAGAACAGGACTACTTGAGGTACGGAACAGGCGCTGACGCCTCCGGCAGCCTGACCGGCGTTGCAGGTGTTGAGCAGAACAACTCATGGGCGCTGGGCGATCATCCGACGACTACCCGCACGAACTGACCGCCGAACAGGTCGCCGAACTACTCGGTCCCGCTTCTGGAATATGTCAGGTGTAGGCACGTACCCAAAGGAACCATCCCCTTCCCTCGGTGGCTTCCTAAGTGACGAGGTGGGGAGTGGCCCTCTGGGTGCTCCCCACCTCGTCACCCTGGCAGCCACTCCCCTGGTCGCAAGCAATCCGCTCACCAACCAACAATAGGCAAAACCCCTGTTGAGCAGGGGTTTTGCGAGTGGAGGTGAGGGGATTTGAACCCCTGGCCTCTTCCGTGCGAGGGAAGCGCTCTGCCGGGCTGAGCTACACCCCCAAGGGCGAAGGCATTGTAGTCGCCGTCAGAGGTGGTCCGACAGGTCCCTACGGAGGCGCTCTTGGACAATCGTCGCGGTGAGGTCGGAGCGGCTGCGCTCGACGAGCGCTCTTGCGACGTCGGTCGTGCGGCGCAGGCCTCTTGTCATACCATCCGGGTAGTCGAGACTCGCGAGCAGATCCACCACATCGTCCATCGACGACAGCGTCGACTCCGCCTGATCCAGATTCCCCGCCCTCAACAGGTCGAGGAGGCGTCGCCGCAGCTCGCCGACCGCCTCACCGAGACCGTGCAGATAGGACCCCACCCACACCCCCAGCTCTTCGGGTGAGGGCAGCGGCTGATCGAGTCCGAGCGCGTACGTCAGGCGGGCCTCCGCGTACTCCTTGGCGGCATCCTCGACGAAACCGGCAAACAGCACATCAGGGTGGTCTTCGAGAATCCCAACCGCTTCACGCAGCAGGACACCGGCGTCGTCCATGAGCCGAAGCGAGTCCTCCATCTCGCCTCGATGGAAGGCGCGAATCGCATTGGCCGACGATCGGATCACCTTGCGGGACACGGACAACCCTCGCTCGCGAGCTGCGAACTTCGCGTCGAACTCGGCACGGGCGGTTGACTCGATGGCTTCGAGACTTGAATCCATCTAGTTCTGGGCCACGATCCGTACTTGCGGATCGTGCTGTTGCTCTTCCTCGCGCAAGTCGACAACGAACGCCGCTTCACGTCGTTGTCGGATCTGAACGAGCATCGCCAGATACCAGGCGATCACACCGGCAATGGCGATGAATGCGACCAGAAGCATCGCCGAACTCTTCAAGATCGCGGCGGTGAGCGTCCCGACTGCGAGCGTCGAGAGCAGGAACAGCGCGCGTCGCCTCCGTGCGAGAACCCGGCGGCGGGTCAACATCGGCTCGATGGTGGTGGCCGAGCCGGCTGCAGACAATCGAGCCGACAACTGTGTGAACTCGCGCGCCGACTCGGTCGGGCGATCCCCTCGACCCGTAAACACCGACGGCAAGAGAAAGGCGGCCCATACGCCCGCCAGCACGAAGATCACAATGATGGGAACGGTGTCGACGATGTCTGCCAGCATCGGCACCACAATTGCAGTCGATTCGGTCACGGTCCTCCACCCGTAGTGAGGCGGAGATTAGGTCGGAGCGTACGCTCCGACAACTTCCCGACGAGTTCAGTGTCCGGCCCGCTCCCCGCGAAGCAGGTCGATCGCGTGACCAATCGCCGGTTCGATCACCTCGAGCGACTCCGTGACGCCGCCAACCGAACCCGGCAGGTTGATGATGAGGGTCGATCCGGCGATACCCGCCGTCCCGCGAGAGAGCATCCCAAAGGGGTTGACCCCGAACGTCGCAGCCCTCATCGCCTCAGGAATGCCGGGCGCCGGACGTTCGATCACCGACTGCGTGGCCTCCGGAGTCAGGTCTCGCGGGCCCATCCCCGTGCCGCCCGAAGTCACCACCAGGTCGAAACCGGCATCGATCCCTTCCGTCAGCGCTCCACGTACGGAATCGACCCCGTCCGGGACCACCCGTGCCGTCACGGAGAAACCGAGCGCTTCGAGACGTGCAACGGCCGCCGGACCGGAATGATCCTCTGCCTCGCCACGGCTCACCCTGTCGCTCACGGTCACAACGAGGGCCCTCATCGCGTCCACTCCCCCGACCTTCCCCCCGACTTCGACAGCAACCTGATGCCGGTGATCTCTACGCCACGTTCGACGCCCTTCACCATGTCGTACAGCGTCAGCGCTGCGACAGAGACTGCTGTCATCGCCTCCATCTCCACGCCCGTCCGGTCAGTCGTGCGGACCGTAGCCTCGACCCTCGCGCCATCGGGATGAGCGACGACGTCGACAGAGACGGCCGACAACGCCAGCGGGTGGCACAGCGGGATCAGCTCGGACGTGCGTTTGGCCCCCATGATCCCCGCAAGTCGCGCGGCAGCGAGCGCATCGCCCTTCGGGAGATCGCCACCGAAGAGGATCTCGGCGGTATCAGGCGACATGCGAACGATCCCCTCTGCGACCGCCACCCGATCGGTGGGCTCCTTGCCGCCAACGTCCACCATGTGGACCTGACCCTTCTCGTTCAGGTGTGTGAGGTCCTCAGACATCGATCACCTCTCTCGGTCTGGTCTCCGGCCAACTGAACATCTCGAGAAGCACTGCATCGCCGGCGTCCAGGTCGCCGACACCCACCGGAATCAGGGCGAACCCGTCGGCGGACGCCATCGCCGACAGCACATTGGACGACTGACCACCAGAGAGCGTCGCGCGCAGCCCCCCTTCATCCTCGTCCACCCGAACACGAAGGAACACGTCCTTCTCGGGGTTTGTCGAGACGGCCTGCACCAATCGGCCATGCACCTGGGAACGAAAGAGCGCCGTCGCCCCCGCCATGTGCAGCAACGAGGGCCTCACGAACTGCTCGAACGACACCATCACCGACACAGGGTTGCCGGGTAGTCCGAACAGTGGCGTGCCGGCGATCTGTCCGAATGCAAAGGGCTTGCCGGGCTGCTGGGCAACCTTCCAGAACGAAACACCGCCGAGTTCGTTGAGCACCGCCTTCACCAGGTCGTACTCCCCCATCGACACACCGCCCGTGGTGATCACCATGTCGGCGCGATCGGCCGCCTCGCGAAACGCGGAGCGCAGCGGGTCGGCTCTGTCACCGATGATGCCGAAGTCGATGATCTCCTCTGCGAGCCCCGACAGCACCGCATGCAACGTGGTCGTGTTCGAATCGCGAATCTTGCCTTTTGGGGGAACAGGCGCGTCCGGTGGGAGAAGTTCGTCTCCTGTCGAGATGATCGCGACCACCGGCCTCCGACCAACCATGGGATCAACGACGCCCAGCGATGCGAGCACCCCGAGCATGGCTGCGTTCAGCCGCACTCCGGGCGAGAAGACCTGAGCCCCCATCGGCACATCTCCTCCCACAGGACGCACATGCATCCCGGGTGGTCGCGCAGAGTTGATCGTGACTGTCCCGTCCGACGTCGAGGTAACCTCGACTTCGACCACGGTGTCCGCACCGGCCGGCATCGGTGCGCCGGTCATGATCCGAACCGCCGTACCCGGCATCACCTCCCGGGTCGGCACGCTGCCGGCGGGCACGTCTTCCACCACCTCGAGGTCCACCGGCACGGCCGTGAGATCGGCCGCCCTGACGGCGAAACCGTCCATCGCCGAGTTCGCGAACGGGGGAACGTCGTGAGGAGCGACAACCGGTTCTGCAAGCACGCGTCCGAGCGCGTCTCCCAGCCGCACCCGCTCCGAACGCAACGGAGCTACGGACGCCAGCACTTCCCGCTGCGCCTCGACACGGGGTTTCACTTCTCCCACAGTCCTTCCAGAAACCTCCGGTACTCGTTCCCGAACTCCTCATGTGCGAGTCCCAAAACGGTCGTGGCCACGAGCAAACCTGCCGGGTTCCCAACGTCGAGAAGATCTTCGGGCGAGATCATCCCCTGGCACCGCCCATTTCGACCAAGTTGATCGATCGCGTCGGTCAACTGGATTTCTCCCCCGACACCAGCTTCGAGGTTCTCCAACACGTCGAATACTTCTGGGGTGAACAGGTAGCGCCCGATCAGGCCCAGTCGGGAGGGCGCCATCTCGACGCCCGGCTTCTCCACCGCTCCCCGCACCTCGACCACCTCATCGGTTCTCCAGTCGCCGGGCACGATGACGCCGTAGCGACCCAAGAAGTCGTCGTCGAGCTCACGCAGTGACACAATCGAGGTCTCGTCGTACGCGGCGGCCATCCTGTCGAGCACGTCGACACGAGGAATGTTGTCGGCGAGCAAACAGAAGAACGGCCGCCCGTCCACTGCGGTCCTCGCCGAGAGGACCGCATCCCCCAATCCCAGCGGCGCCGGTTGCGTCACCGACAACACCTTGACGTGGGCGAGGCCCGGCAGTGGACTCGAGAAGTGCGACTCGACCAGTGACGCCACGCCAGGATCGACGACGATGATGACCTCGGTCGCACCCGCTCGGGCTGCTTCCTCAACGCCGTACTGAACAGCCGGTCGATCAACGATCGGAAGGAACGCTTTCGGGACCACCCTGGTCGCGTGCCGCATCCGCGTACCTCTGCCCGCGGCGGGAATGACTGCGAGATCGATCATTCGCCCACCACCTTGCGCTCCGTCCCCTTGAAGAGTCTGCCGATGTTCCCACGGTGACGGTACACCAGGAGTACCACGCCGGCCGCAAGCCACACGAGCACCCACCCTCGGGCGCCTTGCACCATCGCGGCGGGAATGGCGGCAAGGGCAACGACGATGGTCCCAATCGAGGCAATGCGGGTCAACGCCACCAGTGCCATGAAGATCACGAGGAGAACGGCCGCACTCAGCGGGTAGAGACCGAACAGCAATCCGGCGAACGTCGCGGCCCCCTTGCCTCCTCGGAACCCATGAAACACGGGATAGCAGTGGCCAACCACTGCCGCGAGCCCTGCCGCCGCGCCGAGGGCGGGCCCGCCAAGAGCAACGCCTACGAGCGTCGCCACGAGACCCTTGAGCAAGTCGAGCACCAGCACCGAGATCCCGGCAGCTTTGCCAATCGAGCGAAACACGTTCGACGCACCCGGGTTGCCACTCCCATGCGAGTAGATGTCGACGCCCCTGGCCTTGGCGATCACGACGGCGAAATCGACACTTCCCAAGAGGTACGCGCCCACGACAACGAGAACTCCCATGGCCACAGAGTGTACCGACGGACGGCTTCTCGAGGCCGCCGGTGAGAGTGATCGGTCGACATCCGCCAGACCTCCGATATCATCTGGCTTCTGCCATGCCCACCTACGAGTACGTCTGCAAGCGATGCGGGAAGCGTTTCGATGTTTCCCAGTCCTTCTCCGAGAAGCCCCTTCGCACCCACGAGGAGTGCGGGGGCGAACTCCAGAAGGTGTTTCATCCTGCGGGGATCATCTTCAAGGGCTCCGGCTTCTACGTGACGGATTCAGCGAAGAAAGGCGAAGAATGATCGGCGTATTCGGCGGCACGGGCTTCTACGAGTTCCTCGACGATGCCAGGAGAGAGCTCATCGACACGCCCTATGGCGAACCATCAGCCCCCTACACAGTGGGCACCATGGACGGGGTCGAGGTTGCGTTCCTGCCGCGCCATGGTGAACGCCACCAGTTCCCGCCGCACAAGGTCAACTACCGAGCGAACGCATGGGGCATGAAGCAGCTCGGAGTCGACCGGATCATCGCTCCGTGCGCGACGGGAAGCCTCGTCCAAGAGTACGAGCCGGGTCACCTGGTGATCGCGGATCAGCTCGTCGACCGCACATGGGGCAGGGCCTCGACGTTCTTCGACGGACCGGAGACCGCCCACATTTCATTCGCGGATCCGTACTGCTCGGAACTGCGTCCACTCGCACTCCAGGCTGCACGTGAAGCCGGCGCGACCGTACACGATGGTGGCACCAACGTCATCATCCAGGGCCCCCGCTTCTCAACGAGAGCGGAGAGCCGCTGGTTTGCGTCGAACGGCTGGCATCTGGTCAACATGACCCAGTTCCCTGAAGCGCCACTCGCGAGGGAACTCGAGATGTGCTTTGTGAACATCGCCGTCGTCACCGACTACGACGTGGGTGTCGAGGGAGAGACACCGGCGGTCACGCACGCAGAGGTCATGCGTCTGTTCGATGAGACGTTGGGAACGCTCAAGGAGGCGGTCCGGAGCCTGATCCCCCTCGCTGAAGCTGCACCCCGACACTGCGTGTGCCAAACCGCACTCTCCGGCGCCACCGGCTGATCGACACCCTTCCAACTACATCGACCTTACGGTACGTTCTTCGCGTGTACTGGTTCACGCGGCCGCCGTACCTTCGCCGGGCTGGAGCCGCACTCCTCGTCATCATCGCAACGTGGATCGACCTACGGCCGGCCACCACGATTCCGTACCCGTTCGCGAACACCGATCTTGTGGCCGGGTCCCCGATCGAATCGACGTCGATCGAATGGCGAAGTGTCCCGAGCGGACTGCTCCCGGCACCGCCGTCACTGGAAGGCACCGTTCGCCTCTCGATTGCACGCGGCGAACCGATCACTCCATCGGCCGTTTCGGATGATCGCCCCTCCATCCCAGAGGGATGGTGGGCGCTGTCGACAAGCCTGCCCGAAGATGTCGTGCCCGGCCAGCAGGTCCAACTCGTCGTCACCGGTGTTGCGCCTCGCGCCTTTCCGGGAATCGTGATCGAACCTCCCCCACCTGCCGACCCGCTCGCCTACCAGGACCCCATCGGCCTCGTGGCCGTGCCGGCCGATTCGGCGGTCGCGGTCGCGGCGGCAACCGCGGAGGGTGCCATCAGTGTCCTGGTGGGACCGACGCCCTGAAAGCTGACAGTGGACAGCTGACAGCGGACAGCCAGAACGCGGCCGGAACCACCGCGAGACCGTAGGGCGAGGGTCCTACCGACAACCGAGAACCGAGAACTGAAGACGGCTCGCTCAGCGAGCTTATATGGCTACCATCCTCGCTCGTGCTTCAGTCAATCATCTGGGGTCTCGTTCAGGGCCTCACCGAATTCCTTCCCGTCTCTTCGAGCGGACACCTGGTGCTCGTACCGGACTTGCTCCACATGGACCCCCCGGATCTGGCCACCACGGCCGTGTTGCATCTCGGAACACTCCTCGCGGTGCTCGCCTACTACCGCAAGGACGTGGTCGGGCTGTTCCGCTTCGATGAGAAGGCCCGCCACTTGTGGATCCTGCTGATCATCGGAACGCTTCCCGCCGGTCTGGGCCTGGTGTTCAAGAACCAGATCGAGACCTTCCAGAGCTCGTCGACACTTGTTGCCATCGCCCTCCTTGGGACCGGTGTGGTCCTGCTCGGGTCCCAGTTCATCGTGCGCCGTGCCAAGACCGTCAACGACGAGACACCGCTCGGCGCGCTGCTCATCGGTCTCGCACAAGCGCTCGCAATCCTCCCCGGAATCTCACGGTCGGGCATGACGATCACGGCTGGCCTCGGACGGGGTCTCGAGCCGGAGGACGCCGCACGGTTCTCGTTCCTCCTCGCCATCCCGGCGATTCTGGGTGGAGGACTGCTGGAGGCAGTCGACCTGGCCGATGCCGGCGGTCTCACCTCGAGCGTGTGGGTGGCGATGGTCGTAGCCGCAGTGTCCGGCTACCTCGCGATCTCTTTTCTCATCCGCATCCTCGTCAAGCGCGGGCTCGCACCATTCGCGATCTACTGCTTCGTGATCGGAACGGTGGCACTCCTGGTGCTGTAGGGCGGGCTGCGCCGCCCAGTCTTCGGTTATCGGTTGTGAGTAGTCGGTAGAAGCGCGACCTCAATCGCCGCAAGACCTCGGTGCGCCAACCTCGGTCGGACATCATCAGCCGGAACACCGCCCGGAACACCACGAAGACCATCGGGCGAGTGCTCTACCCAGAACCCACGACTCATTGCTGTGCGCAGCCTGGGCTGCGCACTAGAACCCGACCACGCACCAGGCCGGCTCGTGCCACCCGAACATGAGGTCGGCTTTGCGCAAGGCATCGTGTGACCCTTCGAGAAGGCCGGCACCGGCCAGCGACGCGAAGTCGTGGTCACCGAGGTAGCGCATGCCCAGGGTCGATATCCCCATCCGGAGGTCAGGTACGCCGTTCGTTCGCGTGCAGCTCGCCCCGTCCGGTCCCCCGTCGAGTCTGTAGATGCCCGCGACATCACCCGGTTCCGTGATCTCGATCGTGAGCGATCTCTCCACCGCATAGCGCCGCGCCTCGAGCGCAGCCGGCACGTCGAGAATCCTCGCCCAGATACCCTCGACAACCTCGAACGACATCCGGCGCGGATCGGTCAGCAGGTAGGCGAGTGGATCCCGCAGGGGCCGGTGGCGAGCACGAACCGTCTTGATGAGGTCGATGCCGAACAGGAACCGCCACAACCCCCGGACGGCCACGTCGTCGACGCCGATCACGGAGTTGGCGTCGAGCGTGTTCTGTGCATGACCGTCTTTCCACTCTTCCTTCATGCGGTAGCGCGCATACCCGCGGGGTACCCCACTCTCTTCGTAGAGCGCGAACCGGTTCGCCGTGTATCCGCTTCGCCATGCCTCGAGATCGGCGAGGGCCATCTCCCAATGGTCGGCCGTGCGTTCGATCATGCCTGGGTAGCGGGCAACGGCATGTTCGTACAGCTCAGGAAGTCTCTTCAGCGCCTCCTCCTTGTCGATGAG
>Ga0307417_10001240_pt1 | contig 10606 bp, 12 predicted proteins | sample SalMarWE160210MG_2_FD_202514 | JGI IMG/M metagenome (GOLD analysis project Ga0307417, IMG submission 202514) | Salt marsh sediment microbial communities from the Plum Island Ecosystem LTER, Massachusetts, United States - WE1602-10 | ecosystem: Environmental > Aquatic > Marine > Intertidal zone...
TCGACATCATCGTCCGGAAACTCTTCACCAGTTCGGCGATCTCGTCTCGGGTCTTGCCCTTGATCGCCTCGGTCATCATCGATGCCGACGACTGGCTGATCGAACAACCCTGCCCTTCGATCGCCACACCGGACACGACACCGTCTTCGACCGAGAGCTCGAGGTGTATTTCGTCTCCACACAACGGGTTGACCCCTTCAGCCGAGGCATCGGGCGCGTCGAGATGACCCTTGTTTCTCGGGTTTCGGTAATGGTCGAGGATGACTTCCCTGTAGAGCTCTTCGAGTGCCATGAGTGGTTCCTGCCGCTGACCGCGCGGCGTCTTGTCACGGTAACCCAATCCAGGGCTCGCGGCATTCCGAGAGAGTCCAATAGTCATGTGGCAACCCTCCAAATGCCCCTATTGGGTCATTCGGCCCTGTCCGACGATTGGTCCATAAGGCCTTATAGCCATAGGACTCAATCAGGAGATGGCACATGAACCATTTACTGGTGCTCGGAGGCGGTACCGCCGGAACCATGGTGGTCAACCGGCTCCGACCTCTGTTGTCCCGCGATGAGTGGTCGATCACGGTGGTCGACCCACGCGGGGAGCACCATTACCAACCGGGCTACCTCTTCATCCCGTTCGACGGTTACGAACCCGATGATGTGGTCAAGCCCGCCAAGCGCTTCATTCCCGAGGGAGTCGAATTGCTCACCTCGTCCGTGGACAAGGTGATCCCGGAGTCGAACGAAGTGCATCTCGATGACGGCACGGTCCTCACCTATGACCAACTGGTGATCGCCACCGGCACCACGCCGCGTCCCGACCAGACCGAAGGCATGGACGGCCCCGAGTGGGGCAAGTCTGTGTTCACCTTCTACACGCTCGACGGCGCCATCGCACTGCGCGACAAGCTGCGCACGTGGGAAGGCGGGCGTCTGGTGGTGCACATCACCGAGATGCCCATCAAGTGCCCGGTGGCTCCCCTCGAGTTCACCTTCCTCGCCGACTCCTTCTTCAAGGAGCGTGGCATGCGGGACCGGGTGGAGATCACCTATGTGACACCTCTCGACGGGGCGTTCACCAAGCCGATTGCCTCCAAGCATCTGGGAGGGATGCTGGAAGAGAGGAAGATCGAGCTGGAGACCGACTTCTACATCGAGCGGGTCGACAGCGAGCAGAAGGCGATCGTCTCGTTCGACGAGAGAGAGGTCCCTTTCGACATTCTCGTCACCATCCCGCTCAACATGGGCGCGGACTTCGTGGCGAAAAGCGGAATCGGGGACGAGCTCAACTACGTCCGCGTCGACCAGGGCACATTCCTCTCCACCAAGTTCGACAACATCTTCGCAATTGGCGACGCGTCGGACATCCCGGCTTCGAAAGCAGGCTCCGTGGCGCACTTCGCCGTGGACGTCTTCGCAGAGAACTTCCTTCACCACATCCGCGGTGAGGAGATGCCGATGCGGTTCGACGGCCACGCCAACTGCTTCATCGAGTCCGGTGGAGGCAAGGGCCTTCTCATCGACTTCAACTACGACACCGAGCCACTCCCGGGTAAGTACCCGCTTCCGGCTGTCGGTCCCTTCTCCTTGCTGGAGGAGACCGAGATGAATCATTTCGGGAAGTTGATGTTCAAGTGGATCTACTGGAACGCACTTCTTCCCGGCCGTGACCTGCCGCTTCCGGCGCTGATGTCCATGGCGGGCAAAGAGGAGGTAGGGAAATGACCCTTACACAGGAGAAATCGGTTGAGGCAAGGCTCGATGAGCTGAGCGACCGAATCGACTTCCTGGTTGCCGAAGCCGAGGAGAGACGGCAGCTGAGGGAGTCTCTGGCCGAGCTGACCGGCGACTTGAGCCCGGTGGCAAGACAGGGCATGGAGTCGGTGACCCGCGTTTTGGCCGATGCACAGCAACGCGGGTACGTGGACTTCACAAAGGGAGGTCTCGAGGTTCTCGACAGGGTCGTCTCTTCGTTCTCCAAAGAGGATGTCGAGGCCCTGGGCGACAACATCGTCCTGATTCTCGACACCGTCAAGGAGATGACGCAACCCGAGATCATGCAGATGATGCAGTCGACCTTCTCCGGGATCAACGACGTCGAGGAGCCGGAAGTGGCGCCTTCGCTGATCAGCCTCATAGGGCGCATGCGCAAGCCGGAGTCCCGACGTGGCCTCTACCGACTGATCGTCTTCCTCGAAAGCCTAGGGAGTGTTGAGGTTTCTGAGACCCAAACAAGAAAGGAGGCTCAGCTTTGAGCCTGGCAACAATCGCTGGTCAGGATGTCCACGTCGACGACGAGGGCTTCATGACCGAGTACGACGAATGGACCGAGGAGCTCGGCAAGCAGCTCGCCACCAACATCGGCATCGATATGACCGACCGCCATTGGGATGCGATTCACTTCCTTCGGGACGACTACAAGACCGAGAACGAGACGGCGACCCTGCGCCGGGTGAGCTCCGTCGGGGGCATCCCGACCAAGGAGCTCTTTCAGCTCTTCCCGAAGAAGCCGGCGAAGAAGATGGCGTACATCGCAGGCCTGCCCAAGCCGGTCGGCTGCGTTTGATCGGAGGATGAGATGACAGCTCTAGACACAAAACCGGCGGTCGTTCCAGACTTCGGTGACGAGAGCGAGGGGCGGAAGATCTGCTTCATCTGCTCGAAGGGCAACCTGGACATGGCCTATCCGGGGCTGATCATGGCCAATGGTGCCCTCGGAGAGGGTGTCGAGGTTCACCTCTTCTTCACCTTCTGGGGCATGGACATGATCAACAAGGGAACGTGGGACGACCTTCAGTTCTCGATGCTCGGCAACACCGCCATGCACATGAAGGGCTCGACGAAGCATCTGCCTCAGGGTCTCGGCGGGCTCCCCGGCATGACAGCCTTCGCCACCGGCATGCTCAAGAAGCAGATAGCCGACCTCGGCGTGCCGGAAGTGCCCGAGTTCATCCAGATGCTCTACGACATGGGCGCCCACTTCTGGGCATGCAAGCTCTCCGTCGACATGATGGGCCTCGAGAAAGAGGACATGTTCGATGGCGTCGAGGGCATCATCAACGTGAGTGAGTTCATCGAGCTTTCGGAGGACTCTCAGGTCGTATTCATCTGAGCGGGACGCTCAGGCGATCCCGAAGAGCTCCCCGGCGCTGCGGAGACCTGTCACCAGAGCGTCGATGTCCGACTCGTCGTTGTAGACGTAGAAGCTGGCGCGCGCCGTCGCAGCCACACCGAGCCTCCTCATGAGAGGCTTGGCGCAGTGGTGGCCGGCGCGCACCGCCACGTCGTGCTCGTCGAGGATGGTGGCGAGGTCGTGAGCGTGGACACCCTCCATCGTCATCGATACGACCCCACCGCGACGTTCCAGGTCGAGCGGGCCCTGGATCGACACGCCGGGAACGTCCCCGAGACGTGAGAGGGCTATCTCCGTCAAATCCTGATCGTGTTGGAAGATGGCCTCCATGCCGACCGACTCCAGATAGTCGATGGCGGCGTGCAGACCGACGGCCTCGACGATGGGTGGGGTGCCGGCCTCGAAGCGGTGCGGTATCTCGGCCCAGGTCGCGTCGTAGAGGGTGACATCTGAGATCATCTCGCCGCCGCCTTCGAACGGCTCCATCTCTTCGAGGGCCTCCATTCTTCCCCAGAGCACACCGATGCCTGTGGGCCCGAGCATCTTGTGTGACGAGAACGCCAGGAAGTCCGCCCCCATGGCCTGGACGTCGACGCGTTTGTGAGGCACCAGCTGGGCAGCATCCACGACGACACGGGCGCCACGGGCGTGGGCGAGCTCGGCGATGGATGGAATGTCGGGCATGGTCCCCAAGACGTTGGACATACCGGTGACGGCGACGATCTTGACATCCGCGCCGAGCTTCTCGGCCAGGGCCTGGGCGTCAAGACGACCGTCGTCTGTGATCGGGACGTGGTCCAGCGTGGCTCCGGTTCGCTTGGCCACCATCTGCCACGGAACGAGATTGGCGTGATGCTCCATCTCGGTGGCGAGGATGCGATCACCTGCGGCGAGGTTCTCGAGCCCCCATCCGAAGGCCACGGTGTTGAGCGAAGTGGTCGCTCCCCTCGTGAACACCACTTCGTCGGGGCTGGACGCGTTGATGAACGAGGCGACGCGGGCACGAGCGGCCTCGTAGGCGTCGGTCGAGGCCACCGAGAGCTTGTATGCGCCGCGATGGACGTTGGCGTAGGAGTTCCGGGCGAAACGATCCATTGCCTCGAGCACCGGAATCGGCTTCTGAGAAGAGGCGCCAGAGTCGAGGAAATGGACTCCTGAGTCGAGTACCGGGAAGTCTGCCTTGAGATGAGACAGGTCTGTCATGAGTGCCCCGAGGACACTATGCCGAAACCGCCCGGAAGGAGTCGTATCCGCCCTCTTCCAGCCGGGCTGCCAGCTCGGGCCCCCCGGATTCGAGAATGCGGCCGTCCATGAAGATGTGAACGACATCGGGCGTGACGTAGTCGAGGAGACGCTGGTAGTGGGTGATGATGAGAAATCCGCGTTCGGGGGTGGTCAGCTTGTTCACCCCGTCGGCAACCGTGCGGAGGGCGTCGATGTCGAGCCCGGAGTCGGTCTCGTCCATGATCGACAGCTCTGGCTCGAGGACCGCCATCTGCAAGACCTCGTTGCGCTTTCTCTCCCCGCCAGAGAAGCCTTCGTTGAGGTATCGGTCGGCGAAGGACGACTCCATGCCGAGCTCCTTCATCGCGTCCATGACCTTGAGTCGCAGCTCGAGGACGGTGAGGTCGGTCCCGGTGCGGTTGGACAGCGCCTGGCGGAGGAACTGGAGAACTGATACGCCCGGGATGGCTTCCGGGTGTTGGAACGCGAGGAACATGCCGGCGGCCCCCCGGTCGGTCGTCATGGCTTGGGTGATGTCCTCGCCCTTGAAGTGGATCTTGCCCCGCGTAACGGTGAACGTGGGGTTGCCCATCAGGACATTGGCCAGGGTCGACTTTCCCGAGCCGTTGGGACCCATCAGTGCGTGAACCTCGCCGCGGTCGACGGTGAGATTCACACCTTTGAGAATCTGGTGCTCGCCTGCCGATGCGTGGAGGTCGTCGATCTGGAGAAGGGGGGCGTCGCTCACCATCTCATGCTATTTCCACTACCGACATAGGGAAAATCCCTCCCGATTCCGTTCTGTGTCGATTTTTCTGCCCTATATCCGTGTTAATCGACACAGAACGGGGTTTTGGTCACGTGACCGTGGTCCAGGTCGGCGTGGCGAGACGGTCGAGGTCGGCGAGGGAGATGGGGAAAACCGTCGTGGGAGTACCCGCCGCCGCCCAAACCGGGTCGTTGCGTCGCAGGGAACGGTCGGCGAACACGCGCAGTTGCTTCACATGACCAAAAGGGGGTGTGCCTCCGGCAGCGAAACCGGTGGCCGTCCGGACCTCTTCGAGACTCGCCCGGCGCGCCGATGCCGCTCCCGCCGCCGCAGCCAGCTTGCTGGTGTCGAGACGCAAGTCACCCGGAACCAATGCCACCACCGGTTCGTCGTCGACGACGAAGACGAGAGACTTGACGATCGCTGACACATGGCACCCGATCGCGCGGGCAGCGTCTTGGGCCGTCTTCGTCCCCTCGGGAAACACATGCACGTCGGGCTCGAAGTCGAGCGAGTCGAAGACCCGCCGGCTGGCCTCGGGGACGTCAGGCGCCACGGACCGCGTCGACCGTGTCTCGCATGCCGTCGAGGTCGTCGAGGTCGAGCCATTGCAGATAGACCCGCTGCACACCCGCCTCCTCGAGGGCGGCGATCTGCTCGGCGACCCGGTCGGGTGTTCCCACCAGGAGCCCCCGTTCGATGAAGGTCTTCTCGGCGACCTCGGGAGTCATGTCCCTCTTGGACGCCCACTTCCCGAGACGCTCGTGGTAACGCTCCTCGCTGGTGCCCGCGATCGCGGGGCCCATGACGGTCGCCTCGACGGGTCGTGCCCCGGCCGCTTCCCGCATCACCTCGATCTTTGCCCTAGCTTCCTCGACCGGGCAGATGAAGAAGTTGTACTCGTCGGCGCGAGTACCGGCGAGATGGGGTGTGCGTTGCCGGCCACTGCCCCCGATGACCATTCGGATCCCGGCTGGCTTCGGCTTCACATCGGCGTGCAGGGAGTAGTGGTCGCCGCCGTATTCGGCGACTCCGGGACCGAATGCGGCGTCGAGGTAGTCGAGAGCCTCTTCGAATCTCGCCCAGCGCTCCGGCCATTCGGGGAAGGGCAGGCCATACGCGGTGTGCTCCAGCTCCATCCAACCTGTGCCAACGCCGAGGTCGAACCGTCCCCCCGACATCTGATCGATCGTCGCCGCGTTCTTGGCGATCACGGCCGGGTGCCTGAACGTGATGGGAGTCACCAGCACGCACAGGCGGATGTCGGAGGTCTCACGAGCGAGCCCGGCAAGGACGGCGAAGGCGTCGGTTGCGTCGGGGGTGGGGTCGGCACCCGACAGGTAGTGGTCACACCGGGCAAACGAGACCAGGCCTTCGGCCTCCACCCAGCGGACCGCTTCGAGTTGCTGGTCATAGGTGCCACCCAGGTGTGGCTCGGTCATCAGTGAGAAACGCAAGCACGACTCCTTTCCATCGTTCTGTGTCGATTTACACGGATATAAGGCGGGATAATCGACACAGAAGCGCTCCAGCGAACCTAACGGTCCATGTAGGCGTCCATGAACACCTCGAAGTCCGCCGGGTCGTCCTCACCGGAGAGCACCTGAGGGTAGAACCTCTGGCATCCGGCCTCTTCGAGGGCGGCGATCATCTCCGCGCCCTTGCTGCCCGAACCGTGGGGATAGCCTCTCTTCTCCCACTCCGTCTCGATGTGCTCCACCGTCCGACCGCTGATCTCGGCCATCTTCTCGAGGATCCGGCGATAGTCGGACTCTTTCTTAGCGGCGACGCCGGGGCCTGCCGACGACCAGAAGATCTCGTCGGGATCGCGACCGATCTCGACGGCCAGCTCGCGGGTGGCGTTGCGGATGTTCCGGTAGTCGTCGGGCCTTTTGGCGTACAGGTTGTACTCGTCCGCATAGAGCGCCGTGATGCGCCGTGCTTTTGGCCCGCCGCCTCCACCGCCGGCCAGCCGAAGCCCGATGGGGTGAGGGTGGGGGTCGAACTCGTCGAGGTGGAAATGACGGCCGTCGAAGCCGTGAGCTCCCGGGGTGATGGCGGCGCGAAGATAGGCCATCGCCTCCTCGTACATCTCCATGCGCGTGGCGAGGTCGGGGTAGGGGAGCCCGAACATGGTGAACTCCTTCTCCAACCATCCCGCACCGAGCCCGAGCGTGAACCTGCCCCCGGATATCTCGTCGATGGTCACTGCCATCTTGTAGAGAGAGCCGGGATGCCTGAACGTGACCGGTGAGACGAGGGATACCAGCTCCATGGTGTCTGTGATCTCCGCCAGGGCGGAAAGGTGGACCAGGTGGTCCCATGCCGGCGCCTCGGGCTGCTCACCCCGTTTCAGATAATGATCGGGGAGAGCCAGGGCGACGATGTCGCCGCGATCCTCGGCCCAGGCCGCCGTTTCGCGGACATACTCCCAGTCACCCCGGGTCTGGATCCCGAACTCCATCAGACTCTCGCCAGGGTGTCCTTGAGCAGACCCCGGGCGTGAATGGCGATATCGAAGTTGGGGTCGAGCACACGGTGGAGAGTCATGCCGTTGAGAGCCGTGACCAGTGTCTCGGCGAGCCGCTCGGCATCGGTCGGGCTCAGCAACGGGTATTCGCTCTGCACCGCAGTCGTGAAACGGGCGACCCTCGCCTCGTGGTGGCGGATGATCCGACCTTCGATCTCCTTGTTGTTGATGCCACCGGAGACGGCGAGGCGGATGTAGACGCGGGCCAACTCGCCCTGACCGAGGACGAACTTCACGTAGGCCTCGACCAGATCCGAAAGCGAGTCGGGGCCCTTGTGGTCGGGGTCGGGGTCGATTGCGTCGATCGCCTGGCGCACAACCGTGAGGACCGCCTGCTCTTTGGAGTCGAAGAGGTTGTAGAAGCTCCCGGGGAGGACACCGGCCTGGTCGCATATCGCCTTGATGGTGGTGCCGTCCATCCCCTCGCTTGCAATGAGGTTCCTTGTTGCCTCGAGGATCCGGTCGCGGGTCTCGAGGCCCGCCTTGTAGCGCATGATCCCGCAAGATAACTGCGTATGTCCCCGAGCGCGACTCTTCGCTCCGGGAAGGCTCGGCTTCTTTTGAACGTTGACTCAAATTAGAGTGAGGACTCAAAGAAGTGTGACACCGTGACGAAGAAGGGGAAGATGAGTCACTACAAGTCCAATTTGCGTGATATCGAGTTCAACCTCTTCGAGGTGAATCACGTCCAGGACTACACCGAGGGGACGTGGAGCGAACTCGACGAGGCGACCATCCGGGACATCCTCACCGAGATCGAACGTCTCGCTTCGGTCGACTACGCCAACTCGTATCAGGACCAGGACCGGATCCCACTCCACCTGGAGAACGGGAAGGTGGAGATCCCCGACTCTGTGAAGGCCAGTGTCCGCGCCTTCTGGGACGGCGGATGGGCCCAACTCGGGCTGCCGGTGGAGATGGGCGGGATGGCTGCGCCTCCGTCCCTGGTCTGGGCGGCCTCGGAGATGCTCCTGGCTGCCAACACGGCCGTGCAGTTCTATGCAGGCGGTGCCTTGTTCGCCCGGGTCCTGTTCGAAGAGGGCACCGACGAGCAGAAGGAGTTCGCCAAGCTCTGGGTCGACAAGGGATGGGCCGGGACCATGGTGCTGACCGAGCCCGATGCCGGCTCCGACGTGGGCGCCGGCACCACCAAGGCGATCGACCAGGGAGACGGGATCTGGCACATCGAAGGGGTGAAGAGGTTCATCACCGGAGGCGAGCACGACCTGACCGAGAACATCATTCACCTGGTTCTGGCACGGCCGGAAGGCGCCGGGCCGGGAACGAAAGGCCTCTCGCTCTTCGTGGTGCCCAAGTTCCTCGTCAACCCTGACGGCTCGTTGGGAGAGCGAAACGGGGTCTACGCCACGAACCTCGAGAAGAAGATGGGGATCAAGGGCTCGACGACCTGTGAGATGACCTTTGGGCTCGACCGGCCGGCAGTGGGCTATCTCGTGGGTGAGAGGCACGACGGGATTAGACAGATGTTCCGAGTGATCGAGTACGCCCGGATGATGATCGGGACCAAGGCTATGGGCACCTTGAGCACCGGCTATCTGAACGCCCTCGAGTATGCACAGGATCGGGTCCAGGGTCCGGACCTGGCCGAGGCCACCGACAAGACTGCTCCGCGGGTGCCGATAATCGCCCATCCCGACGTCCGGCGCATGCTGATGACGCAAAAGGCGCATGCGGAGGGAATGCGCGCTCTGGTCCTCTATACGGCGTGGGTGCAGGATCAGGTCATCCTGCATCCCGATGAGGACATGTGGAGTCGACGCAACGACCTGCTCCTTCCTCTGGTGAAGGGGTATTCGTCGGAGAAGGCCTACGAGCTGTTGTCGATGTCGCTTCAGGTTTTCGGAGGCTCCGGATACACCCAGGACTATCCGATGGAGCAGTACATCCGCGATGCGCGGATCGACAGCATCTACGAGGGAACCACCGGCATACAGGCCCTCGATCTCTTCTTCCGGAAGATCGCCCGCGACCAGGGCCAGGCGCTTGCCTCACTGGCCGCCGACATCGTCCAGTTCGTGAAGGGCGGCGATGACGACGATCCGCTTGCAGCCGAGAGGGAGACTCTTGGGCGAATGCTCGACGACACCCAGGCCCATTTGGGCTCGATGGTGGAGCATCTGCTGGCGTCGGTCGGTGGGCAGAAGGACGAGATCTACAAGGTCGGCCTTCAGACCAACCATCTCCTCGAGTCGGTCGCCGAGATCGTGATCGCCTGGCTTCTCCTACGTCAGGCCGCGATCGCGTGGGAGAAGGTCGACGACCCCTTCTATCGAGGCAAGGTCGAGGCAGCTCGTTGGTTCGTGGCACACACCGCGCCCAAGGCGGCCATGCGACGTGCAGCCGCCGAGTCGGAGGACGGCTCACTCATGAACATCCCAGCAGAGGCCTTCTAATCGTTTCCTAATGCTGCAGGGACGGTATTTCGTCCCTACGGCGTTTGATACCGGTCGGTCGTATCCTCGATCGGGATGACGTCGGTCGAGGTCTTCACATTCATCATCCTGCTGGTCGGGGTCCTTCTGGTGATCGTCGCCCTGATGGTGTGGCAGGAAGCGAAGCGTCGCCCCTCCTACGAGCCTCTCGAGTACGTAGTCAACGACGCCGTCAAGCACATAGCCGAGCGGCTGCCCGAGTCACTCGGCCTCCGCAACGGCGACATCCGGCGGATCCTCGAGTGGGAGGTCTTCTACCTGCAGGGTCTCGCCCAAGAGAAGCGCTCCAACCCGGTGGAGACGGTTGCCGGCGGCCATGAGCGCTCCATCGAGTACATCGGTCACCAGATTCAAACCAAGCATGGTGTGTCCTACTCTCATGAGCAGATTGCCGAGGTTCTGCGTCTGGAGGCGGACTATCTGGTCGCCATCGGAGCCGTAGGGGAGCCAGTAGGAGAAGAGGAATGAGGGTTCGTTGCGGCGCTTGCCGCACACAGTTCGAAGTG
>Ga0307417_10001241_pt1 | contig 10605 bp, 9 predicted proteins | sample SalMarWE160210MG_2_FD_202514 | JGI IMG/M metagenome (GOLD analysis project Ga0307417, IMG submission 202514) | Salt marsh sediment microbial communities from the Plum Island Ecosystem LTER, Massachusetts, United States - WE1602-10 | ecosystem: Environmental > Aquatic > Marine > Intertidal zone >...
CAGGGTCGCCAGCACCGCCAGCAGATTGCTGGCGTTAAAGGCGCCCAGCAAGGGGCTTCGCAGCCGTCCCTCACCCCAGGAGCTGACCACACCGAGCTCCATGCCATCCGGCTGCAGTCGCAGCTCCCGCGCCCATACGGTGCGCGCTCCGCTTGGCACCGCCCGCGGGCTGGTCCCGAACATTGTCAGCTCGAGCGCGCCCGGCAAACTCGCCAGCAGCTCGCGGCCGAAGGCGTCGTCGGCGTTGACAACCACCCGGCGCAGGCCCGCCGTGTAGAACAACAGGCGCTTGGCGGCACAGTAGGACTGCATGTCGCCGTGATAATCCAGATGATCCCGGCTGAGATTGGTCAACACGGCCGCCTCCAGCTCCACCCCGGCGATGCGACCCTGATGCAGACCGTGCGAGGAGGCCTCCATCGCCACCGCCGCCAGTCCGTCCCCGCGCATCTGTGCCAGCAGCTCCTGCAGAGTTACGGCGTCCGGAGTCGTGTGGTTGGCGCCCGCCAGGTGTCCCGGGCGTCCGCTGCCCAGGGTGCCTATGATCCCGCAGGGTATCTGCGCCCCGTCCAGGGCTTCGGCCAGGAAGTGCGTACAGGAGGTCTTGCCGTTGGTGCCGGTGACGCCCACCACTCTCAGGGCGCGGGAGGGGTGCCCATGCCAGCGGGCCGCGATCGCACCGGCAAGCTGCCTGAGCTCCGGCACGGCGATGGGAGCGTAGCCCCTGTCCCTCGCCAGGGATAGATGGCGCTCCAGGCCAGGGGCCGGCTCATAGGCGATGGCGGCGGGCGTCTGCTCCAAGACCTCGGCCACATGCTCGAGTCCGTGATGACTCTCCCCGGCGCAGCCAAGAAATAGGTCGCCGGGGCGAGCCCGGCGACTGTCCTGGACCACACCGTGCACTAGGACCCCGGGCGGAGTCACCGTATCGACCATGCCGGCGAGCAGCTCGGTCAAGGGCATGGCAGTGCCGTAGGCGGGCGCCGCCATCACGCGGAGCCCCCTCCCTTGGCGTAGCGCTCTCCCGCGGGGGGCAGATCATCCGGTGGAATACCCAGCAGCCGCAGCGCACCCGCCATGACCGCCGCAAACACGGGTGCCGCCACGAGACCCCCGTAGTACTTCTTGCCACGGGGATCGTCTATCACGATGACCATGACCAGGCGCGGCTTCGATAGCGGCGCGATGCCCGCAAACACCGCGCGGTAGCGGCCGGCCATATAGCCGTTGGGGCCGGTCTTCAGCACGGTGCCGGTCTTACCGCCCACCTGATAGCCCGGCACGCGGGCCTCGGTGGCAGTGCCGCCGTCCGCCACCACGCCAGCCAGCATGGCCCGGACCTCGGCGGCAATCTTCGGGTCCAGCACTTGCTTGCCCGGCACCTGACTGTCCAGGCGCACGAAGCTCACCGGTCGCAGAATGCCGCCGGTGGCAAGCACCGTGAAGGCCCGCGCAAGCTGCACCGGGGTCACCGACAAGCCGTAGCCATAAGATAAGGTGGCCCGCTCCACCTCTTTCCAGCGATGGTAATCACCCAGATACCCGGCAGATTCGTCCGGGAAGCTGCTGCCGGTGAGGCTCCCCAGGCCCACCCGGGAGAAGGTCTCCCACAGGGCCTGCGGACTCACCGACAGCGCGATCTTGCTGGCACCCACGTTGCTGGACTTCTTGATGACCGTGGCCACGTCGATGACCCCGTAATCGTGCACGTCGCGCACCAGCTTGCGGCCGACCCGAAGGGTGCCCGGACGGGTGTCGACGATCGTATTGGGGCGCCACAAGCCGCTCTGCAAGCCGCAGGCGATCGTGAAGGGCTTGATGGCCGAGCCCGGCTCGAAGGGGTCGGTGAGCGCCCGATTACGATAACGCGGACCCTGCAGCTCCATACGGTTGTTGGGATTGAAGCCCGGCTGATTGACCAGGGCCAGCACTTCTCCGGTCCCGGCATCAAGCAGCACCAGGGAGCCGGAGTGGGCCTCGTTGTCCTTCACCGCGGCCTTGAGCTCGCGATACGCCAGATATTGGATGCGCTGGTCGATGCTGACCGCCAGGTCATGTCCCGGCCGCGGATCGCTGATGACGTCCACGTCCTGCACGGTGCGCCGCAGGCGATCCTTCAGCACCCGCTTGCTGCCAGCGGTGCCGCGCAGCCAGTCGTCGTAAGCACGCTCAATGCCGACCTGGCCGACATCGTCGATGTTGGTGAAGCCGAGCACGTGGGAGGCCACCTCACCGGCCGGGTAGAAACGCCGCAGCTCTCGGCGCAGATTGACGCCCGGAATGTGCAGGGCCACCACCCTTCGGGCCACCTCGGGCTCCACATGACGCTTGAGATAGGCAAACTCCCGGCCCGGACGGCTCTCCAGCTGCGCGCGCAGCCACTTGGGGTCGAGCGCCAACGCCTTGGCCAGGGCGGGCCAGCGCTCGGGCGCCTGCACCAGCTCTTTGGGGTTAACCCAGACCGAATCCATGGGAGTGCTGATGGCCAGGGGCTCCCCGTTGCGATCGGTGATCATGCCCCGGTGAGCCGGAATCGAGACCACCCGCAGCGTTCGTGCATCGCCCTGCTGGCGCAGGAACTCGGTGTCCAGCACCTGCAGGTCGACGACGCGCGCCACCAGCACACACCCGGCCAGGACCAGCAGCGAGGCCACCAGCCAGCGTCGCCAGGGAGCCGTCTGGGAGTGCCCGCGGCTCGTCATCGCCTCAGGATCACAATGCTGTCGGCCGGGGGCAGGTGCATGCCCAGACGGCTGCTGGCGATGTGCTCCAGGCGACCGTGGGTCGCCCAGGTGCTCTGCTCCAGCAGCAGCTGGCCCCATTCCACGTCGAGACGGTCCTGTACCTGCTGCAGCGACAGAATCTCGACGAACAGCTTGCGGCTGGCATGGGTTGTGTGTACCACGGCCAGGGCCGAGACCACACAGAGGCCTCCCAGCAGCAGCACGGCCGCCAGACGCCCGGTCATACCAGCCGCTCCGCCACCCGCATCACGGCGCTGCGCGCCCGGGGGTTGCCGTCCACCTCCGTCGCCGAGGCACGGGTGGCCCCGCCCACCAGACGCAGGCGCCGATGTAGCTGGGCGGCCGCCACCGGTAGCTCCGGCGGAAAGTCGTCGCCGCGGGCCTCATCACGCATGAAGCGCTTCACGCGGCGATCCTCCAAGGAGTGGAAGCTGATCACGACCAGCCGACCGCCGGGGGCCAGCGCCTCGACGCACTCCGGCAGAATGGCATCCAGCTCTTCCAGCTCGCGATTGATATGAATGCGAATGGCCTGAAAGCTGCGCGTGGCCGGATGCTTGCCCGGCTCACGGCTGGGCACGGCGGCGGCGATGACTGCGGCCAGGCGCTCGGTGGTGGCGAGCGGCTGCGCGGCGCGCGCCGTGACGATAGCCTTGGCGATTCGCCGCGCGTAGCGGTCTTCCCCATACCGACTAATGATTGCGGCAATCTCGGCCTCGGCGGCTGTGGCGAGCCAATCGGCTGCGCTGATGCCCTGCTGAGGGTCCATGCGCATGTCCAGGCGTCCGGGCCGAGCGAAGCTGAACCCCCGGCGGGGATCCTCCAGCTGCGGTGAGGAGACCCCAAGGTCCAGCAATATGCCCCCTAGTCTGCCCATCATGTCACGGCTCCGAGCCCGCTCGCCGAGCGTGCTGAATGGACCCTGCTCCACCACGACGCGGGCATCGCCCGCGAACCGCTTCCGGACCGCCAATACGGCCTCGGGGTCCCGATCCAGGGCGAGCAACCGCCCCGCGGGCCCGAGACGCTCGACTATCGCCTGGGCATGGCCGCCTCGACCCACCGTCGCATCAACGTAGAAGCCATCGGGCTGCACGTTGAGCGCAGCCGTTGCCTCTACCAGCAGCACGGGTCGATGGGTAGCGAGCACAGAGTCGTGGTCTTGCATGCTTCAAACCTCGGGTCGGACATAGAGACCCGAGGCGCACCCCACTACCCGTGCGCGTCGCTACAGAGCCAGAGAGACCAATTCCGGCGGCAGCTCAAGGTCCTCTGGTGTCTCCTCCTCCAGCCAGGCTTCACGCCTCTCGTTCCATCTTGTCTCGTCCCAGAGCTCGAATTTTTTTCCCTGTCCAATCAGCACCACCCGTTTTTCCAGGCCCGCGTACTCCCGCAATGGCGGCGGCACCAGGATTCGGCCGTGCGAGTCCATGTCGCAGTCGGTGGCATGGCCGACCAGCAGCCGCTGAATGCGCCGCGCATGCTTGTTCAAGCCGGGCAGCGCGCTCAGGCTGCGCTCAATTTCTTCCCACTGGGGAGTGGGATAGACCAGCAAGCAACGCTCGTCGGTGTCGATAGTGATCACCAGCTCGTTGCCGAAATGGGTCTCCAGCCGCTCGCGGTGGCGCGTCGGCATGCCCAGACGCCCCTTGACGTCTAGGGTGATCAGACTGACGCCGCGGAACAAAGTGACCTCTGCGCGGACGCCTTGCCCATTTCCTCCTACTCCTTACCACATTTCCCCACTATGTTAGAACCCAGACCTAGCATGTCAAGCGGAATACACGCCACCACCAGCGAAATCCTGCTTGTCACACAGTAACTTAGAGCCGCCAACGCGGGCCGTTTCTGGCTCCGACCCGGCACTGGGCGACCTTCGGAACAGTCTGTTGAGCCTGCCAATTGAGGTAGATGTTTAGCTGTGGCCGGAGAGCGGAAGAGGTACGCGCCGGGGTCTCACATGCCTAGCGCCCGGCTCAGGACCCCCGAGCCGGGCAGGCAGATAAAGCGAAGAGGGAGCCGGCCGCTAAGCCGGGTTCTGTCGTGGACGGCCATTCATCTGGGGCGTGCGTCGCCGCACGCCTCTAGCGGCCTACCCGGGAGCCGTGCGGGCCACACGCTGCGGCCCGGCGCGGACCGCTTGCCCCCTATTTGGCCTTGCACCGGGTGGGGTTTACCCTGCCGCCGATGTTGCCATCGGCGCGGTGCGCTCTTACCGCACCATTTCACCCTTGCCGGCGTCCCGGTCATGACCGGGGACGCTTGGGCGGTATGTTTTCTGTGGCACTTTCCGTGGGCTCGCGCCCCCCAGGAGTTACCTGGCACCCTGCCCTGTGGAGCCCGGACTTTCCTCCATGCCCGCAGACACGGCGACCGTCAAGCCGACTCCCACCACTAAAGTTTAACAGATCGCAAGGGTTGGGTGCTCAGGCATCGCCGCGCTGTAGCGCCAGGGCCAGCTGATACAGATCGTTGCGGCCGGCGCCGGTTATTTGCGCGGCAAGCGATGCCGCCTGGCGCACCGGCAGCTCCGCCAGCAGGATGCGCAGCACCCGCTTTCCCTCCACGCCTGCCTCCTCAGCGCCGGGCGCCGCGCCATGCAGCAGGATGACCAGCTCCCCCCGCTGCTGGTCTCGGTCCTGGCCAACCCAAGCGACGAGCTCGGCAAGGGTGCCCGAGCGCACCGTCTCGAATGCCTTGGTCAGCTCCCTGGCGAGGACGGCCTGACGCTGCTCGCCGAAGATTGCGGCAAGATCCTCAAGGGTGTGCAAAATGCGGTGGGGTGCCTCATAGAGCACCAGGGTGCGCGGCTCCTCCGCAAGCTCCCGCAGGCGCCGGCGCCGGAGACCGGCCTTGGCCGGAAGAAAGCCCTCGAACACGAAACGGTCAGTCGGCAAGCCCGCCACGCTCAGCGCACAAGTCAGCGCCGAGGGGCCAGGTACGGGCACGACTGTCACGCCGGCTGCGCGTGCAATGCGCACCAACGCGAACCCCGGGTCGCTGATGAGAGGAGTGCCGGCGTCGGAGACGATCGCCACATCCTTTCCCGAGAGCAGCCGCTGCAGCAGGGCGTCTGCACGGTCCTGCTCGTTGACCGCATGCAGCGACACCGTAGGCGTGGCGACGCCGAAATGGTGCAGCAGATGCCTGCTGTGACGGGTGTCCTCGGCCGCGATCAGCGTGACGGCGCGCAACGTTGCCACGGCCCTCTGACTCATGTCACCGAGGTTGCCAATCGGTGTCGCCACCACATACAGCACGCCTCTGGAATCGGTCAAATCAGGTGTCCGGGGGTCTCGGCAGGGAGTGTCGACACGTTACTTTCGTCAACACGCCACTGTAAGATACGCTGTCCCCGTCAACCAAACAACGCGACCTGGAACATGCTGCGCACCCTGTTGTTGCTCTGGCTTGCCGCCCTGATGCTAGGCGGCTGCGCTTCGACCCCCTCCCGTCCCCCACTGGACGAGGCGGCGGCGCAAGCGCGAAAGCTGGAAGCCGCTGGCGACTTCTCCTCTGCCGCAAGGCTCTACCTGGGGCTGGCGGATTCGGCGCGCAGCCCGCGCAAGGAGGAGCTCAAGCTCCAGGCGGTCGGCGTCTACATCCGCGGGCGCCAGCTGGACGCGGCGAGACGGCTGTTGGAACTAGTGCAGCGGCACTTGCCAGCCAAGCTGCGGCCGCTCAGTCTGTTGCGCAGTGCCGAGCTTGCCCAGGCCGAGGGCCGGTCCGATGAGGCCCTCCGACTCATCGATCCCCTCATGGGCGCCAAGTTGGCCGCGGATCTGGAAGCGGAGCTCTATGGCGTGCAGGCCGACATCTACCTGGCCCAGCGTCGGCCGCTAGACGCGGTGGAGCTGCGGGTGCGGCGCGACGAGCTGTTGGTGACACCGGAGGCTCGGGCAGCCAACCACCTGGCCCTGTGGGAGGCCGTTCAGCAGCTCCCGGACCAGGTGCTCAATCAGGCCGAACGGGCGCCCCCGCCCGATGTGCTGAGCGGCTGGCTGGATCTCGCAGCGACCTTCCGCGCCCACGGCAGGAATCGGGATGAGCTGGCCAGCGCCCTGGATGCGTGGGCCCGACGCTACCCGAATCACCCTGCCCGTGGCGAATTCCTGACCACCGCGCAGCAGGGCACCGGCGGGCCGCCCCACTATCCGGCACAGATTGGGCTGCTGCTGCCCAGCACGGGCAATCTGGCGGCCGCCGCTGCGGCGATCCGCGACGGCTTCCTCGCTGCCTATTACTCCGACACGACCATCGCGGTGCGCCCGCGCCTGCGGCTCTACGACGTGGAGGCCGCCGGCGGCGTGGCCGCAGTCTACGCCCGCGCCGTCGCGGACGGGGCGCAGCTCGTGGTCGGCCCCCTGACCAAGGAGCGCGTCACCGAGCTTGCGGCCATGCGCAAGCTCACCGTGCCGACCCTGTCTCTGAACTACGTGCCAGCGGGCAGTCGCACCCCGGCGGGAATGACGCAGTTTGGCCTCGCCCCGGAGGACGAAGCACGCCAGCTGGCGGATCGTGCCTACGCCCAGGGACACCTGCGCGCGCTGGCGCTCTACCCGGACAGCGACTGGGGACGGCGGGTCTATCAGGCTTTCGCCCAGCATTGGAGCGAGCTCGGCGGGGCCATGGTGGGCAGTGCGGAATACTCCGGCTCGGCCAGCGACTACGCGCTGACCGTGCAGCGGCTGCTTGGCATCGATGCCAGCGAGGCCAGGCACCGGGCACTACAGAGCGCGCTGCGGCGGACGCTGAAGTTCGAGCCCCGGCGGCGCCAGGATGCAGACTTCATTGCGGTGATCGCGCTGCCCCAACAGGCGCGCCAGCTGCGCCCCTTGCTGCGCTTCTACTATGCGGACGATCTGCCGGCCTACGCCACTTCCCACGTGTACACCGGCACTCCCAATCCGGCGGCCGATCAGGACATGGACGGACTGCGGTTCTGTGAGATGCCCTGGGTGCTCGGAGACGCCCCTGGCGTGCCGGTGCAGCGGCGCAAGCTGGCGGAGCTGTGGCCGCAATCCACGGCGCAGTACCTGCGCCTTTATGCACTCGGCATCGACGCCTACCTGGCCATCCCCAGCCTGTCGTTGCTGGAGCGGAACCACCTGGCCACGGTGTCGGGTGCCACCGGAATACTGCATATGGACGCGGGCCGGCTGCTGCATCGCCGGCTCGAGTGGGCACGATTTGAGCGGGGCGTCCCCCGGATCCTGGCCGACCAGGCGGGCGCCCGGCCATGAGCGGTCCTGCCCCGCGACCGCCCGGGACCCTTGGGCAGCGCGCCGAGGCCTTGGCGCGCTGCTTCCTGGAGGCCAGGGGTTGCCGGACCCTGGCGGCCAACTACCGTTGCCCCATGGGGGAGATAGATTTGGTCGTCGAGGATGGCAAGACCCTGGTCTACGTGGAGGTGCGCTACCGCCGCTCCGCCGCCTACGGCGGCGGACTGGAGAGTGTGGATGCGCACAAGCAGCGCAGACTCATACGCGCCGCCCTGCATTTTCAACAGCACCACCGCGGCGTCGGGCGCCGCGCCCAACGTTTCGACGTGGTGGCAATCTCCCCGGGGTCCCCCGGCGCGCAGGTAGACTGGGTGCGCGATGCGTTTCAGGCAGAGTGATCGGGCAGGATGATCGAGCGAATCCAGCGCCAGTTCGACGAGCACCTGCGGGTCACGCACGAGGCCGCCGAGGCAGTGGACGAGTCCGTGGCCCGCGGCGCGGAGCTCATCGTGGGCTGCTTGCTCGATGAGCACAAGGTGCTGGTATGCGGCAACGGCGGCTCCGCTGCCGACGCCCAGCACTTCGCCTCCGAGATGCTCAACCGGTTCGAGCTGGAGCGACCGGAGCTGCCTGCCATCGCCCTGACCACCGACAGCTCCACCCTCACCTCCATTGCCAACGATTACGACTTCTCGGTGGTCTACGCCAAGCAGGTGCGCGCGTTGGGACAGGGCGGCGACGTGCTGGTCGCCATCACCACCAGCGGAAACTCCACGAACATCATCGGCGCCATCCAGGCCGCCCATGCTCGAGGCATGCGGGTGGTGGCGCTGACAGGCCGCGACGGCGGCGGCTGCGCCTCGCTCCTCGGGCCCGAGGACGTGGAGATTCGCGTCCCCGGCCCGAGCACCGCGCGCATCCAGGAAGTGCACATCTTGGTCATCCATTGCCTATGCGATCTCATAGATCATCAACTCTTGGGTCAGGGGGCCTAAGCCAATGCCACACCACAGGATCATTGCCTGCGTATTCGTGCTCGGCATCGCCGGCGGCCTGCTCAGCGGCTGTGCCGGCGTCGTGGTCGCCGGAGGAGCGGCCGCCGCCAGCATCGCCCACGACCGACGAACCACCGGCACGGTGATCGACGACAACGCGATCGAGCTCAAGGCCGGCGACCGGTTTGCGGAGGACAAGGAGCTGCACGAGCTGGCCCATATCTCGACCACCGCCTACAATGGCGTGGTCCTGCTCACCGGCGAGGCGCCATCCGAAGCGCTCAGGGCGCAGGCAGAGAGACTGGTCTCCAAGCTCGAAAAGGTGCGCCGCGTGCACAACGAGGTCATCATCGCGGCTCCCAGCTCCGCCATGTCCCGCTCCAGCGACGCGCTGATCACGGGGAACGTCAAGGGAGTTATGCTGACCCGCAAGGACACCGATCCGACCCGGGTCAAAGTGGTTACATCCAACGGCACTGTCTATCTCATGGGCCTGGTGACGCGCTCCGAGGCAGAGCGCGCCGTGGATGCCGCGCGTCACGTGGGAGGGGTCCAGCGGGTGGTGAAGCTTTTCGAATACATCGATTGAGCTCGGGCCGCTGCCTTGCACACCCTCCCGAATACGACCTTCGCCAGACGCCTCGGCGAGATCGTTGGCGCAGGCGCCGTGCTGAGCGAGCCTGCGGAGACCTGGGTCTACGGCTATGACAATAGCCGGCGCCACCATCCCCCGGACTACGTGGCCTTCGCCACCGAGGCGACCCAAATACAGGAGATCGTTCGGCTCTGTCTGCGCCACGAGGTTCCACTGGTCGCCCGTGGACGCGCCACCGGCACCACCGGCGGCAGCGTGCCGGTGCGGGGTGGCGTGGTGCTTTCCCTGGAGCGCATGGATCGCATCCTGCGTCTGGATCCTCTCGACCGGCTGGCGGTGGTGGAGCCGGGGGTCACCAATCAGGCGCTGCAGGATGCGGCCGCCGAGCATGGCTTCTTCTGGCCGCCCGATCCCACCAGCGCCGCCTACTGCACCGTCGGCGGCAACCTGGGCTACAACTCGGCCGGGCCGCGGGCCGTCAAGTACGGAACTCCGCGGGAGAACACCCTGGGGCTGCGCGCGGTCACCGGTACCGGAGAGCTCATCCGCACCGGGGTCTGCACCACCAAGGGTGTGGTCGGCTACGACCTCACTCGGCTGCTGATTGGGTCCGAGGGCACCCTGGCCATCATCACCGATGCAACGCTGAAGCTCACGCCACTGCCGCAGGACAAGAGGACCCTGCGCGCCGTCTATGTGGACATCGGCACCGCCGCACAGGCGGTCTCCCGCATCATGTCTCAGCCAGTGATCCCATGCGCCCTGGAGATCATCGATGGCAACGCCATGGAGATGATCCGGAGCTATGCCGCCAGCGACTTGCCGTCGGGCGCCGGCGCACTGCTGATGATCGAGGTGGACGGGCCCCGCGCCTGCCTGGACGAAGCGGTCGCCTCCATCTCGACCGCCGCACGGGGAGAGGGCCTGGTCGAGCTGGTGGCAGCCAGCAGCGCCCAGGAGGTTGCCGATCTGTGGGCCACCCGCAAAGCCCTGTCCCCAGCACTGCGCAACGTCGCACCCAAGAAGATCAACGAGGACGTGGTCGTTCC
>Ga0307417_10001242_pt1 | contig 10598 bp, 10 predicted proteins | sample SalMarWE160210MG_2_FD_202514 | JGI IMG/M metagenome (GOLD analysis project Ga0307417, IMG submission 202514) | Salt marsh sediment microbial communities from the Plum Island Ecosystem LTER, Massachusetts, United States - WE1602-10 | ecosystem: Environmental > Aquatic > Marine > Intertidal zone...
TGGCCTGGTGGTGATGGGCCCCGCTCAGCACAATCCCTACCTGGCCTATTTCGTCGGCCAGGTCCATCTCACAGACGCCGTGCTGGTGAAGGTGCGAGGCGCCGCTCCGGTGCTCTTCCACCGAAGCATGGAGCGCGGCGAAGCCGAACGCACCGGCCTTGACCGGCAGCTGATCGAGTCATTCGATTGGGCCGCCTACCTGGATCGGGCCGAAGGGGACCTAACCAAAGCCAGGGCCCTGAGGACGGCCGACCTGCTCCAATCATGCAACTTACAGGGACGCGTGGCGCTCTACGGCCAACTCGACCTCGTCTCCAGCTATCCCCTGGTGGAGCATCTGCGGCAAGCGCTTCCCGGTATCGAATGGGCGATGGAGCCAGAAGGCGAATCGGTGCTCGACCGCGCACGGCTGACCAAGGACCCAGAGGAGATCGAGAGCATCAGGCTCATGGGCAGGGTGACCACTGAAGTCGTCGCCGATATCGCCGATTTCCTCACGAACCAGCGCTCGGCCGGCGGTGTCCTGGTCGACGCGGACGGCAGGCCGATCACCATCGGGCAGGTCAAGTCCCGGATCCGGCGCCTGCTGGCGGAACGGTCCGCGGAACTCCCCAGCGGCCTGATCTTCTCCGCTGGGCGTGATGCCGGCCTTCCCCACAGCGTCGGTGACAATTCTCAGCCGCTGCCCATTGGCCGCACCATCGTCTTCGATATCTACCCCGCCCAAGCGGGGGGCGGCTACTACTACGACTTCACCCGCACCTGGTGCCTGGGCCACGCCGACGAGGCAACCCTGGCCGTCTATCAGGATGTGCTGGAAATCTACCAGCGCTTCGTCTCAGCTTTCACTGTCGGGGAACCAACTTACACTTACCAGCTCCAAGTCTGTCAGGCTTTCCAGACAATGGGCCATCCCACCCAGCTGACCGACCCCAAGACTCAATCGGGCTACGTGCACGGCCTCGGACACGGACTCGGCCTTGCCGTTCATGAGGCGCCTGCCTTTCGCGTAGACGGCAAGGGCTCTTTTCCGCTCGCCCCGGGCATGGTGTTCACTTTCGAGCCTGGCCTATACTATCCAGAGAGTGCCATCGGAGTACGAATCGAGGATACGCTGGTTGTAGACGCTGACGGAACAATCCATCCGCTGGTCGAATACCCAACGGACCTGGTGCTCCCGATCGCAAACTCGTAGTTGACAGGACGCTATGTGATGAGTTCGGCCACTCGCATTCTTGGAATTGAGACCTCCTGTGACGAAACGGCAGCCGCCGTGGTCGAGAACGGCACGCAGATTGTGAGCCGTGCCGTGGCCTCCCAGGCCGAGCTTCACGCCGAATTCGGCGGCGTCTTCCCGGAGGTGGCGTCCCGGGTTCATATCGAGACCATCTACCCCATCGTCGACGGTGTGCTGGCCCAGGCCCACGTTGGCCTGGAGGCAATCGATGCCATCGCCGTCACACGCGGGCCGGGGTTGGCAGGATCGCTGGTGGTCGGGATGAACATGGCCAAGGGCCTGGCTCTCGCCTCCGGCCTGCCGCTGCTGGGAATCAACCACCTAGAGGGTCACATTTACTCGATCTGGCTCGCCGAGAAGGACACCGAGCCGACATTCCCCTTGCTGGCCCTGGTGGTCTCCGGAGGGCACACCGAGTTGGTGCTGATGACGGACCATCTCGCGTATCAGCGGTTGGGCGGCACGCTGGATGATGCCGCGGGCGAGGCCTTCGACAAGGTCGCCCGCCTGCTGGGATTGGGCTACCCCGGTGGGCCAGCGATCCAATCCGCCGCCCAGGGTGGGAACCCGGAAGCCTTCACTTTCCCGCGGGCTTGGCTGGAAGGCAGCTGGGATTTCTCCTTCAGCGGCCTGAAGACGGCCGTGCTGCGGGAAGTGCGCAAGATGGAGCCGACTCTGAAAGCCGGCGTCGAAGCTCCCCGGCCTGGTTTGCCCATCAGCGATTTGGCGGCCTCTTTTCAGGCAGCTGTGATCGACGTGCTGGTGGGGAAAACCCTGGCGGCGGCCAAGCAGCTTGGGGCGGCTGACATCCTCATCGCCGGCGGCGTATCCGCCAATCAGTCGCTCCGCGATAGCATGCAGGAAAACCCCGACTACCCCGTGCACGTCCCACCGCTGAGCCTGTGCACCGACAACGCCGCCATGATCGCCGCCGTCGGCCACCGCCGTTTTATGGTCGGCCAGCGAGACGCCCTCGACATGGACGTCCTTCCCACCTGGCCTTTGGCGGAGTAGCGACCTTCATCCGCCCAAGCCCATGGGCGCCTGGACCCAGCCCTCCTCAGCCCGGTTATGTGAAATCTTTCACAAGTTGGCCGGCGGCTGTGAAAGCCTCGGCCATCATGGCAATCCGGCATCGTACAGCCGATCGACCTCCGCTTCAAAGTCCCGTGCCAAGTTGGTCGAGTGGATGATGGCCACGTTCTCGTCGTTGGTGGTCTCAGCGCTTCGGCTGAAGTTGTATGAACCAGTCACGACGGTGGTGCCGTCGATGACGATCACCTTGTGATGCAGCAAACCGGGATTGCCGTCCAGGCGGAGGTCCATGCCAACCGCCCTAAGGCGCTCGTACTGGCTCCCCACCCCGCCTGCCTGATCGGCCTCCAGCACGCCCCGCACATGCACGCCGGCGCTCATGCGCTCCAAGAGGGCGGCCGCGATGTCATCCGATGTAAACGAGAAAGCCAGAACATCAATCCGGGATGAGGCCGCCTCGATCGCGGCCAACATGCGGCTGGCCGGATGATCGTCGGGGGAAAAGTAGATCTCTATCGTGGCGCCACCGATGGTAATCGGCGCCGGCGCGCCGTCAGGCAGAGAGGGCACTGAAACGGTCGTCGAGGAACATCTCCTCGAATTCCTGGGTGAACCTCCGGGCCGCTTCGGTCGACCGCAGGCGGACCAGGTTGTTGTTGTTGCGGGACACGCCATTTGTGGTGTAGTTCATCGACCCGGTCCACACTTCGCGGCCGTCAATCACGGTGAATTTGTCGTGCATGAGGGATGGACGACGGTCGAGGACGACCGGGATCCCGGCCGTCTCGAGGCGGGGTAGCTGTCCCTTCCTGGCTTCGTCACTCTCTGCCACCATGCGCACGCGGACCCCTTGGCCGGCCGCAGCGATCAGGGCATCGGCCACCGGCACCAGGTCCAGCTCGTAGGCTGCCATATCAATCGTCTCGGTTGCGCCAAGTAGCGATTGGACAAGAGACTCGGCGGGACCGGCGGAAGGTGCCGAAGGCGAGCCGGGCTGGCTGAAGTAGACCGAAATGGCACTGGAAGGATCGCTGGTCGGCTGCGGCGTGGGGGGTGGCGTGTTGAGCGAGCGGAACCAGAAGAACAGGCCTATCAGAACCGCCAGCGCCAACAGGCTGGCCAAATCCACCGCGCTGCGGTCTCGAACCCCGTCGCCTCCCCCTTTGGCGTTCATGCATCCCCCTCGGTGCTTTTCCTATGCCAGGCGCGTGCTCGGGCTGGAAGCCCTTTCCAGAATATGACCTTCAGCGGTTCGTCCCGCCAGGCCCTTCAGCATCGAAGCCGGCAGGCCGGGCCCTTCGTAGATCAATCCTGTATAGACCTGGATCAAGTCTGCCCCTGAGTCAAGCATTTGCATGGCCCGCTCGGGGGAGTCAATTCCGCCCACTCCAATCACACTGATCGCCTCCCCGCCTCGGGCCCGGATAACTTCGATCATCTGCCGCGACGCCGACCATAATGGTCGCCCGCTCAACCCTCCCGCTTCGGGTGCGGAAGTCGAAACCAACCCGCTGCGGGCGCGGCTGGTGTTGACAGCCACAATGCCGTCCAACCCATGCGCCACCACGCTGTCCACCGCCGCTTCGAGATCACCCGGCGCCAGGTCCGGAGACAGCTTAACGGCCAAAGGCAGGTATCGTCCACTGCTGGCTTCCAATTGCCTGCGTGTCTGGCAGACTGCGGCCAGGAGGTCATCCAGATAGGCGGCGGCTTGAAGCTTTCTCAACCCAGGCGTATTGGGCGACGAGAGATTGATGGTGGCGTAGTCGGCCACCTCGTAGACGGCTTGCAGAAGCTCGGCGTAGTCTTCCTTTGCCCGGTCCAGGGGCGTTTCCGCGCCCTTGCCCAGGTTGACCCCCACAATCACCGAAGTCGTCGACGAACGCCGCAAACGACCCACCATCGCTTGAACCCCTCGATTGGGAAACCCCATGTGATTGACCAACGCCCGATCTTCCTCGAGACGGAAGATTCGCGGCCGTGGTTGCCCCTCTTGGCGATGCGGAGTGACCGTGCCGAGTTCGAGGTGCCCGAATCCCAAGCTGGCCAGGCCGGCCAAGGCCATCCCATCCTTGTCGTAGCCGGCAGCCAACCCGATGGGATTGGGGAACCAAATCCCCATCGCCCGCCGCGTGAGATCGGTTGTGGGTGAGGCGTAGATGTGGCGGAGCCAGGTTCGGCTGGGCGGGAACCAGCCCGCCAAACGCAGCATCCCCAAGGTGAGCTCGTGAGCGCGCTCGGGGTCGAGCCGAAACAGGAGCCGCTTCAGCGGAGCATACGACAGACCGCTCATTGATGCTTCATCGACCCAGACCTCAGGCTTGGACCGGGATCGCCTCGGGCTGCTTGGGCCGCCAAAGCTGGACGATGAGGGTGCCCAATCCCGCCAGAACCAGGCCGGCGATCTGCAGCCAGGACAAGCGTTCGCCAAGGAAGATCACCGCCAGGATCGGTATCTGGATCAGCATGCTGTTGTTGATCACCGACGATTCCACCGCGGTCAGCGTCTGTAGACTGCGGTTCCACAGTGTGAAGGCCAGCGCCGTGTTCACAACCGCCAACCAGCCAATGATCAGCCAGCCTGAAAGGCTGAGGCGAGGTAGCCCCTGAAATGCCAGCCCGCCTCCCAGAAGCAGAACCGCCCCGAATCCCATGCTGATGGTCGTCACCAGGCTGGCCGGCAAATCCTTTTGCCGGTTGACATCCCGGCCCATCACCGCTGAAACGGCATTCGTCAGCACACAGATTAAGGCGACCAGCAGGCCAATGCCCTGGCCGCCACCGATGCCCACCGGCAGGAAGTAGACCAGGGCGCCCAGCAACGCCAGGCTGATCCCTGCCCACTGGACGAGGCCGGGCATTTCGGCCAGGAAGACGATGCCGAGCAGCGCCACCACGATCGTCGTCAAGCTCAGGATCAGATTCACCGTCACCGCTGGCATGTACGACAGGGCGATGAATTGCGCGCCCTGGGTCACGGCGATGAAGAGCACCCCCAGAGCAGCCAATCGCAGCCAGGTCCGTGGCGGCAACCGGCGTACCAGCCCGAAGTGCCCTCGAAAGGCCAGCACCGGCAACAGCACCAAAAAGGCCAGCAGATAGCGCAGGCCGGCGAACGTCAGCGCCGGAACCTCGCGCAGGCCGATCTTGATCAGCACCCAGGAGGTGGACCACAGAAAAGTGACTAACAACGCTTGGCCGATGGCGACCACTCTCGGGTTGCCCATCATGGAACCTCGATCTCCTATGACCATTGAGCGGGACCGAACAGGCCATTCTAATCTACCACCCCGGCCAATACTTGTTCGACCTGCCGATCATTGATCCACCCCGCTCCCCGCCAGATCGCCACCAGGTCCTCCAGTTTCAATGCAGCATGGTAGCCATAGCCCAGACTCCCAAGCTCGGAGCGTGCCCCGCCCTGCCGGTCGATGAGCACCACCACGTCCTTCACCCGGAGCCCCTCGGCCTCCAGACGGCGGATGGCTTCCAGCTTGCTCTCGCCGGAGCTGGCCACGTCATCAATCACCACTGCGGTTTGCCCGGGCACATACGCACCCTCTACCTTGGCTCGAAGGCCATACCCCTTGGCCTCTTTTCTGGGGTAGATCGCGGGAACCCCCGTCTGCAGCGAGAGTGCGGTGGCAATCGGAAGGCCGGCATACGGGATCCCGGCCAAGCAATCGAAGTCGAGTTCCGCCAGAATGGGGCGGTACGCGGCTGCCGCCCGGGCCAGCAGTTCGGGAAACGACGCCATGCGCCTAAGATCGATGTACACCGGCGATGATTTGCCGGACTTGAGCACAAAATCTCCAAACGTAACACAGCCGCTGGCCACCAGCGATCGGGCGAGCGCGTCGCCGGTCCGGCCGCCGGCCTCGGGTCGGCCGAAAGCGGCGCTTTCCCGAACGGCGTTGATCCGGCGCCTCAGGGCTTCGGCTTCATCCGCTGGCGAGCTCGCGGAAGCCAGACTGCGAGAGACCGAAATAAGCACCCCCATGCCGTCTTCCCGAAGCCCGGCTTGCAGGGTTGCTTCCAGGTCGCCTCCCTGTGCGCCGACGCCGGGGCAAAGCAGCCACTGGTGGGGTGCAGCCTGTCGTACCCGGCTTACGGCGTCAGGGTCGGTGGCACCCACCACCATCCCAACCCGGTCAGCCTCCGGCCAGCCACTCACCCAGCGGGCGAGGTGAACATACAAAGGCTCGCCACCCTTCACGCGCAAACCTTGGATCGCATCGGCGCCCGGGTTGGAGGTCTTGACGAGCACAAACCCGGCGCGATCGTCGCGACTCAAGAACGGTTCGAGGGCATCCCGCCCGAGGTACGCGCTAAGCGTGACCGCATCGGCGCCGGCCACGTCGAAGACTGCCCGGACGTACGCCTCCGACGTTGAACCAATGTCCCCACGCTTGGCATCCAGAAGGACGGGGATATCATCCGGTATGCTGGCCACGACTGTCCGCAGAGCATGCACACCCTCTCCGCCCATGGCCTCGAAGAAAGCGCTGTTGACCTTGAAAGCGCATGCCGAGCAGGCGGTGCTTTCGATCATCCGACGGCAGAATGCAATGGCTGCCTCCGGTCCCGGGCTCTCCAGCAATGAAGGATGGGCATCCAGCCCCACACAGAGCAAGGAGTCGATCTTCCCGGCCCGCAATTCCAAGCGTTCGAAGAAGGGCCGGCTTGCGATCTTTCTGGCCGGCATTGAGACGCTGTGGGACTCCGTCATGCCTCCCGTCACCCCCACTTTCACGCCTTCCCCAGAACCATGGCCAGCAGGGCCATACGCACGTACAGGCCGCACTCCATCTGCCGGAAATAGGCTGCCCGAGGGTCGTCGTCGACCTCTTGGCTGATTTCTCCGACGCGCGGGAAGGGGTGCATCAGGGCCATGGCCGGTTTGGCGGCAGCCATTGTCTCCGAAGTGATCACGTAGCTCCCCTTGACGGCTTCGTAGGCCGCTGGATCCTCGAAGCGCTCCTTTTGGACGCGGGTCACATACAGCACGTCGGTTTCGGCGAGCACGGCCTCCAACTCGGTGGCGCGGGACTGTTGAACGCCTTTGGCCGCCAGTTCATCCCACAGTTCCGATGGAAGCTGCAGGACGTCGGGGCTGATGTAATTGAGGCGTGCGCCAAACAACGCCAGAAGCCTGGCCAGGGAGTGCACCGTACGGCCGTATTTCAAATCGCCAAGCATGGTGACCGTCAGCCCTTCGAGACGGCCGAGCTCTTCCTCGATCGTGAACAGGTCCAGCAGCGCCTGTGTGGGATGTTCCCCAACCCCATCGCCGGCGTTGATGATGGGCTTGCGGGCGTATTGTGCCGCCAGGGCGGCGGCGCCAATCGCGGGATGTCGCAAAACGATCACATCCGCGTAGGATTCCAAGGTTCTCACCGTGTCTGGCAGGGATTCCCCTTTGGCTACCGATGAGTAGCGCACTTCGTTGATGGGGATCACACTCCCACCGAGCCGGGCCATCGCCGCCAGGAAGGACGACGAGGTCCTGGTGGAAGGCTCATAAAACAGATTCGCCAGGAGCTTGCCCTTGAGCAGGTCAAAAGCGCCGATGCGGGCGACGGTGGTTCGCATTTCCTTGGCCACGCCGAACAAATGGTCCAGGTCGTGGCGATCGAACTGGGACACCGAGAGGATGTCCCAACCATAAAAGCGCGATTCCTGGCGATCACCGAAGGGCAGGTGCGGACTCAGGCTTCGCTGGTCGCGTGTCGAAACAACTGTGCTCATCATTTCCTCCCAAGGCTTGTCCATCTTTCAATTCGGGCGCAGGTTGCGCCCACTGCCTGGCGCCGCCAACACTTGGCCCCGGCCGTACGCCGGCTCCCCGCGCAGCGTGACGCTGTGGATCCTGCCCCACACCAGGCGGCCCTCGAACGGGCTCCATCTGCAGCGCGTCTTCAGGGCTTCACCATTCACCTCCCATCGTTCATCCGGGTCAACCTCGATCCAGGTGTCTGCCTGGTCCGGAAGGCCGAAGATGCGCCGGGGCGCGACGCACATGCGTTGGACGACCTGGTCCAGGGAGAGCTTCCCCTCGTGGACGGCGGTCAGAGCCAATGGCAGGGCCGTTTCCAATCCAGGGAAGCCCGGCGGGGGCTGGGGGCCGTCCTTCTCAGCCAGAGTGTGGGGGGCGTGATCGGTGGCGAAGCAGTCGATCACATCCATCCCATCCCACAGGGCCTGCCGATCTTCCTCGCTGCCGAGCGCCGGGCTAACGCTTCCCCGGCCACCGAGCCTCTGGGCATCTTCCTGGTTGAGGAACAAATGGTGCGGGGTCACCTCACACGTCACCTTCTGGCCGCGCTCCTTGACCCGCCGGATGAGCTCGATTTCCACCCGTCGGCTGACATGGCAGACATGCACTGGTCGGTCGAAGACCGCCGCCAGAAGCAGAATGGCGGCCAGGCTGCGGCCCTCGGCGTGGGCCGCCAGGGGACGGTTTCGGGGCCATGCCCGCACGTGGGCCTGCATCGCCGCCAGGTCATCCAGCCGGAGGTGCCCGTATGTCTGGTCGAGGTACATCTTCAGCCCGCAGGCACGAGGGGCGATCCCGGCTGCACCCACGGCATTGTCCAGCCCGGCCCCCAGATAGACACCATAATCGCAGCGCGCCTTGTCCCGTGCCGCGCCCAGTGCCGACTCGAGACTGGCCGAGTCGATGATCGGCGGTTCGGTGTTGGGCATCGCCAACACCTGGGTAAATCCCCCAGCCAGGGCAGCGGCGGTGCCGCTATCGAAGTCTTCCTTGTGCGTCCCTCCCGGTTCGCGCAGATGCACGTGTGGATCGGCCAGGCCGGGGAGTCGGATCAAGCCCATGCAGCCTCCCTCACCACGGCCAAGGTACAAAAAAAGAGAGCCTCATCGGCTCTCCTGGGGTGAATAAAGAATCATCCCGCTCATGGGCGTGAGCCCCGCAGCGGGACCTCCGTTTCAACGCTTGTCTCAACAATCTTCCCATTCCCTAACCCTGCGACAGTTTAGACCTTTTGCAAAGAATGTCAAGCCCCTCTCCTCCGCGAGATCACAGTTGGACGGTCGTTGCCATCCGATCGACTTCGCGGATCGGATCGTACTGGCGGTCGTCGACGGCCACAAACCGGGCCACCGGTCCGGGTGCCAAGGCCAGCTTGCCTTCGGGGTCGGTGTGCATATGCAGCAGCCGGTGCCGAAGTTCGGCGCGCACTTCCTCAGGGACCGAACGGTGAATGACGAGAGGCGGGATTGGGCTTGGCCCGAGGATTTCCAGCGTCCGCAGTTCGGAGCGTCGCTGCGGATGATTGCGCAAGAAGAGTTCAAGGACGATGCTGTCGATTGCCGAGCCGTCGAAGCGCCCAGCGAGGATCCCTGCCAGGGAGGCCTCATGGGAGCCCGACATAATCGTTTGCTTGAAGAAGGCCTCGGGGGACTTAATGGCGGCCAGCCGGGCGCGCGCGATATTGTAGCCCGAGTGTGAGCCAGGCTCGTTGAAGGCCCAGACCGCGCCGCGCATATCTTCAAACCGGCGGTACGGACTGTCGGCCCGCACAACGACTTCGGAGAAGTACACCGGCATGCCCCGGTACCGCTCATCCCGCATCACCGGGGCCGCCAGCAGCTCGATCTCCGATGGATTCTGATCCGCCTTCCAAACATAGGGAAGGCCGCAGATCCAGCACACTTGGATCCTGCCCTCGTCGAAGTGCGCCTCGCGTTCCGCCCAACCGGGCTCGTCCACAAGGATGACTTGTGAAGTCATCCTTTTCGCCAAATAGGCGACGACAGACTGAAGGATCAAATCCTCGATAGGCGCCATGCACGACGTGAATGCCAGGACATCCGGCACGCTGCTCCGCCTTGTAGCCCACGATCCTCCAAGGCCAGTTTGTGACATTCTTCACAAGCCCCAGATCGAATCGGTCGCCACTTCCAGGCTGTTGCCAGCCGGATCGCGGAAATACAGCGAAGTACCGCCCCTGGGCCATGTGACCTCGGTCTCGATCTCCACACCTTTGCTCTGCAGATGTGAACGCCAGGCATCGACTTCAGACTCGTCCATGGCAAACGCAGCGTGCCCCGGTCCGTGAGCGCCGTGGGTGGGCGCCCTGCCGGTCTTGATCCGGGTCTGCTCCGGGTTGAAGAGCAGGAACATGTCCTTCCCGCAGCGGAAGATGACGTGGCGGCCTTCGGATTTGGTGACAAGTTCGAGTCCCAACACGTCTCGATAGAAAGCTTCGGCGGCCTCCAGGTCATCCATGTAGAGACAAGTCTCCAAGACTCGGTCGGCACGCATGGTTTCCTCCTTGGTCTGTTCCGAATGCCAAATCAG
>Ga0307417_10001243_pt1 | contig 10595 bp, 8 predicted proteins | sample SalMarWE160210MG_2_FD_202514 | JGI IMG/M metagenome (GOLD analysis project Ga0307417, IMG submission 202514) | Salt marsh sediment microbial communities from the Plum Island Ecosystem LTER, Massachusetts, United States - WE1602-10 | ecosystem: Environmental > Aquatic > Marine > Intertidal zone >...
TGGGCGATATCCCGGCTCAGGAAGCGGCGACGCGAGGTTGCGGAGGTCATGGCCGAACCGGCCGTGTGGGATCCGGATCCTTTCGACCCGCTGTTGGCAAGCGGAATCGGGGCTCTCACCGATCACCAGCGAGCTGTTGTCGTTCTGCGCTACTTCCTCAACATGTCCCTCGAGGAGATCGCAGATACGCTCCAGATCCGTCTGGGAACGGTCAAGAGCAGGCTGCACCGTGCGCTGAACCAGCTCCGGGACGTTTTGGAGGTGAGCTCGTGAATCTGGAAGACCGTGTTCGTGACGAATTGGTGTCGGAGGCAGGCAGGGTGGTGCCACCTCCCGGGCAGATGGACGCCGTTATCGCAAGGGGACGTCGGCGTCGCGCCTTGACCATGACCGCGGTGGGGGCGGCGATGGCCGTCAGCGTGGCTGCCGTCGGGATAGCCGTCGCGTCCATCCGACCGGGCGGCGAGGAGCTAGGCGGAGTGTCGAGCACAGCGGTGGCCACGGCGACCACGACGACCTCGATGGTCACGTCGACAACCGCGGAGCCTGTGGTCACGACCATGGCTCCGGCGTACTACGTGGGATTGGCCGTGGCCTCTAGGGACGGCATCGTTGTTTCCCGGGACGGCGGGGAGGCCAGTGGCGGTGATGTTGGGCCGATCATGCTCGTGCTCAGCGACGGAGGTGGCGGCTATGTGTTCCAGATCGGGACGTCCGCCAGCGATATCCTGTGTCTCGGGGGCAACGACTCGGGAAGTTTGTGCTCGGGCGATGCTACTCAACCTGCCTCAATCATCTCACCCGCGGCGGGGCAACGACTCCAGCTCTTCCAGGTAACTGAGGTAGCGGGGCATACCTCGGTTGTGTACATGGCGGAGACGGGCACACCGGGACAGGATTCCTTTGCTCAGGACCTCCACGTTTACGACATGGTGACCGGCGTCGATCGGAACGTCGCCGCAGTCGGAGATTCCGACGCCTATGTCGTGCACGTCTCGTATGCGATGGGAACGTATTTGCTCACGATGGAATCCGCCGAGGGTCTCACCTGGTTCGATACGGTCGGCGCCGACGGGTCACCGGTCGAGCTGTCCGGGAATCCCCAGGATCACGCCACCGCTGACGCCGCAACGACCGTGTGGGTTGGTGACGGTGTCATCGCCCCGGACGGGGAGTCGATGTCTTTCTTGCACGGTTTACCGCGCAGCGAGGCGCCGTTCCAGCTGGTCGTAGTCGACTTGACGAGCGGCGACGAGATCTCGAGCACGCAGATAAGCGGTGTACGAGACGACAACGTCTCATGGCTGGATTGGAACGGTATCGTTGCAGTGGTTAGCGCGTCCGGATCACCGGCCCGCGTCGTGCTGAGCGGTGAGGTGGTCGACAGCCCGTCGGTGGAGGGTATTGCGACCCTATTGCGCTGAGTGAGGGTCAACCGGTCGGGTTCTCCCCAGTCGGGGGTATCGCCTCCCTCGACCGGTGACCGGGCATCAGGGTCAGGTGCTCAGGTCTTGACCGACCCGAGTTGGGAGGCGATTTCGGCGGCCCATTCGTCGATCGCCTCCCAGTCGCGGAAATCGCCGGTCGGCGTCGCCTGGCGGGTTTTCGGCATGCGCCGCATGAATCGCTCCGCCATCCCAACCGGCGGGGCCTCGGAGTCCCAGGCGCCAAAGAAGATCCTCTCGCCCTGCGGTTGGAGCAACTCGTCCAGCTCGTCGAATTCCTTGGGTCGGGAGGCCTCAATGACGTCGCGGCCTTCCTTGTCGACGAGATCGGTACCCAGCGGACCGCTGCTGAACAGCCACACCGGTTGGCCGACCAGGGCGGTGTGGTGCTGTTATACAGGAGTGCGGCGTCGGGCTGGTCACGTTGCGATCCCTACACAGGAGGCTGGCATTCCAGGCGCCGCCGCTGGTCCGGAGCGGTCCGCTGGACGCCGCCACCCTTGGTATGGCGATCAGATCGCTCGGCATCGCTGCGGATGAGGTTGTGGATGCCGCGTGGGTGGATAGCGGCCCAGGCTGGGTCGCGGTCAGGATCGAGGATCCGGATCGCGTGCTGGCCATCGAGCCGGAATATGCTCCCGTCGACATCGGCATCGTGGCGCCGTACCCGCCCGGCGCATCAGCCCAGTTCGAGGTACGTGCGTTCTTTCCGGTGGATCGTGTCATGCGCGAGGACCCGGTGATGGGCAGTCTCAACGCCTCGTTGGCGCAATGGATGCTCGCCGAGGGGGTGGCGCAGGCCCCCTATATCGCCGCTCAGGGCAAGGCTCTGGGTCGCGACGGGGCGTGTCTATGTCGAGGAGGATGCGGGGGCGATCTGGATCGGTGGTGACTCGGTCACCTGCATAGAGGGCACCGTAGACATCTGAATACGGATGCGCGTCGGTGGTCACGCTGGTGGCCCGTGACCACCATGAACCCGGATCATCAACTTCCGGTGTTGATCCCCGGCGACCACGCTCAGCTCGAATTCGCCCGGCTCAATCCGCTTCTGCATCGCCTGATCGATGAGAGCAAACGCTGCCTCTTCGAGCCGCAGCCCGACGGTGGTTGTCTCTCCGGGCGTGAGTTCGACACGCTCAAACGCAGCGAGCCGGCTTGGCTGGGCGACAGAAGCAACGGTGTCGAGGATGTGGACCCGGATCAGCTCGGATCCACGACGCAAACCGCCATTTGCGATCTCGACCTCGAGCTCGATGGCGGCGCCGTTGCCGAGTTCCCCAATCGTGATCTCGGTCGGGGTTGCCACCACGGACCCCAGCACAAAGCTGGTGTACGACAGCCCCGATCCAAATGGAAAGAGCGGGGAAGGATCCGAGTGCAAGTAGCCGCGACCCGCCGAAGGTTGACGCCCGCTGTAAATGGGTATCTGGCCGGTCGACCGCGGGAAGGTGACCGGGATGCGTCCGGCAGGATCCGCATCCCCGGCGAGGATGCGGGCGATTGCCTCACCACCCCGCTCACCCAGATAACAGCTCCACAGCACGGCATCTGCGACGGCAACTACACGCCGCAAATCGACAGGACCGGCGCTGATGACCATGGCAACGGTCGGCGTCCCGGTGGCGGCGATCCGCTCGATCAGCTCGTCCTGTCTGCCGGCCAATGTCAACTCGGCGCGGTCGCCTAGGTGATCGAACCACCAACCCTCCCGATGAGTCGCCTCGTTGCCCCCGACCACGACGATGGCAACATCGGCCGTGGCCGCGGCGGCAACCGCGCATGTCATACGGTCGTCATCTGCGGCAGGGTCGGCGAGTCGGATCTCGTCTTGCCACCATGTCTTTGGACCCGCCGGATCATCGGTTATCCGGCATCCTTCCTCGTAGTCGACGGTCCATGACTCGAACCGTGTGCGGAGGCCGTCCAGAACCGACGACCCGGCCGCGTCCGGGTCCGTATACCCGCCGAGATGGGCGTGGGCGGCGTTGGGACCGCATACGAGCATTACGCCCGAGGAGCTGGCGTCGAGCGGCAACCGTCCTTTGCCGTTGGTGAGCAACACGATTGCTCGCTCCGCGGCCCGCCGTGCCAGATCTCGATGAGCCGGGCGGTCGATGCTGATGGAATCTGTTTGCGCCTCGGTGTCCAGGAGACCCAGGCGGTCCTTGGCGGTCAGCACGTTCCGGCAAGCCCGGTTGACCACATCGGTGGCGAGCCGGCCGCTACGCACGTGCTCGACGAGGGATGGTGCGCACATGGGCTCGGGTATCTCGCAGTCGATCCCGGCGGCAAACGCCAGCAGGGCGGCATCTGCCGGGTCACCGGCGACCCCGTGTACGGTCTCGAGCTGATGTATGCCGAATCCGTCGGAAGTGACCATGCCGGCGAAGCCGAGCTCGTCGCGCAGGACCGTGGTGATCCATCGGGCGTTACTGTGCATCGGGATGCCGTCGAGCTCGTTGTAAGCGACCATGATCGCCCCTACGTTGGCCCGGTCGATCACCGCCCGGAACGGCAGCAGGTGATCGCGACGCAACTCGCGCTCACCAAGCGTGATCGGAGCGGCGTTTGTGCCCGCCTGCGGCATCCCGTGCCCGACGAAATGCTTGGCACAGGCCAGCACCCGATCGGGTGCGATCCGATCCCCGGTTCCCTCGAGGCCGACCACGGCGGCAACACCCATTGTGGCCACATGATGGGGATCCTCACCGAATGTCTCCTCGACCCGACCCCACCGTGGATCGCGCGCCAGATCGAGCACCGGAGCGTATATGTAGTTGCTGCCCCGGGCCCGACATTCGCGAGCCACGGCTGCATAAACGGCCTCGACCAAGGCCGGATCCCACGTCGCACCCAGACCGAGAGCCGCGGGAAAGACTGTGGCTCCACCACCCATCAGGCCGTGCACTCCCTCCTCGTTGAAGAGCACGCCGATCCCAGCCCTGGTCCCCTCCCGGATGGCCGTCTGCACCGCTGTGGTCAACTGCCGCGCCGCCGTCTGATCACGACCAACGCTCGGGCGACCGAGCTGACCGGTGCCGTATGGGAATCGGACCAGCAGGGCCTCGACGTCAACGCTGCCACCGCTCAACTCCGGCAGCTCGTAGCAACGGCCGCCGCACGACAGTTGCGCCACCTTCTCCTCGAGGCTCAGCGACGCAAGTATCTCGTCGATCGATCGCACCCGGCGCACCCTAGCGGGAGAGTCACCGGGCTAGAGCAACAGGTCTCAGTACCGCGACGAGTAGCTGACCAGCGAGCGCATGTAGTTGGTGCGCTCGAAGGATTCCGGATCGGCGGAATGAGCCTGACTCAGGCTGCCCTTGCCCTGCTCGAGCGAGGTGTAGTCGTGCTCGGCGAACCACGACTCCATCTCGAACAGCACCGTGGCGAGATGGCTCGGCCCGTACTTGAGCAGAGCCGATGCCATCTGGGTGACATCCGCTCCGGCCAGGACCAGCTTGACGACGTCCTCACCGGTGTGGACACCAGAGCTGGCTGCGAGCGAGCCGTTGATCCTGCCGCTGAGGATGGCGGTCCACCGCAGCGGGAGACGCAGGTTCACCGGGCTCGACAGGACGATGTCGGGCTTGACCTTGAGCTCCTCGAGGTTGATGTCCGGTTGGTAGAAGCGGTTGAACAACACCAGACCGTCGGCCCCTGCCTCGATGAGACGCCGGGCCATCGACGCCAGCGACGAGAAGTACGGCGAGATCTTCACAGCAAGCGGGATCCCGATCGACCCCTTGACGTCGGAGACGAGATCGATGTAGCTCTGTTCGATCTCGCCGCCGGTCATGTTGACATCGGTGGCCACCCGGTAGACATTCAGCTCGAGGGCGTCGGCGCCTGCTTCCTCCATGTACCTGGCGTACTTGGTCCAGCCACCGGGAGACATGCCGTTGAGGCTGGCGATGACCGGGATCTCCAGCTTCTCCTTGGCCTGCTCCAGCAGCTCGAGATAGTGCTCGGGGCCTGTGTTATAGCTCTCCATCTCGGGCACGTACCCGCCGAACGCTTCGGGGGAGATGGCTGACCCGTACTCGTACAGGTCGTGAACGGCCCACGAGTCGTGCTCGATCTGCTCCTCGAAGAGCGACGGGAGGACGGCTGCAGCCGCCCCCGCCTCCTCGAGCTGGAGAAGCGTCTCGAGCTTGCCGGTCAGCGGCGACGCCGAGGCGACGAGCGGGTTGGGCAGCCGGAGCCCGAGGTACTTCGTAGAGATATCGACGGTCATTCTTCACCCTCCTCGGCGGCAAGCTCTGCCGTTCTCTCCACATGGATCATCTGCTCATAGAGGTGCCACCGGTTGTCGATGTCCTCCTGCGCCAGATCCATGAGCTCGTCGCAGTGATCGGGGTTGGCTCTGGCCAGCATCGCGAACCGGCCCTCCGACTTGGCGAAGTCCCGGAACGACATCTTGGGCGCCCGGCTATCGAGCTTCATACCCGGCCGGCCTTCCGCAGCCTCTGCCGGGTTGTACCGGTACAGCGGCCAGTAGCCGGAGTCGGCGGCTTCCTTCTGGTGGGCCATCATCGTCGACATGTCGATGCCGTGAGCGATGCACGGGCTCAATGCGATGATGAGCGATGGCCCGTGGTGGGCCTCGGCCTCGGCGAAGGCCTTGGCCACCTGGGTCATGTTGGCGCCCATCGACACCTGCGCCACGTAGACGTTGCCGTAGAGCATGGCGATCATGCCGAGATCCTTCTTCATCGTCGCCTTGCCGCCGGCAGCGAACTTGGCCACCGCGGCTCGCGGAGTCGATTTGGAAGCCTGACCTCCGGTGTTCGAGTACACCTCGGTGTCGAGGACGAGGATGTTGACGTCCCGGCCCAGAGCGAGGACGTGGTCGAGCCCACCGAACCCGATGTCGTAGGCCCAACCGTCACCACCCAGGATCCAGACCCCCATGCGAACCAGGTAGTCGGTCAGCGTGTCGAGACGCCTGGCCAGCGGATTGTCCATCGTGGCCAGTACCCGCTTCACCTCGGCGACGCGATCGCGCTGCTTGGCGATGCCCTCTTCGGACGACTGGTCGGCATCGAGGATCTCACCTGCCAGACCGCCGATCTCCGGCGCCAGCTCGGCGAGGAGGTCCTGCGCCATCACGGTCTGGTGGTCCAGCGCCAGGCGCATGCCGAGACCGAACTCGGCGTTGTCCTCGAACAGCGAGTTGGACCACGATGGTCCTCGCCCGTTCTCGTCGACCGTCCATGGTGTCGATGGCAGGTTGCCGCCGTAGATCGACGAGCAACCGGTGGCGTTGGCGACGATCATCCGATCGCCGAACATCTGGCTCATCAGCTTGACGTAGGGCGTCTCGCCGCAACCGGCGCAAGCGCCGCTGTACTCGAAGAGTGGCTTGAGCACCTGGGAGCCCTTGACCGTCGCCGGGTCGGTCTTGGTGCGGTCCCATTCCGGGATCGACAGGAAGAACTCGTAGCTCTCCTTCTCCACATCGAGATGTTCCATCTTGGGTTCCATGTTGATGGCTTTGTGTTTGACCTCGGACTTGCTCTTGGCCGGGCACACGTTGACGCAGACGCCGCACCCTGTGCAGTCCTCGGGCGCAACCTGGATGGTCATGCTCATGCCCTCGAAGTCGCGGCCCTTCCACGGCTTGGTTAGGAAGCCCTCGGGCGCGCCGGCCGCGATTGCCGGGTCGTACACCTTCATCCGGATCGCGGCGTGCGGGCAGACCAGCGCACACCGGGCGCAGTCGATGCAGATCTCCGGGTCCCAGATCGGGATTTCCAGGGCGATGCTGCGCTTCTCGTATTGTGTCGTTCCGGTCGGGAAGGTTCCATCAACGGGCAACGCGCTCACCGGCAGCAGGTCACCTTTGCCGGCAGCGATCATGCCGGTGACGCGCTGGACGAAGTCCGGTGCGTCGGCAGGTACCGGAGCCAGCAACTGATTGGTCGACGTGACCTCGCTCGGAATGGTCACCTCGGCGAGGGCTGCAAGCGACGAGTCGACGGCGGCGTAGTTCTTGTCCAGTATGACCTGACCCCGCTTGCCGTATGCCTTCTTGATGCCGTTCTTGATGGCAGCGATTGCCTCGTCATGAGGCAGGATGTTTGCCAGGGCGAAGAAACAGGTCTGCAGCACGGTGTTGACCCGCTGGCCGAGACCGGCTTCTCCGGCAACGGCGGTGGCGTCGACGACGTAGAACTTCAGCTCCTTGTCGATGAGATGCTGCTGGGCATTGGCGGGAAGCTCGTCCCACACCTCGTCCGGGCCGTACGGGCTGTTGAGCAGGAACGTCGCTCCCTCATCGGCGACGTCGAGAACGTCGATCTTGTCCATGAAGTTGAACTGGTGGCAAGCCACGAAGTTCGCCTTGCGGATCAGGTAGGTGGAGTCGATCTCGCCCGGGCCGAAGCGCAGGTGGGACACGGTCATCGCACCCGACTTCTTCGAGTCGTAGACGAAGTAGGCCTGCGCCGCCCTGTCGGTGTTCTCACCGATGATCTTCACGGAGTTCTTGTTGGCGCCGACCGTACCGTCGGCGCCGAGGCCGAAGAAGACGCTCTGGACAACATCGGCACGCTCCCGCCAGATGCGCTCCACCGGCAGGCTCAGGTTGGTGACGTCATCGGTGATGCCGATGGTGAAATGCTTCTTGGGCTCGTCTTTGGCGAGCTCGTCGAGCACAGTCATCGCCATCGCCGGGTCGAATTCCTTCGACGAGAGGCCGTAGCGGCCGCCGATGACCCGGGGACCGCCGCCCTTCTCCGCAAAAGCGGCGACGACGTCGAGATAGAGCGGCTCACCGATCGCCCCGGGCTCCTTGGTACGGTCGAGCACAGCTACCTGCTTGACCGTGTCGGGCAGCGCCGAGACGAAGTGATCTACGGAGAACGGCCGGTACAGATGGACCGTCACCATGCCGACCTTCTCGCCTGCGGCGACGAGGTGATCAACTGCTTCCTTGGCCGCGCCGACACCGGAGCCCATCAACACGATGACCCTTTCAGCATCGGGAGCGCCGTGATAGTCGAACAGGTGGTAGTGCCGCCCGATGAGGGCAGCCAGCTTGTCCATCTCTTCCTGGACGATGCCCGGTGTGGAGTCGTAGAACGGGTTTGATGCTTCCCGTGCCTGGAAGAACACGTCCGGGTTCTGGGCGGTTCCCCGGAGCTTGGGGACGTTGGGGTTGAGCGCCCGCAGCCGGTGAGCGGTGACGAGGTCGTCGTCGATCATGGCCCTGACCGTGTCCTTGTCGATCGCCGTGATCTTCTTGACCTCGTGGGAGGTCCGGAACCCGTCGAAGAAGTGCACGAACGGGACCCGGGCCCGCAAGGTCGCGGCATGGGCGACCAGGGCGATGTCGTGAGCTTCCTGCACCGAAGAGGAGGCGAGGAGGGCGAATCCGGTTTGGCGGGTGGCCATTACGTCTGAATGGTCCCCGAAGATGCTGAGGGCGTGGGTGGCGATGGTCCGGGCGGCCACGTGGAAGACGGCCGGGGTCAGCTCACCGGCGATCTTGTACATGTTGGGGATCATCAACAGCAAGCCCTGCGAGGCTGTGAAGGTGGTGCACATCGAGCCGGCCTGGAGCGCTCCGTGGACGGCTCCGGCGGCGCCGCCTTCGCTCTGCATCTCGGTCACGTCGGGGATGACGCCCCAGATGTTGGTCTGACCGTTCTGCGACCAGGAGTCGGCGAGCTCGCCCATGGGTGATGAAGGCGTGATGGGGTAGATGGCGATTACCTCGGAAAGCGCGTGGGCGATCCTGGCGGCGGCCTCGTTGCCATCGACCATGATGTTTTGGGCAGTCAAAATCAGCTCCTCAGCTAGTGGAGTGCATTCAATGATTGCGGCTGGGTCGGGTCACCCGGTAGGCCCATTGGTCCCGAGGCTGTAGGCCGACTGTCGACATTGCAAAATCCACACGATATCGCTGCAATTTCCGGTTCTGGCAGCTGCTATCGGGGACGTCGGTTCGATCGTCTCGACAGCGCCTCGAAACCGGCGGCGGACCGAGGGTCAGTGCTCGTTGCAGGCGGTGCGGAGTCGGTCGAGGACGGGGAGCAGTGTCTCGAGCTCCTCATGTGACATCGCGGCAAAGAAATGCTCGTCCAGATCTATGAGGTGGGTCTTGACGACGTCGGCGAGCTTCTCGGTTCCCGCCTCGGTCAGCTGCGCCCATTGGACTCGCCGGTCGCTGGGGCAGCTCACGCGGGCGATCATGCCGTGGGCCGCGAGCCGGTCGATCAATCGGGTGACCCCACCCGAGGTGAGCACCATCTGCTCGGAGAGTTGCCCCATCGACATCTGCTGCTCCGGGGATCGAGCGACCCTGAGCATTGCCTCGAACTCGATGGATGTCATCCCGTGGTTGCGCAGCAGCGACGCCTCCATGATGCGGGCGAGACGCCGGCCCGCTTCGACGAACAGCCCGAACTGGCCGATGCGCTCATCGGTGAGTGGTGCCGGGATGGATGGTGCTGTCACCAAATCATCTTACCAAGAAATATTTGACTTGTCAGATATCTGCGGTATCATTATCTGAGTAGTCAGAGATGAAAGGACCGTGATGAACACCATTACCCTTCCCGCAACGGGGACCTGGACAATCGATACCACCCACACGACGGTTGATTTCAAGGTCAGGCACCTGATGGCAGCCAAGGTTCGCGGAAGCTTCAAGACCTTCTCCGGGACCATCGACGTTGCCGACCGCATTGCCGATTCCTCGGTGAAGGTGTCGATCGACGCCGCTTCCATCGACACCGGGACGAGCGACCGCGACAACCATCTTCGCTCGCCCGACTTCCTCGACGTCGAGAACTATCCGACGCTCGAGTTCGTGTCGACCGCGGTTCGGGAGACGGGCGACGGCTATGCGGTCGACGGTGAGCTGACCATCCGCGGCGAGACCCGTCCGGTGACGCTCGACATGGAGTACTCCGGCGTCGTCCAGGATCCGTGGGGCAACGAGAAGGCCGTCTTCTCCGCAAGCACCAAGACCAACCGCGAGGACTGGGGTCTCACGTGGAACGCACCCCTCGAAGCCGGTGGTTGGCTGGTTGGCAAGGAAATCACCATCGAGATCGAGCTCGAGGCCGCCAAGGCTTGACAGGCTGACAAGAGCCCGGGACGCACATGCGTCCCGGGCTCTTTCTTTTTGCGTACGAA
>Ga0307417_10001246_pt1 | contig 10582 bp, 7 predicted proteins | sample SalMarWE160210MG_2_FD_202514 | JGI IMG/M metagenome (GOLD analysis project Ga0307417, IMG submission 202514) | Salt marsh sediment microbial communities from the Plum Island Ecosystem LTER, Massachusetts, United States - WE1602-10 | ecosystem: Environmental > Aquatic > Marine > Intertidal zone >...
CCGCAAGCCCACACCATGATCAGATTTCGCGACCGAACACCCAGATTTCGCGACCGAACACCCCCACCACACATGAGGAAAACCCCGAGGGAGCTTCTGCCGAAACATCTGCCCTCTCGGGGTTCCTACCCCACGAGAACTCCGGAACCCCCGAAAGGGCCGGTCTCCCCGGTGGGGAACCCAGGATGGTCTCTCGACCGTCTCAGGTGCGCTTCGAAGTTGCCTCCAAAGTGCAAACTATTTCTACCCCACCCCACGACCACCCGCAAGCCCACACCATGATCAGATTTCGCGACCGAACACCCAGATTTCGCGACCGAACACCCCCACCACACATGAGGAAAACCCCGAGGGAGCTTCTGCCGAAACATCTGCCCTCTCGGGGTTCCTCTGTCCCGTCGTGCGGTGTCGAAACACCGCCCGCCGGGCCGAAGCCGGAAACCGGCCTCGTATCCGCAGTTCTGCGGCTCGGCGGAAACCCGCCGAGTTGAACCCCAGCGAACCGGGGCTCGTGCCCCACTCGGACTCGAGATCCGAGCAAAGCTCCTTCCGTTTCCGGAAGTGCTCGCCAGCCCGACCGTGCGGCCCGAAGGCCCCGCGATACGCCTCCTCACGGAGGGCGGCTCCCATGGAGCGTGGGTGGTGAGCCCTCGCTCGTCGACCGGTTACCCGGCCGCCGAGCGCCTACGTCGAACGTCTCCAACGTAGAGATCAGGAATGTAAGGGGCCGGTTCCATCCGCGCAACCTGGTGCGCTCTCTGGTTTTCGCGAGCGTGTTGCGGCTTTTCGCGATCTGTCACAGGGACTGGCTAACGTCCGCCTCATGAGCCTCGAAACCCTCTCCCCGAGCCGGGCCGGCGACTTCAAGACCTGTCCGCAGTTGTTCAAGTTCAGGGCCATCGACCGGTTGCCCGAGCCGACGACCACGTATCAGGCGCGAGGAACCACGGCTCACCTGGCCCTCGAACGGCTCTACGACCTGCCGGCTCCTGAGCGGACGGCGGACCACCTCTATCAACTCTTCCGTGACGCCTGGACGGAACTGCGGGGCACGGACGAGTACTCGAAGCTGTTCGACGACAGTGACATGGAGCGACAGTGGGGGCTCGAGAGCCTCGCGCTCCTCGCCAACTATTTCGCGTTGGAAGACCCGACGGAGGTTGCTCCCCTCCACCGGGAGCTCGACATGCTCGAAGATCTCGATGGCATGACCATTCGAGGGATTCTCGACCGCATAGACGAGACCGGAGATGGCGGGCTCGTGATCCTCGACTACAAGACCGGCAAGGCTCCGCCCGAGCGCTACGCGATGTCGGCGTTCTTCGCGCTGAAGATCTACGCGCTGCTCATCCGCACCCGTATGGGGCAGACTCCTTCCGAAGTGCGGCTGCTCTATCTCAACGGCCCCGTGCTCTACCGGCTCCCGATCGATGACAGCACCCTCGACGCGACCGAGCGGACACTGAGGGCGCTCTGGAGCCGCATCAACCGGGCAATCGAAACGGACGATTTCCCGGCCAAGCCGGGCAGGCTGTGCGACTGGTGTTCGTTCAAGGACCGCTGCCCGGCATGGACAAAGTGAGCGCTACGGATACACCCCTCGTGCGAGCTTCGCCACCGCCACGCGGCGCACGCCCTTGATGAGGGCGGCGGTCCGCATGTCGACCTTCTCCTTGATACTGATCGAGAGCACCTCGTCGAACGCCTTGTTCAAGATCTCTCGTAGGCGGGCTACTGTCTCGTTCTCCGACCAGAAGTAGTTCTGGAGGTCCTGCACCCACTCGAAGTAGGAGACGGTGACACCGCCCGAGTTGGCGAGGACGTCCGGGATCACGAACACCCCTTTGTCGGCGAGGATGGCGTCGGCTTCCATCGTCGTTGGCCCATTGGCGCCTTCGGCAACCATGCGAGCCTGAACCTTATCCGCGTTGTCCGCGTCGATCACTCCGGCGATTGCCGCGGGAATGAGGATGTCGCACGGAAGTTCGATCATCTCTCGATTGGTCAGGTGCTCCGCATCCGGATAATCGTCGAGGTAGCCGTGTTCTTCCACCCACGTGACGACCTTGCCTAGCTCGAGCCCGTTCGGGTCGTAGACTGCACCTTGGACGTCCGAGACGGCCACGACAGAACAGCCGAGTTCTGCCGCGGCGATCGCCGCGTACATCCCTACGTTGCCGAAGCCTTGGACGACGACCCTGGCACCGGCGAGAGGGAGCCCGATATGGGCTGCTGCGCTCGGCAGGAGACTCACCAGACCTCTACCCGTTGCCTCGCGTCGTGCCACCGATCCACCCAGTGACGGCGGCTTGCCGGTGACAACGGCGGGTTCGGTGTGCCCCACCGTCTGACTGTACGTGTCCATGATCCACGCCATCGTCTGCTCGTTCGTGCCCATGTCCGGCGCGGGAATGTCCTTGTTCGGGCCGATGAAGTTGATGATCTCCGCCGTATATCTTCTCGTAACCCGCTGGAGTTCCGGGAGGCTCAGCTCCCTCGGGTTCACCCTCACTCCCCCCTTGGCTCCTCCGAAAGGCAGCCCGACGATGGATGTCTTCCACGTCATCAGCATCGCGAGTGCGGCGACTTCCCCCAGGTTCACATCCGGCGCGTAGCGGATGCCTCCCTTTGTCGGGCCCATCGTCAGCACGTGCTGTACTCGGTACCCGAACAGGGTCTCGACGTCTGAGTACTCGTCCTTGCGGTACGGGAATGTCACCACGAGCGACCGTTGCGGATACCTGAGCCGTTCCCAGATGTTGTGATCGAGGTTGATGAGGTTCGCCACCCGATCGAACTGGGCGACCGCCTCCTGGTACATCTTGGACTGCCATTCGCGAGTCTCCACGCCTTGTGCAATGCTATCCATACGCCTCCTACTCAACGACAATCTACACCGAGCACATGTCCGACAGACCACCCGTCTTCACGATTGGCCACGGGGCGAGTGAGTTCCGAATGGTCGCCGATCACCTCGATCGCTTCGGCATCGCAACGGTGATCGACGTCCGATCTCGTCCGTACTCGCGCCACGCCCCGGACTTCAACAAGGACACCCTCTCCGAGTTGGCGACGACTGCGGGATTCGGGTATCGATGGATGGGCGACTCGCTCGGCGGTCTCGGCGAAACACCCGATTCCGCGTCGTTTCTCGCGTCGCTACATCAGGTCGTCACGCTCGCCCGCACCGCGCCCGTGGTCCTGCTCTGCGCCGAAGGTGATCCCTCGCGCTGTCACCGCTCGACGCTTCTCGCCCCTGCTCTCGAGGAGATGGGTGCGCGGATCGCACACATCCTCCCGGATGGATCTTCCCGGCCTCACCAGCCTTCCTTCGGCTGGTGATGTCACACCCCGCCCCTACCCTGTCGACGTGATCGAACGACGGGTCGACCCCTCAGAGTGGTCCTCGGTGATCGAGGACATCGACGGCCGCCAATTGATCGTCGGTGGGCCCGGCACGGGCAAGACGGAATTCCTGGTTCGCCGTGCCGCATCGCTCGTCGGGCAGGGTGTCGCTCCCCACGACCTGCTCCTCCTCTCATTCTCGAGGAGAGGTGTAGCCGATCTCCGGGAGCGACTTCGCCACCGGCTGGATCGCACTGGCTTCTCCATACCGGCGATGACCTTCCACGCGTTGGCAGCCCGCGTTCTCGAGGCGGTCGACACCGTGCCGGCGTTGCTCACCGGTCCCGAGCAGGTCGCGCTCGTCCACCGCCTTCTCCTTCGAGAAGACCCACGCGAGTGGCCACTGCCGTTCCAGCCACTGCTGTCGACCGACGCGTTCGCTACCGAGGTGACCGACTTCCTCCTCCGATGCAGCGAGCAGCTCATCGATCCCGACGAACTCAAGACCTGGGACAGAGCCGACTGGCGTGCGCTGCCGGGGCTTCTCGAGCGCTATCGAGCCCATCTCGCCGAGGTGGGTCGGATCGACTACGGAACGTTGCTCGTCGAGGCGATCCGCACGATCGACCATGACACCACAATCGTCCCCTACCGCTACGTCCTCGTCGACGAATACCAGGATACGACGGCCGCACAGGCAGGGCTCCTCGACCGCCTGTCCACCGGCAACATCACCGTCGCCGCAGATCCCTACCAGTCGATCTACAGCTTTCGTGGTACCGATCTGAACAACGTCTCCCGTTTCTCACGTGATGCCCGTCGCTTTGTGCTGACCACCTCGTTCAGGGTCCCGGCCGAGATCCTGTCGGCGGCCGAACGGGTCGTCGCCGGCGGCTCCCTTCCCGGAGCGGCCGGTCCCGTCGAACCGGCAGCCGGGACGGGCAGCGTTGAAACGTACCGCTTCACCCAGCAGAGCGAAGAGGCAGAGTGGCTGGCTCGTGAAGTTCAGCGACTCCACCTCGAACAGGGATACCCGTACTCGTCGATGGCCGTGTTCGTCCGATCAAAGCGCCGCTTCCTGCCCGAGCTGTCGAGAGCATTGGAACGGCGGCGTGTTCCACACGACAAGCCAGACGCCAGGCTCGTCGATCATCCGGCAGTGAGAACCCTGTTCGACTGCGTGCTCGCTGCGACGTCCACGGGTGGCGATCGAGATCGAGCCGTTCGTCGAATCCTTCTCGGCCAGCTGTTTGAGCTTCCCTTGGGGAAGATGCGCGACCTGGAGCGCCTCCGCCTCTCTTCGTCCTGGCCAGACGTGATCCGGTCCAGCGTAAATGGTGGAAGCCGCCTCGCAGAACTGCTCGAAGACCCGACCTGGGCGACGGAAACCTCAGCCATCGACGGATTCTGGGAAGTGTGGACAGGACTTCCCCAGATGACGCCGGTTGCTGCCGAACCCACCCGGTCAGAGGAGCGAGCCGCCTTGACCTCGCTTGCCCAGGTACTGAGCAGGCTCGCCGAACGAGACCCGTCGATGTCCCTCGACACCTACCGCAAGATGGCCGGTGCGGAGGACTTCGAGGCCACCCCTCTGCTCTCGTACCGGATTCCCGACGAGGACCGGCTGACACTCACGACGCTGCACCAGTCCAAGGGGCTCCAGTTCGACTTCGTGTTCATCGCCGATGCAGTGGAGGGCACATTTCCCGACCTTCGACCACGAGAGTCACTGCTGGGCTCCCGTCACCTGAACGAGTCCCTTCCCGAGGACACTCCAGGCTATCTGCGCTTTCGCCTCCAAGAGGAGATGCGCCTCGCATATACGGCGATGAGCAGGGCACGTCGGAGGGTGGTGTGGACGTGCACATCCCGCGGGTTCGATGAAGGGCGAGGCATGCCGAGCCGCTTCCTCCCGTCGGTCGCAGGTGTCGACACGGTCGAGGCCGCGCTCGATCGCCCGTCCGCCGACATCACTCCGGTGACCCCGTTGGAGAGCGAGGCGTGGCTTCGGAGAATCGCAGGCGACCCGACGGAGACTTCTGTCCGGAGGGCTGCGGCCGTGTCTCTGCTCATCGAAGGCCCTACATGGGGGATGCGGCCGTGGAGGAGATTCGCGGGAACTGCTCCACGAGGGCCCGATACCGGCCTTGTCGGCGCCAGCCTGACGATGTCGCCTTCACGTGCGGAGGCATACCTCGCGTGCCCACGGCGCTTCGCGTTCGAGCGTCTCCTCCGTGTCGGTGGCGAACCCAGCAACTACGCGACCCTGGGCCTTGTGGTCCACGGTGTGCTCGAGCGTGTGGAACGTGCCGCGATGGAACGCGGCGAGGCACACGGAACACTCGACGAGGCCATAGATCACCTGGGAGACAGCTGGGATCCCGATCAGTTCGGCGGCCCTCCGTGGGCCGACTCATGGAAACGGAGGGCAGAATTCATCCTGGAACGTCTCTACACGTTGTGGCCCGGCTCCGGTGCCGCGGTCGCGCTCGAACAGCATCTTGCTCTCCAGTTCGAGGGGGTCGAATGGAAAGGTCGTGCCGACAGGATCGAGCAACGCGGCGACCGCCTCGTCGTTGTCGACTACAAGACAGGTGCGACCCCGCTCAGTTTCGATGAGGCTGCCGCATCACTGCAACTTGGCTTCTACTCACTTGCTGTCGCTGAGGCGTTCCAGCAGGAGGACGTCGATGCCGAGATGTGGTATCCGGCGAAGAAGGGCCAGAAGTCGATTCCGGTTCGCAGCCTCGACACACACAGAATCGGGGACATCGAGAATGCTATGCGCGTTGCCACGATCGGCATCCAGCTTGAGGAGTGGATGCCGTTGCCAAGCCCATCCTGCGAGCGATGTGCGGTTCGCCTCGTGTGCCCGGAGTGGCCGGAAGGCCAGGAGGCGTTCTCCCAGTGATCCCAACTCCCGAACAGCAGCGAATCATCGACCATCCCCTCACGCCGCTCAGAGTGGCTGCAGGTGCCGGGACCGGCAAGACCACCACGATCGCCATGCGACTGGCGTCGCTGGTTCTTCGCGACCAGATCGAACCCGAGGCGGCGCTCGGCATCACCTTCACGAACAAGGCGGCAGCGGAGCTGGCGGACAGACTGCGACGGCACCTTCCCGACCTCGCCCGGGAGGGGCGGGAGGTCGAGGTGACCACCTACCACGGCTTCGCCCACAGTCTCCTGTCCGAGTTCGGCCCGATGATCGGACTTCCACGCGACGTTACGGTCATCGGACCCGGCTACCAGCGCCAGCTCCTCCGCGACGCACTCTCCGCAACTCCCGCTTCGACTCTGGACCTCACCTCTGCGCCCCGGCGTGTCGACGAACTCGCAACCCTTTCGTCGCGTCTCGGAGATCAGCTTCGTTCCCCGGCCGACGTGCTCACTGCGACCGGCGAAACCGAGGTGGCCGAGACGCGACGCGAGATGGCGAAGGTGCTCGAGACCTACGACACGCTGAAGGCGCAACTCGGCGTGGCCGACTACGCAGATCTCATACGGATCGCCCACCGGCTCGTGTCCGATGGCTCGGTCGCGGCCCGAGTTCGGGACCGGTACCGACTCGTTCTGCTCGACGAGTATCAGGACACGAACCCTGCCCAGCGAGAGCTGCTGTTGCGTATCTTTGGCGAGGGGTTCCCGGTGACAGCGGTTGGTGATCCCGACCAGACGATCTACGAGTGGCGCGGAGCCTCCCTGGAAAACTTCTCGTTGTTCCCCACCCACTTCTCGATGGCGACAGGCCCCGCACCGACCCTCGACCTTGGTCTGAACCGTCGCTCCGACCGAATGATCATCGACGCAGCGAATCTCGTGAAGACCAAGATCGGTGCCGCCGGTTCCATCGAACGTCTGGACCCTGGACCCGACATGGGCGAAGGCTCGGTCCAGCTCGGATGGTTCCACTCGGCGGCGGACGAGGCGCGGTGGATCGCCGAGGAGGTGCGACGTCTCCACGACGAGGATGCGTATCCGTGGAGAGAGATCGCCCTGCTCTTCAGGAAGAACAGCTCGATTCCGCTCCTGCGGCAGGCCTTGGAGGCGCTCGATGTTCCCGTAGAAGTGGCGGCGCTGGGTGGACTTCTCCAGGTGCCGGAAGTCACCGACCTCCACGCATGGATGCGGCTGCTCGGACGACCAGACGACTCGGCAGCCTTGGCCCGAGTTCTCATGGGATCGACCTACCGACTCGGACTCGGCGATCTCGCCACCCTTCGCGACGCCGACCGAACGATGCTGGAGGTGATCGACGACGGCACACAAGGCCTCAACCCACAGTTGGACATGCGCCTCTCCGAGTTCAGAGCTCGGTACCGGACACTGCTGTCCCTGGCTCAGGGCGTCACCCTGGTCGAGCTCGCCCGGCGGATCCTCGACGCAACGGGAGCATGGGCGGAGGTAGAGACCATGGATGCTGCACGCCGCCTTTCCACTCGACTGAACCTCTACCGCTTCCTCGATCTGACCGAAGAGTGGAGCCCGCTCGAAGGACGACCGTCACTCGAGGCGTTCCTCGACTACCTCGAGCTGCTTCAAGAAGACGGTGCATCGGAGGAGCTCGACACCGCAACTCTCAGCGGAGAGGACGCTGTTTCATTGCTGACGGTACATAGATCGAAAGGGCTCGAGTGGTCGGTCGTGTTCCTGCCGGCCGTCTGTCGGGGTACGTTCCCTTCTTCCCCATACGGCGGCCTCGACGACCCCGATCGATACGCAAGATCGGTACCGTTCGAGCTTCGCATCGACGAAGTACAGGAAGATCTCCGGGCACGTCACGACAGCCAGGAGTGGCGAACTGCATATGTCGCCGTCACCAGGGCGAAGCACCGCCTCGTTCTCACCGGAGCGTACTGGTACACCCTCGGTCAAGCCAGGAAGCCGAGTCCCTTCTTCGAACTGATCACAGGTCTGGGTGGCGTCGACGTCGCAGCGGTCTGCGACGATCCAGGGAACCCACCGGCCACGTTGCGCTCCTCACTCCATGCACCAACCCCTGACCCCCTGTTTGGATCCTGGGAACAAGCATTTCCTCATGCCGACAACGACCCATCGTGGCTTCGTGAACTCGCTGGCAACACCGATGCCTTCGACGTGGAGCGCGGTCAGCTTCAACTCGTCCTCGAGAATCTCCCGAGTGAGTCCGAACCTGAACCGGCCGAGCGCGGGCTTCGTGTCTCCGTCTCCAATCTCGTCACCTATGCGACGTGCCCTTTGCGCTACTTCTGGACGTCGGTCGACCCGCTCCCGCGGCGCTCGTCGCCGGCGGCTCGAAGGGGTGTGGACGTGCACCGCCGCATCGAGCTGCACAACCGCGGGGTGATCACGCTCACCGAGGAGTACGACACACCAGGGGATGAAAGGACGTCTGGTCCCAATCCGTTCGCCGTCTACATGAGCTCACGATTCGCCACCGAGCAGCCCCTCCAGGTCGAGACGCCGTTCGATCTGGTTGTGTCTCCTGACGCGACTATCACGGGCCGGATCGACGCGATCTACCGGTCCACCGACGGCGCGTGGGAGATCGTGGACTTCAAGAGCGGCCGGCCCTCCGACAACCCGGCCGTCAAGGTACAGCTCGAGGCATACGCCCTCGCGGCAAAGGATGTGAATCCAGACATCGACCTGCACGTCTCGTTCGCGTACCTCGGCAATGGACTCGATGTGCGGACCGAACATGCCGACCACTCCTGGCTGGAAGCTGCACACGACCGTCTCGTCGCCCTCACCGAAGCCATCAGGGACGGCAGGTTCTCGCCGTCACCGTCCTCGAGCTGCCGGTGGTGCGACTTCCTTCCGTTCTGTGAGCAAGGCCGCGCCTACCTCGATGATCATCGGAGCTGAGGCATCGATGAGGGCATGGTGTCGGTGATCACGAAGCACGGCACGACCCAACGCCTAGACCCGAGTTGTTGAAACACGGCACGTTCCGTGCGTGGTCACGTGATCAGCACAACAACCAGCGCCAGCGCCGCGGGTACCGTTTGAACGTAGAGAATGCGCCGGCCGACAGTCGCCGCGCCGTAGATGCCGGCGACGATCACGCAGGCGAGGAAGAACGCCGCGAAACCGAATCGAAGGTGCGTCGGTCCCATGAGGCTCCACAACAGCCCTGCCGCGAGGAATCCGTTGTACAGGCCCTGGTTCGCGGCCATGACCTTGGTCTGCTCGGCAAGCTCTCGGCTGATTCCAAACGCCGCACGCGTCCTGGGCTTCGTCCATAGCGCCATCTCGAGAATGACGATGAATACGTGGATCAGAGCAACGACCCCGACCAGAACATCAGTGAGCAACGACACCGGGGCGAGCCTAGCGGGTCGACTCGCTCGCTCCCCCCGATAGGTAAGTTGGGGTATGAAAGGAGTGCCATGGCAGTGATCACCGTGTGGAGCGACATGTTCTGTCCTTGGGGATACGTTGCGGGTCTGCGGCTGAGAAAGATGCGGGACGAGCTCGGGGCCGACGTGTCGTTCGACTTTCGCACGTGGCCGCTCGACGTGGCATTCCGACCCCAACAAACGAGCCGGGTCAGGGCGGAGATCGTCGCCCTCGCCCAGCACGAGCCAAGCGCATTCACCCTGTACGAGGGTGATCTGCCAACCTCGTCCGTCCTTGCCTCGGAAGCACAGAAGTGGGGCTACAGCTACGGTGACGAGGTCGGCGAGTACTTCGATCTGGCCATCAGAAGGGCCCTGTTCCTCCACTCGAGAAACCTGGGACTGCACTCGGAGCTCCTCTCCGTCGCGACAACAGAGGGCCTCGATTCCGATGCGCTCTCCGAGGCGCTCTCGCAAGGTACCTACCGTGCCGCCGTAAACGCCGACATCGTGGAGGGACGTGCGCTCCCCGTCGAAGGAAGCCCGACAATCGTGTTGCCGGACGGCACCCTGTTCTCGAATCCCGGCTTCGAAGTCAACCGGATTCGCGAAATCCCCGTCATCGTCGGCGACCACCCGTCGACCATCGCCGATCTCGTCCAACAGGCTGCCTGGATGGACTAGGCGATTCGGCCGTCTACCACCTCGACAACCATCGTGACCGGTCCCACGTTGTCGAGCGACACCACCATCTTCGCTCCGAACACACCGGTCGCGACGGTGAGTCCCTGCTCCGCGAGTCCGCCAACGATCCCCTCGATGACATGTTCAGCGTGGCCCGGTTCGGCTGCGCCGCTGAACGACGGCCGGTTGCCCTTACGCACGTCAGCACAGAGGGTGAACTGGCTCACGACCAG
>Ga0307417_10001247_pt1 | contig 10581 bp, 9 predicted proteins | sample SalMarWE160210MG_2_FD_202514 | JGI IMG/M metagenome (GOLD analysis project Ga0307417, IMG submission 202514) | Salt marsh sediment microbial communities from the Plum Island Ecosystem LTER, Massachusetts, United States - WE1602-10 | ecosystem: Environmental > Aquatic > Marine > Intertidal zone >...
TTTCGAGTTGGTTGTTCACTAACCATCAGCATTCCCTCCATTCATTAAAGCTATTGAATTAAAGAATAAACCAGTTAATCAGGTAATATCCTAACACAGCCGCCCACAGCCAGGAATCAATCCGGTCGAACGCGCCGCCATGGCCCGGAAAAATATTACCCGAGTCCTTGATACCCCCCAGACGCTTGAACAGGCTTTCGCCCAAGTCGCCAAGGGTGGTAAATAATGACAAGACCAATCCTAACGCAGCTCCCACGAGCAGGCTGACGTTTGCTCCGCCGTAATAACTCCATAGCCAGGCCATGAGCACACCGCCCAGAGTCCCGGTCACGACTCCGGCCCAGTATCCTTCCCAGGTCTTTTTGGGACTCAGCCTCGGACTGAGCCGGTGTCTGCCCCAGCGTTTCCCAACAAAGTACGCACCCGAATCGGCCAACCAGACGGCAGGCAAAACAATCAACAACCAGGTCATACCATTCGGAAGGTTACGCAAATCAATCAGATAGGCGCCGATCCAACCCAAGTAGACTATCCCGCCAAGCGTGGTCGTCAAATCAAGGGCGGCCTGATCGCGTCCGCGCTCGTAGGCAATCAAATGATAGGTCATTGCAATCAGAATCAGGATCGTCAGCGTTCCCCCGGCCCAGGTCGGGAACCAGGCCCGGGCTACCAGAACCAATAAAACGCCGCCGATGGTCACCACCACCGACGGCTGCATCTTCACTGCGCGGAAGAGGTTCACATACTCCCAAGCAGCCAAACCTATAAAGAAGACAATCAGCAGAAAATAGTAAATCCCACCAACGACAATGGCCGGCAATCCTACAGCAGCCAGGATCAATGAGGTTACAACGCGTTTAGCCAGCATGCACTTTGTGCGCCACTGTTTCGGAAACACCGCCATAGCGGCGGTCGCGCTGGGCAAAGGTCTCTAAAGCGCGGCGATACTCTTCTTTGTTGAAATCCGGCCAGAAAATCGGTGTAACGTACCATTCGGAATAGGCCGCTTGCCAAATTAAAAAATTACTGACTCTCAACTCGCCCGAAGTACGGATGATCAAATCGGGATCCGGAACACCAACGGTAAAAAGATACTGGCTAACCAGTTCCGCGGTTACCTTGTCAGCTGGAATCCCATCCTTGATGATATTTTGCATGGCACAGACAATCTCATCACGGCCGCCGTAGTTAAAGGCTACGTTCAATACCAGCCGGTCATTGTTCTTCGTCAGGTCAATTGCATGCAAGACTTTTTCCTGGATTTTTGGGTCGAGTCGTTCGAGCCGCCCGATATGGCGCAGTTGTACCCCCTCTTTGTGCAACTCGGCCAGTTCGCGGTCAATCACGTCTTCGAGGATGCGCATCAAGCCATTCACTTCTTCCGGTGGACGCCCCCAGTTCTCAGTAGAGAAAGCATAAATGGTCAGGTACTTGACTCCAAACTCAGCGGAAGCCCGGATGATGCGGCGCAGGTTCTCAGTGCCGGCACGATGCCCAGCCAGCCGAGGCAATCCGCGCGAGATAGCCCAGCGGCCGTTGCCATCCATGATGATAGCCACGTGCCGCGGAATTTTCTCGGCCGGGATATTAAGTGGTTTCTCTGTCATACCTATCAGACTTCCAGTATTTCCTGTTCCTTGCGCTTTCCGTGCTCTTCTATCTCATCGATAAAATGGTCAGTGGTTTTTTGCAATTCGTCCTCGCCGCGTTTCTGGTCGTCTTCAGAAATAAGTTTTTCTTTCTCAAAATCCTGCAAATCTTTCATCAGATCGCGACGAATATTGCGGACAGCGATGCGAGCCTCCTCCAATCGATTATTGACCACCTTAACAAGTTCACGGCGGCGTTCTTCGTTTAACGGCGGCAGATTGAGGCGAATGGACTTTCCATCATTATTGGGATTTAACCCTAATTCCGAGACCAGGATCGCTTTTTCAATCCCTTTGAGTGATGAAGGATCAAATGGTTTGATCAGCAGTGAGCGAGGCTCAGGAACGCTGATCGACGCTAACTGCACCAGAGGCGTCGATGTTCCATAGTATTCCACTTGAAGTTTTTCGACCAACGCGGGGGTTGCCCGTCCAGTGCGAATGCCGCCCAAATCCTCATCCAGAGCCTGGACAGCTCCCTGCATGCGAGTTTCGGCATCCTTGATGACGTCTTTTATCACCTCGACCTCCTGAGATTCTGGGAAAAAGGTTCCCCATAAGGATACCCCAAAATCTAAAAAAATGCTACGGCGATTCAATGAGATGAGAGTTTCTGACCGTGTTTGAGAGCCAATAAAGCAATTCGCCCGGGCAAATTTGCCCGGGCGAATAAAGATAATTCTTAGATGCTAAGCTGCTACCAGAGTACCAACGGATTCTCCGCGCAAGGCCTGGACAAGCGCCTGTGGGTCCCAAAGGTTAAGCACCAGGATCGGCAATTCGTTCTCCATGCAGAGAGAAACCGCAGTACTGTCCATCACTTCGAGACGGCGGTTGAGCACATCAATGTAGCTCAGACGATCGAATTTTTTGGCATCAGGGTTCTTCTTTGGGTCTGCATCATACACCCCATCCACCTTTGTGGCCTTGATCAACACACTCGCCCCAATTTCCATGGCACGCAAGGCAGCAGCAGTGTCGGTTGAAAAGAATGGATTACCGGTCCCGGCACTGAAGATGACTACGCGTCCCTTTTCGAGATGGCGAATGGCACGCCGGCGAATATACGGTTCAGCTACCGCCCGCATTTCGATCGCTGACTGGACGCGGGTGAGGACATCCTGGCGTTCGAGCGCATCCATCAAGGCCAGGGCATTCATCACCGTGCCCAGCATACCCATATAATCAGCAGTAGCGCGATCCATACCCCGGTCGAGTCCCTGCTTGCCGCGCCAGATATTACCCGCACCGATTACGACTGCGATTTCGACGCCCATTGCGACGACATCCTTGATGCGCCTGGCTATCGCCTCCGCCGCGGACACGTCAATCCCATAACCTGACTGACCTGCCAGAGCTTCACCGCTCAGTTTCAAAAGAACGCGCTTATATTGCAGATTGCCCATAATTACTCCTCTCTGCTGGACGAGTAGAAAAAAGGCCAACCGAATGGTTGGCCTTTTTGAATATCAATCTTCGCCGACGCGTTCACCCAACTCCCAGCGCTGGAAGCGCCGGATGATGATGTTTTCGCCGATCTTGGCAATGTTTTCATGCAGCAACTTCTCAATTGTCAGACTTTCATCACGAATGTAAGCCTGGCGCAACAATACGACTTCATCTTTAAATTTCTGGATGCGTCCTTCGACAATTTTCTCAAGGACATTGGCAGGCTTGCCTTCTTCTTCCGCGCGCTTGCGGGCAATTTCCGCTTCATGGTCGAATACCTCTGTCGAGATCTCCTCCTCGGTAATATACAGCGGAGCAGCCGCCGCAATCTGCAAAGCAACTTCATGTGCAAATTGACGGAAGTCATCGGAACGCGCCACAAAATCAGTCTCGCAATTGACTTCAACCATCACACCGACGCGCCCACCACCATGTGAATACAGCTCGACAATGCCTTCTGACGCTTCGCGATTCGCACGCTTGGCAGCCATCGCCAGGCCTTTCTCGCGCAAGTAATCTACAGCTTTTTGATAATCGCCGCCTGCTTCAGTCAAGGCCTTGCGACAATCCAATATACCCGCGCCGGTGGCTGCGCGTAGTTCTTTGATCATATCGGTCGTGACTTCCATCTTACTTATCCTCGCCGTCAGCTTCTTCTTTAGGATCTTCGTCGGCTGCTGCCGTCTCTTCCGGGCTTATTTCTTCGGAAGGTTCTTCAACATTTTTTTCTTCTGCACTTTTCTTAGATTTTGCTTTTGGTTTTGCTTTTGCTTTAGCTTCTTTTTTTACTTCTGCTTTAGGCTCTGCCTTGGGCTCAGCTTTGACTTCTGCTTCAGGCTCTGCCTTGGGCTCAGCTTTAACTTCTGCTTCGGGCTCTGCCTTTGGCTCAGCTTTGGCTTCTACTTCAGTCTCTTCTTCAGATTCATCATCAGAATCATCATCTTCATCTTCTGCTTTGTGAGTCAATTTTGCCAAAGTAGCTTCACCGAGCAAATCCTCGTCTTCAAGATCATCATCTGCTTCAACCACGCGTGCTGTCTTTCGAGCGACTGGGGAGTCAGCCTGGGCTCGTTCTTGCTCTTCAGACTCCTCATCCTTTTTCATAGCTTTCCCTTCAAGAACCGCATCGGCAATCTTGCCAACCAAAAGCTTAATGGCGCGAATAGCATCATCGTTCGAAGGGATAACGTAGTCAATATCTTTAGGGTTGCAGTTGGTATCAACCAGGGCGACAATTGGAATATTAAGCAGGTTAGCCTCGTGTACCGCTGAATCCTCACGACACACGTCCACTACATAAAGTAGATCGGGCAAGCGTTTCATGTTTCGCAGACCTGCCAGACGTTTATCGAGGCGGTCGATATCGCGCTGGATCAACAAACCTTCTTTTTTGGTTAGACGGTTGATTTCGCCGCTGTCGCGCAATTGTTCCAGACGCTCAAGTTCCAAGATGCGTTGGTGAATGGTTGACCAGTTGGTCAAAGTGCCACCAAGCCAGCGTTCGGTCACGTAAGGCATACCACAGCGAACAGCTTCTTCCACGATTGTTTCCTGCGCCTGGCGCTTGGTACCAACGAACAATACCACGCCGCCTTCAGCCACCTTATCGCGGATTACATTGTAAGCATTGGAAAGAAGTTTGACTGTTTGTTGCAGATCAATAATATGAATGCCGTTGCGTTCAGTGAAAATATACGGCTTCATATGAGGATCCCACTTATTCGTGCGGTGTCCAAAATGGACGCCGCTCTCAAGCAGGGCTTTCATTGAGACAATAGCCATAACGGAATTACCTCCTTGCGTTTGGCCTCCGCCTCCTTCTACCCTGCCAGCAACCGCGTCCATTCGATCCGCGGCACGCACCGGCAAGTCTGGAAGCGTGTGAGATTGGGACATATATTGCCTGTCCCGAGGCAAGATGAGCCCCGCCCTTCGAAATTATTCCGGACGAGAGCCGCGAGATTATACCATAAATCTAATCTGAAAAGCGGTTGGACTGAAATAATTTTACCCCGTCACATTGACAGGATCGGCCATTCGAGCCTTTGATTTCAAAGGAAAGAAGCGGTCTTTCAGATTTAGAATTGGCTTTTCCAGCAAGTAGTAACTAAGCGACGCCACCGCAACCGTTAAAATCAGTGCGATCAAAGCCGTGAGCGGTTTGGCAATCGTTTCGTCAGTGATCCCGTAATCCCGAATGCGTCCGGCAAACCAGATCAAACCGAAATGGTAGACATATAACCCATAGGAAATTCTTCCCAGGTAGCGCATTGGCCTTGCGTCAAGCACTTTCGTAAACAATCCATCTTTGACAACACAGTATATGATCACAGCAAACCAGTAATTCAATAGAGAGTACCCCCAGACGAACTCGTAAGCATGTCGCATGACAATCGGATAGCCCAAACTGGACCAATTTCCAAACTCACCGGTTGATATATATTGCGACGCGAAACCCATTACAGGCACTGCTATCGAAAGCACAACCAGTTGCAGCTTGGCTTTGGAAATTTCAAATCGCGATATAAATGCCCCAAAAGCAAAAGCATCGATGTGTGTGAGAGGTAATGGGTAAATGAACCATCCAAAATCCCCCCGAAAAACGGGATTAGGAAATGTACGAAAGACAAAAAGCATTGCAATCCGGAAGAGGGGGGCAAATATCATGCCACCGATGAACAGCTTCTTCAAATGTTTTTGAGGTACCAGCATGATTAACAAGGGCCAAACAACGTAAAATTGCTCCTCGACTGAAAGCGACCAGAAATGATCCAGAAATTTGGTGTGTACGAAGGAAGAGCTGGCATAGAAAAAGTTGTAGACATAGGTCAGTGCATAAGGCAGTTGCTGGTGAAAAAGCGTCATGTAATTCTGCCGGTATGACTGGGATCTCAGCCATGATGTCACTCCTGCCATCAGCAACAAATAGAAATAATACAGAGGGAATATCCGCAAAAAACGCCTGCCATAGAACTTGGTGAAGTATTCTTTCGAGGGCAGACTTTGCTTCATGTCTAACAAAATACCGGTGATCAGAAAACCTGATAATACGAAAAAAAACTGTACGCCGACCCATCCAAAGGCAAAATAGTCGTTGTGCAACAAAAAAACCAAAAAGAAGGCAATCGCCCGCAAACCATCCAGGCCAGGAATCATTGAAAAACTCCAAGATAAATTAGGATCATTTTATTTCGAAAACCAGGTAAGACATTCTATCTTACTAAATAAAGACGCTTAATGGAACATTATAGTAGAGAGGCGTCTTAATGAGACCTTTTTAACTATTAACAAAGGAATAATCCAAGCGAGAATTGGTAGATTTTCTGATTACTATTTCCAGCCTGATAATCCTCGGATTGGCGCTTTATTGCTTGAATAATCTCTTTCCCCCTTTTCTCTACTTGCAGCATGCAAGGATAATTTATAGCATTATTCCTGATATTGAATAATATTTGGAGAACCATACCCTGGATGGATTTAATATCGCAGGATTAAATCTGCCCCAGAACAAACACAGTCAAGTTACCCAATCACATATGGCTGCCAGCCAGGGTATTTAAACAAAAAACAGCCAGTTCAAAAAAGACCGGCTGTTTTATTTCGAAAATTTCAGGCTACCGCTACCCGCCCATATAGTTGTTGGCGAAGTTGCACGACCTGCCGGCGCAGACGGTCATCCCGTTCAAGTAAGTCAGTGACTTTATCGATGGCATACATCACCGTGGTATGGTCGCGGCCTCCCAAGGCTTCCCCGATTTGGGGTAGTGAAACATTGGCTTCTTCCCGGAGCAGATACATGGCAATCTGCCTTGGTAGCGCAACGGCGCGGGAGCGGTCGCGGCTGAGCAATCGATCAGTGCTCAGGTTAAAAGCGTGTGCCACCAAATCCACTACTTTTTGGGGTTCGATATCGCTCGCTTGAGGCAGGAGATCGGCCAGAGCCACCTCAGCCAGCTGCGGCGTGATTGCTGATCCGCTTAATTCAGCAAACGCCACAATGCGATTCAAGGCGCCTTCCAGTTCACGGATATTCGATTGCACCCGGCGTGCAATCAATTCCAAAATCTCATCCGGCACGGAGCGTCCGAAGCGTTCAGCCTTGTAGCGCAAAATTGCCTGGCGTGTCTCCAGATCAGGTGGTTGGATATCAGCTGTCAGACCCCACTCAAAACGTGAGCGCAAGCGTTCTTCCAACGTCACCAGCGACTTGGGCGGGCGGTCAGACGAAACAATAATCTGCTTGTCCTGTCCATGCAGGGTGTTGAAAGTATGGAAGAATTCTTCCTGGGTCGATTCCTTGCCGGCAATGAATTGAATATCATCGATCAAGAGCACGTCAATCGAGCGGTACTTATCGCGAAAGATCTGGGTGGTGTGCGCGCGGATGGCGTTGATCAGGTCATTGGTAAATTCTTCAGATGACACATATAGGACACTCAGACCACGTGCTGCACAGGAATTGCCAATCGCGTGCAGCAGATGTGTTTTTCCAAGCCCAACACCCCCATACACAAAAAGCGGATTGTAAGCCCGCGCCGGTTTCTCAGCCACAGCCTGTGCCGCAGCATGTACCAGACGATTACCTGCACCTACCACAAACGTATCAAAGGTATAACGCGGATTCAAGCTTGGATTCTGCGCTCGATGGACTACAGACGCTTCGGGCTCAGCCTCGGCCGGATGCGTTTCCACCTCCACCCCCTCGCTGCTTCCGTTCTGGGAAACCACAAATTTCACATCCACTGATGCGTTCAGAATGCCGACGAGCAAACGGCTAACTGTACTGGCTAATCGACTCTCAAGCCAATCGCGCGCATATGCATTGCGCACTCCAATGGTCAAAACGCCGTTTTCATACACAATAAGCTTGGTATCACGAACCCAAGTGTCAAAAGACGCCTTGGGCATTTCCATTTGCAATTGACCAAGTACAGTTTGCCAGGCTCGTTCAGCGTCCATGAGCATTCTCCTCTACAATGATATTTCTCTGCTCTGCCGATGATGAGATAAGTTGAAACAATGCCCCTTGCAAGGCTAACGGGGCAGTTCACACCTCGTTCGATTGTCTTACTTCTTTTGGGAAAGGACATGTGCACGATCGACATGTCCTGCCACCAACCGATTCAAATTCTAGCAGAAAATATGGCGACTTGCTACACGTCAAACCTACGTTATCTTAAAAACATCCTCTTTTTTAAGGTCATCCAATGTTAAAAACACATTCCGCAAACTCCAGGGAGTAACCCTTCGATTAGAACAAGCGTTTCAGCCAAAAAGGCTATCCAGCTTTTTTCATCCCCCATATATAGGGTTGATAAGCCAAAAATCGGATAGAAACGCAAATGTGCCTTAAAAAATCGCGGGGACGAAAATCAATTTTCGCCCCTCTGTGAAACACGAGATTCTGTGACTCGTTTAATGGATTCGGAAGACTACCGTCAGTTAATGTGGATTACTGCGCGGAACCCAGGCCAGCATTGTCGTTCCGTCGCCAATCGTCGAGGCGAAATCCACTTCGCCTCCAACGTTGCGAGCACGAGTCTGCATATTGGCCAATCCATGACCCAGGGTAACTGCCATTTTCTCCAGGTCAAAACCTTTCCCGTCATCACGAATTTCCATCAGTACACGTTCCGGGGTTGTCCGCACTACAACCGAGACGTGTTTAGCCTGGGCATGCTTGGCAATGTTCGCCAGGGATTCCTGGCAAATATGGAATAAAGCCAGGACATGACTCGGAGGTAAATTCGAGATTTCCTCCGAAGGTCCGGAAAGGGCCGCATCAGAGAGTGTGTTGGCACGATATTCAATGACCAGGCGTTTGAGCCCATCCATTAGGTTGTCACTATGCATCTGACGCGGTTGCAGGTCCAGAATATAGGAGCGCAGATCACGGATAGTCTGGTTCAGATCACTGATTGCTTGATTGATGCGTTCCTTTGCAACTGATGGATCTTCATTGATCAGGTGCAAAATGTTTTCAAGTGTCAGGCCCACGCCGTAAATCGATTGGATAATTCCGTCGTGCAAGTCCATCCCGATACGGTCGCGCTCATCCAGAACAGCCAAACGCCGGGCGTCGTTGTGCAAGCGGGCATTTTCAATGGCCAGTGAAGCCCAGTTGCTGACTGCGGCAAGCATTTGAATCCCACGCTCGTCCAGAGGCGTTCGAGCGCGCGTGGCAACACTCATTACCCCCAGCATGTTCTCACCAGACTTAAGCGGAAGACAGATCATTTGATGAAAGCCAGCTTCAACCACTGCTTCCCGCAAATAGCGCATATCGCCCGCCAGATCAGACGTTACAATCGGTTCGCCCGTCTCCGCCACAATCCCAACAATGCCCTCTCCAACCTTGAAGCGACTACGAGTCCAAAAAGCCTCAGCAGCCTGCCCGCGATGCAATACCAGTCGCAGAGTCAGTTTATCTTCTTCAAGCAAAAAAATTTCGCCGGCTTCGACTTTCATATAATTCATGATCGAAGCCAGGGTCTGATTCAGGATTTCATCCAGTTCCAGAGAGGCAGTCAGGGCCGAGGCAACATTGTTGAGCAATCCCAAATCTTCATTTCGACGTGTCAGGGCAACATCACGTTCCCGCAGGTGTTCATACATGTGCGCGTTCTGGATCGCTGCCGCTGCATAAGTAGCCAGCATTTGAATAATCTTTTCGTCATCCGCAGTGAATTCAGGAAGATCAATTTTGTTGGTTAAATAAATCTGGCCCAACTGCCGATCGCTGGCGCGGATTGGGACGCCCAGGAACGAGGTCATGGCAGGATGGTTGGCAGGGAAACCCACGCTGTGCGGATGATCTTCGATGAGCGGAAGACGCAGCGGTTCTTCTGCATTCATCAGTTCTCCAATCAGACCAAGGCCTACTGGCGGATGCTCGATACGTTTGATCTCTTCTTCTGTGATGCCTACAGTAATAAATTGCTTGAGTTTCCCCTCATCATCCAAAACTCCCAAGGCAGCATAGCTGGCATCGGCTTGTTCGCGAGCAACAGATACGATCCGCTCCAGCAGGGTCTCCAGCGAGATATCTTTAACCAACTCCAGGCTCGCACGGTGCAAGGCAATCAGTCGTTCTTGCAATTGTTCACGCGTCAGGAGCATCAAAAAATCACCTCTATTAGGACTATTATATCCAATTTTGCTAAGATTGATAGATTTTGCCAGACAGCGCGATTTACACTTGACCAAATTATGAATGGAATGGACTATGAAAACCTCTCGATTGCCCGGATTCTACAACCTTTCACTCGATAAACGTCACAAGGATGTGGCCGATTCAACCGGACTCAGCCCAGATGACCTGAGCGCCTTCGATCAGCGTGGCGGTCTGACTCCCGATCAGGCCGATCACATGATCGAAAACGTGATCGGCGTCCACGCGCTGCCGCTGGGGGTCGCCACCAATTTTCTGATCAACGGGCAGGACTACCTGATCCCGATGGTGGTCGAGGAGCCGAGCATCGTC
>Ga0307417_10001248_pt1 | contig 10580 bp, 10 predicted proteins | sample SalMarWE160210MG_2_FD_202514 | JGI IMG/M metagenome (GOLD analysis project Ga0307417, IMG submission 202514) | Salt marsh sediment microbial communities from the Plum Island Ecosystem LTER, Massachusetts, United States - WE1602-10 | ecosystem: Environmental > Aquatic > Marine > Intertidal zone...
AGGGATACATAGGGCGTCAGTGATTTCTTTAAATTCATTCCTGCAAAGACGATAAAAGCAACAATAACAAGAAGTCCGATAATATATTTGGCTTTCATTTTTTATTTCCTCTTTAATTGTAAATGTTAGACACTGTCAATTTTGCCCCAGAGGGAGTCTCCTCCCTTGAGGGATTTCAACGATGGTAAAGTGATCTTGCGGAATTTCCTTCATTTAAAGATTTTATCATTCGGAATCGGATAATTTGCTTGCTATTTAGTATTTGGTGCTTGTTCTCTTACTAGTTTTCCTTAATCTCAACTCTATCCTTAACCTTTTTAACCTGGCGGTCTAAGTAAACAAGATAAAAAAATAATCCACACCATACAATAAGAGTTATGGTTAAAACCACATATATGTCCGAAGATGAAGTTTGATCCAATTGGCTGCTTCCCATGGCATTACTAACCGTATCGACAACTGTTTGCATCATGCTGATCAAAACCTTCAAATTAGTCTCCGGGCTTGAATTTAAATTGAGATAAACGGGCAATTTGTATTTTCAGATAAAGCATCCAGAAGAAAAGCGCGGTAAATCCGACAAAAGAACCAAAAAATACAGTTGACATTCTGGAGTCCATATCAACTTTGCCTCGCGGATTAATTAAGGGATCTGGATGCAGGGATTCCACAATTCGCGGGACAACGAAAATAAGAAACGGGACTGTGACAAAAGCGATGATGGAGTAAACCGCAGACAACCGCGCTTTTTGATTCTGCTCATCAACTGCGGATCTTAGCGCGAAATAAGCCGCATAGATTAGCAAGAGAATGAAAATTGAGGATTCGCGCGGATCCCAGTTCCAATAGGAATGCCAAATCTGCTTTGCCCATATCGATCCGGTAATTGTTGCCAGAATTGTGAAAACCAACCCAATTTGGGCGGCAGATGATGCTTTTAAGTCGTGAATCATTTTTTGCTTTCGCAAATAGAGGATGCTGTAAACAGCCGAAACGAGAAATGCTAACGTGGCAATCCAGGCGCAGGGCACGTGAAAAAACAATATTCGGGTAGTTTCACCCAGACCTTTGGCAACCGGCGCATATAAGAATGCCCCCAAAATGATTAGCACCATGTATATCCCAAATAGAGATTTCCACCACATATCAAGACTCAGTTGCTTTTCCAAATAAACTCAAAAGTTAATATCGATACAGTAAGAATGACAACAAAAAAAGCAATCAATATTTGCAGGTCCGGTAAACATTCTGAGAACGTATTACCCTCTAATGCTAATCTTGTTCCATGAATTGAAGAAATAAGAACAGGCAACGAAATAGGAAACGCCAGTACGGCAAATAATGCTCCGCGGGCGCTGGCTTGCGAAATGATTGCAGCAATGATGGTCGAAACGGTGGCAAGCCCCAGGCTTCCCCAGAATAGCAGCAGCAAAAATAAAAGAAAATTGTTGCCTGCTGACTGGGAAGTATTCATTAAGATGAAATACAGCGGCACGATGATAATCTCCAAGGCAAATAATAAAACCACGTTAAACAGCCATTTCCCCAAAAATATACTTAGCGGCGTTGTCACCAGCCGAAGCGTATCGGCGGTTTGCTGCTCCTCTTCCCGCACAAAGATATGCGATAGTCCGGACATTGCCGAGAAAAACAAAATGATCCATAGCAGCGCGGAAAGAATGGTTGTTTCGAGGCGGGCGGGACCTATTGAAAAGCTGATAGCGGTGAGGGTTGTAATGGCAAAAAGCACGATAGCATTAATGGCAAAGCGCGTCCGGAATTCCAGTTGGACATCTTTTTGAAAAATGATGAGGCTTTTAGTCGCCCACATGAATGCGTTTTTGCCCAATCCGGCTCTCCTCAGGATTATTAGTTGCTACAATTAAAATTTTGCTTTCTTTCTGTCGCTTTAAAATGTTGTAAACAATTGCTGAACCCGCTTCATCCAAATTGGAAGTGGGTTCATCCACCAGCAGAATTTCAGGTTCATGCAGAAGGGCGAAAACATATTTTAGCCTTTGCAGCATGCCCGATGAATAGTTCTTTACATAATCCAGCTCTCTCCCCTTTAAGCCCATTAATGCCATCAACTCCAATATTCTTGATCTATTGGCGCCCAACCCTCTGATTTTGGAAAAAAAGGTCAGATTTTCCAAAGCGGTCAGATTATGATATAATTGCAAATAAGGACCAACCAGCCCAATAAATGAATGTACATTTTCCGGTTCAATAGCATTATCATTTTTGTAAAATTTGACGCTGCCCTCTGAGGGAGACATCAGCCCGCTGATAATCCGGACCAAAGTGGTTTTGCCGGAGCCGTTATGACCGGTGATCGCCAATGATTGACCGGAGGAAATTTCGAAGTGGATATTTTTGAACACCGAACGCTCGTTGAATTTTTTGGTGACGCCGCTGGCTTTGATTTTAAACATAATTGGCTTTTTCAGTGCTTGTGAAAAATAAAGCCAAAAAGTACAACGAATCCGGCACTATTCAAAACATTTTGTAATTGGATTGGCAGGAGATGAGCAACCTGGAGATAAATTTGATATTGAAAAGAAAAATACTTTATTTATTTAATTATTGCCTTAGCTCATAAAATGTGATGACTCAATATTAGTGTTAGATGTGAGAAAATTGAAGACAATACATAGAAAATATAACTTTAGTCAAACTCTTTTACTGCCAGCTTTTACTGATGGTCGGGATTAGAACGTGGGCTGTCTGACACTCGTTTTTCACCTTAGGCAATTCCGCCTTATCCTATCGCATCCCAGACAGGCTTGTTGAGAAAAACTGAGAGGGTTTGGGCGTCTTCACGGATTCTATCGAGTTTGCCATGGTCAATAACATTAAGGCGCTGGCCATCTTCCAGAACGAGATTCAATTCATAACTGTAGTAGGAATGCTTATTGCTTCGAACATATTCTGAAATCAACTGCAGCGAGTGAATTTTATCCAGCTCGGCAAAATGTTTGATATCCTGCCGATACTCATTTGGACTCTTTCGCCCCTTCCAGAAGGCGCCATGGGTTTTGTCAAATACAATAGGTGCGGTTCCAAAGTAAAGCAGAAAGCCGCCCACCATGGCAAAGACCAAACCCGCTACCAAAGGCAGTATCGTGTCCGCATCAAACGAGAAACCCTCTGAAGCTATTTTTGTAAATAAGAAGCCGATGATTATTCCGATTCCGGAAAGGAGGAAAATAAGATAGAATAGTTTGGCTGCCAGGGATGCCTGGAATTCCAGACGGTATAAATTCACCTCAACCAATTTATGGGTTCGAAAGCTAGTGCCGCCTCTTTTCGCAGGAGTCCAGCCGGTCTGCATGGCAACAGGGTCGCCAAGCTGCGAAGGGTCGAACGCATGCTGCCTTCCCCTCAACCGCAGTAACTTCTTCATTAACTTTTTGAGCATATATTCCCCTCCTTGTATGAGGTCACTTTTCCGTCGCCGACCGACTTGAACGGGTTTTCCACCACCAGAATGTCAATCCTGCTGCAAGCAGAATAAGGATGATATTAAAGAAAAGGAAGTTTACCAAAAACTCCTGCATGAATGTTGGTTCCTCGAAAAAATAACCCGCAACTCCGGAATCCGAACTTGTCTTGCTGGGGACGATGGTTGTTGCCAGGCCTACCAGAATAGCTATGAATTCAGCAAGGAACAAGCCATGCCAAAAGGTAAATTTTTTCTTTTCCTTTTTCAGGTCTGTCATTCGCCATGCGCCCCCTTATTTGTCATCTTATACGTCAGCTAAGGCAGACTGCAATAGAGTACAGCGACCTAACAATTGCTTCAGTTCCTCTTCAAATCAAATTTGTTAATCAATCGGTGAATGGTCCGCCGGTCTATTCCACACTCTTTGGCAGTGCGGCTGATGTTCCAATCATATTTGTTCAATTGGTAGCTAAGATATTCCTCCTCAAATTCATCCTGCACCATCTCTTTGGCTTTTCGATAAGAAAGGTTATCCCAATTCTTTGCCTTTTTCTTATGATTCTGGGAATTTAAATATGACGGTAAATCGGAGACACGTATGACGGGTGGATTGGCCAAAAAATAAATCCGTTCAATAATATTTTGCAGCTCGCGGACGTTCCCGGGCCATTCATAGCCTTGCATCAACACCAGAACTTCCGGCTCAATATCGGTAATACCGCGGTTATATTTTTGATTCAAATCATTCAAAAAATGCGAAACAAGAATGGGGATATCATTAAAGCGATCCCTCAATGGTGGTATATGAATATTGATGGTATTGATTCTGAAAAATAAATCCTCCCGTAGTATTTTTTCTTTCAATGCTTCTTCTATGTTTAAATTGGTTGCGGATATTACACGGATATCAATTGGTATTTCTTCTTTCCCGCCTATTCTCCTTATTTTGCGTTCTTCCAGCATTCGTAACAGCTTCACTTGCAAATCATTCGGCGTTTCGGAAACTTCATCAAGAAAAAGCGTGCCTCCGGTTGCCAGCTCTACCAACCCTGGCTTGGATTGAAAAGCCCCGGTAAAGGCGCCCTTCTCATAGCCGAATAATTCACTTTCAAATAATGAATTGGGCAATGCGCCGCAATTAATGGGAATTAGTGGATGATTCCTTCGGAGAGAATGCTTATGGATGCTGCGCGCCACCAATTCCTTACCCGTGCCGCTTTCACCGGTTATTAGCACGCTGCTATTGCCGTAAGCCACTTTTTTGATCATATCGAAGATTTGGCGCATCCCGGAACTTTTGCCGACAATATTATCGAATTCCTCAGTCATTTGCGGATCGGCATCTGAAAAAGATATTTTTCCCACTGCGTCTTTTATTGATTTTATCAATTTCACGGATGTAAACGGCTTTTCGATAAAATCAAATGCCCCGCGTTTCACCGCTTCAATCCCCAAATCCAGCGTTCCGAATCCAGTCACCATAATAACCGGGAGGTATGTATGCTTTTGCTTGACAATAGACAGAAATTCCATGCCATCCATTTCGGGCATTTTCAAATCGCAAATGACTAATAAAAAATTGTGGTTTTGGTCTAACATTGCTAATGCTTCTGAGGCGCTTTCAACAGTTGTGACTGAATAGCCGGATTTTTCAAGTATCTTTTTATAGCTTACTAACATTTCCCGTTCATCATCAACTACAAGAATTTCAATTTTTTGCACTTCTCGCCTCCATTTCAATTATAAATTTTACTCCCTTTTTATTCTCAGGTGATAAATAGATTTTCCCGCGGTGATTGGTTATGATATTACGCGCTATAAACAATCCCAATCCGGTTCCTTTTCCCTTTTCTTTTGTGGTGAAAAACGGTGAAAAAATCTTATCATGATATTCATCCGGAACTCCCGGGCCATTATCCTGATAAATAATTTGATACTTATCAAGCTTATCACCTTTTAATACATTGTATATCTTTATCTTAATCTCCCCGGATCCATCCGGGAAAAGGTCGATGCTATTGTTGATCAGATTGCAAAAAACCTGCTCAAGTTGAATGGGGTTCCCTTTCAGAATTGCCGGATTATCTTTATTCTCGAATTTAATAGTGACGCCTTTTTTATTTATCCGGGGTTTTAATACATCGATAGACTGATCGATCACTTTATTTAGATCGATCTCAGAAAAGGTTTGAGGCAACTTGCGGGCATAGTGCAAAATACTCCTGGTAATCTCGGCAATCTTTTTGGTCTGCTGAATGATGCTGTTAATGTCATCCAAATACTTATTATCTTTTTCATGCTCTTCGAATTCATCCTTTAGATACTCAGCCCTCACTAGCATAATACTGGCAGGATTATTGACTTCATGCGCAATCTCGGCAGCTACCTCCCCCAAAGTCACCAACCGGTCCGCGCGCTCTAAATTTTCCTGCACAAACTGATCTTCCTTATCTTTGGCTTCCTTCAACTTATGGACGGTTTGGTTGAACTTTTGCGCCAACATCGCTAATTCATGCCTCCCTGGCATTTTAATCTTAAAATCTAAGTTCCCTTTCCCCAATTCAGCAAAGCCATTAATGATCGTCGTTAAGCGCGATTCAATTTGTCCCTGGTAAAGAAAATTTAATATGATCCACAAAATCACCACAATTATGATTGCGCTAAAAATTGTGAGCCGTTTTGTTGATGCAAATATTTGTTCGGACTGGGGCAGACCTATTTGCACATTCATTACAGCAATAATGGATCCTTTATTTTCGTGACAGGGCGTGCATTCTTCCTGAATATAAATTGGGTGAATATGTGAATAAATGTTACCAATTTTCTTAAAAGCTTCCTGTGGCTCACGAATCGGTTTAAATGCTTCACCATCCTGGCTCTGAATATTCTCCTTTATTTCGTCTTTTCTGGATGAAAATAAAATTTCCCCGGTGGGTCGGATAATTCTAACAACCTTAATATTCGGTTCCATCGAAATAACATCTATATTCCTTTGTATCGACGCCATATTATTTTCAAGCATCCCGTGATAAACCGATTGATATACCACTTGGCTAGTTGTTTCAATCAAATTAATGGTAAATTCACGATAATTATTATCTAATTGATTAACGAGAAAAAAGAGGGGGCCGCCAACAACGATTAATAGAATGATGGTTATTAAAGCCATCATTCGAAATTTTAATGATTGAAATTTGGGGGTTAGTTGGTAGAATGCTTTTTTAATATTAGTCAACATTTTGAAAAATTTTATTCCCTGCATCTAATTCTATCATCAGAATTCCCAAATATAAAAAATATATTTCCCGATCAACCAAAATTAATAAAAAATATCTTTCATGGTAAATTCAATAAGCCAATAAAAAAAGGACGTCTTAAATAGAACGTCCTTTTTTGGTTTTCGAACAGGCGATACGTTTAACTCTATTAATCCCTCATTACTCTTGGGATTCTTCTGTTTTTGCGCTTCCTTCTTGCGATTCACCTGAAGCTGATTTCGCTTTCATCCGGGTGTAGATAATTGATATAACTAACAAAGCGATTCCTAAAACCAGAAATGACACAATTCTTAAAGCCGGATCCAATTTAATGATACCAATGATAAACACATACAAAACGGTTACTATCAAAGTCGCCAGCGCCATCCAGCGATATTTTTTACTATTTAATATAACACTCAATAAATAATATAAAATGGTTACGCCCACCCATGACAGGGCTACATAGCCGGAAGGGATGCTATGATAAAGCGCGTAGGGAAATATAAAAAACGCCGCTGCTAAATAAGCATTTCGCATCATCTCTGTTTCCAATTCCAAACGGTCTTTTTGCCAGTTCAGTATTCTTGCGCTAAGCAAAGCGACAACGCCGAAGCTTAAGCTGGTCATACTGATGCTACCCGCCATACCTAAATATGCAAGAAATAAGATTGCATAAATGATGAAATTAGCGACAATGATAAATTTGGATCGAAACCATATAGCGGTAGAAATGACTATAATACTTTGCCAGCTTAGCCATACGAAAAAATTGGGTGATTTGAACTCCGCAATTATGGCTACACTTAGCGCAGCATACCCAAACATGGCATAGAAAAAGGTAGAATATTTGCTCTTTTCACGAACCCAAAAAGCAATTGAAAACCCCAAAAACAGAACAGATGCAAGCAGGTGGTACAGCCCCACATTCTCCTGGAATTTTGTGATTGTTAATAGCAGATAGAGTCCATACCCTCCAAAACTATTCAGGAATGTGCTAATAATAAGAATATTGTCTTCCGGTAGATCCCGATTCCTCAAATAATTTCCCGCCGCGAAAATCACGATATAAATCAATACAAAAATAAGATTAATTTGAGGCGATGAAACCAATTCCAGTTTATTGCCGAGGAATGGATTGTTTAAAAACCACAGAAAATGGGTGAAGTAAGTTAAGATAATTCCATAAATGATCAATCGATGCCATTGAAATTTCAATTTAAAATAGACTGCTAAAACCGACAGAACCATCAATGTTGAAAAAATAGTATAGGGGGCATCGCTAACAATGGCGGTTGTATATCCCAAAGTAAGGCTTATGCCTGTTAGATAAACTGATTTCCGTTTCGCAGATACAACAAGATTCACTACTACAATGAAACTAAGCAGTATTAATTCGAGAGTGCGGCTGGTGATAATTGGCTGATTACTGAAAAAATGCAATCTCAGCGTAGTGAAATATAATAATAGCAATCCTCCCCCGACCAGATACCTTGAGATTAGCGTGTATGATTTCTGCAAATAATGGGCGAGAATAAAAATACCTGCTGTGATTAGATATCCAAAAAGCGCCGGCAGGAAAGACGGTAAATTTTTGTAAGGGAATGTCAACAAAAAAGCAATTCCAATTGCTAAGATCACAATGCCTGCCTTGGCAAGCCAAAATTGCCCGATGTGAAATTCCAGAGAATCAGCGGTTACCGATTTACTTTCCTTTTTTTCAGGAATTTCTTCTACTTCCGATGTGGGCGTTAAATCCAAACGAGATTCAATTCGGGAAACGCGAGCTTCAAGCTTTTTCAGATAAGATAAAATCTGATCGTTATCAGATTTTGAAGTTGGATTATCCATTTCCGGATGGTTTTATTTTTCGATCTGACGAATTTTAAAAAATAATGCGATAACTAAAATGGTTATAAACATAGTTGCCACGCTAAATCCCAATCGCCGAACTTTATAATCTTTGACTTCCTTATTGGCGAGCAAAATTGCATCTTCTGCTTTCATAATCCCTTCCTTTGTCTTATCCCCTACTTTTTCATGATCGAAAGTATGCACCAGCGTCCTTGCTTGGATCAAACTCTGATGGGATTCCTGGAGCAAATAATTAATATCAGCATCATCCATTCCAATGCGTTGAACCTTATTTTGTAAGGTTTTCGCAGAATCGTACACCGCCACAACATTTTCCAATTCCGAATGGATTAATTCGGCTTCTTTATATCCCGCATCTCCTTTTTCATGACATTCTATACAGAAAGCCTTTTCTCCGGTCCCCACCATATTATCAGTGGCATCCATAACACGGTGATTCCCATGACACGCTTCACAGGCATGTATTTGTAACTCCTCAAATTCCCTTGCCATTTTGGTTTTGGAAAAATATTGCAAGTTATTTACATGACAGGTGCCGCAGACATGTGAAATAGAAGCTACTCCCGGTGGTATCGCACCATGATTTCCATGACAATCATTACAAGCCGGCGCGCCGGTATCATTTTCTTCCAGAAGCAATTTCCCATGTACGCTTTCAGCATATTTTTGATACTGATCCGTGGGAATGTGGTATGGTTCCATATACTGCGCGTCCGAATGGCAATGTTTACATGTCTCCGGAACATTCAACGGGTAGACCGTTGATCGCGAATCTTTTGCTGATAATATGCTATGAGCCGTATGGCAACTGGTACAATCCGCAACTTTATTATCGCCTTTTTTTAATTTTATTCCGTGCACACTTGTATAATATTGTTCAACTTGGTCAGTAGGAATCCTCGGCTGGAATTCCCGCATAAATTTGATATCCGAATGACATTTTCCACAAAATTGGGGAATCTCTTGTTTTGAAGGCACACCAACAAATCCCGCCTTTTCCGACATTGCTTCCTCCATTTCCTCCTTCTTGGGATTTCCTCCATGACATCCTGCGCAGGATAAGCCAGCAGTTAAATGCACATCATTTGCGCTGAAATCCTCAGGCAGAAATTCCATTTCCTTGTGACAAATTATGCACTGGTCATTTTCGGGTAATGCAATATCTTGCTGTGCTGATATTTTGCCCGGAACCATTCCAAATAAAATTGAAAATCCAAGAATTAGAATACCTCTTATCTTCAAATCCGTCATGAATATTCCTATTATAAAATATATCCTAAAGCTGTTAAGGCAATGATATACAATATTACCACAATCCCAATAATTTTCAGTGGACGAGCTTTTTTATCCCCTTTAAACTTCAATTCCCAAAAGGGCACCAGTAGCCAAACAATCGCTACCACGGTAAAAAATAGAACACCGAAAACTTCGCCTTCAATGAAAAGAATATGCGCTGGCAAGAATTTCAATGTCTGAAACATAAACATAAAATACCATTCCGGGCGGATGCCTTGAGGAGCCGAGCTAAAGGGATCTGCTTTATTTCCTAATTCCCACGGAAAGAAAACTGCCAGGTAAAGCAAGATATTTAAAACGATTAACCACAGCAGTGCATCCCTTAATATGAAATTGGGGAAGAAAGGAATCGTTTTTTTCTTTTCTTGAGGTAAATTTTTAAAATAGTCCGGTTCGTGCATTCCCTGACGCTGAATAAATAATAAATGAAGCCCCAAAATAACGGTGAAAATTCCAGGTATTAATGCCACATGAAATGCATAAAACCGAGAAAGCGTCGCACCGGTAACATCTTCTCCGCCCCTTAAGACTACTTTTATTGCATCGCCAATTAAAGGCACCGCACCAGCGATATCCGTGCCGACCTTGGTTGCAAAAAATGCCAATTCATTCCAGGGTAACAGATACCCGCTAAATCCAAAGCCCATTGCCAGTAAAAGAAGGACGAATCCGCTCAGCCATGTTAATTCACGTGGCTTGCGGAAAGC
>Ga0307417_10001249_pt1 | contig 10580 bp, 8 predicted proteins | sample SalMarWE160210MG_2_FD_202514 | JGI IMG/M metagenome (GOLD analysis project Ga0307417, IMG submission 202514) | Salt marsh sediment microbial communities from the Plum Island Ecosystem LTER, Massachusetts, United States - WE1602-10 | ecosystem: Environmental > Aquatic > Marine > Intertidal zone >...
TCGAAGTACGACGGCGTGCACCAGGACCAGCTTCTGCGCGGCACGATGAACCTGACCAACGTCGCGTACGCCCCGGCTCTGACGTGGGCCAACAACACTCCGGACCTCGCCCTGCTCGAGAACCAGATGCTCGGGCCCATGTTCAACGACCACCCCGACTTCTCGATCGAGCTCGGCCTCAAGGGCACCGACGCGGAGCTGCAGCGCTTTCGCGACGATCCTCTCTACGTGCGCCTTTTCGGCGAGGCCTTCCCCGACCGCCCCGACCCGATCAGCTTCGACGCCGTTACGAAGGCGATCGCCTGCTTCGAGCGCACGCTGATCTCGGGCAACTCCCCCTATGACCGCTTCGCGCTCGGCCTCAGCGACGACTACTCGCAGTCGGCGCAGCGAGGTCTCAACCTCACCCTGTACACCGAGCGCATCCAGTGCCACCACTGCCACGGATCGGGAGCGCCGTTCTTCACCAGCGCCATCGTCTCGCAGGGCAAGCTCCCCGAAGTGATCTTCAAGAACACCGGGCTCTACAACATCGGCGGCACCGGCGACTACCCGCCGGGCAACCAGGGAATCTTCGAGATCGACCACCTGCCGCAGCACAAGGGGGCGTTCAAGCCGCCGACGCTGCGCAACATCGCCGTCACCGCGCCCTACATGCACGACGGCAGCATCGCGACGCTCGACGAGGTGATGGATTTCTACGCCGCTGGCGGGCGCGTGATCACCGACGGGCCGTACGCCGGCGACGGGAAGGAAAATCCCTACAAGGACCGCCTGTTCGTCACCGGCTTCTCCATCACGCCGCAGGAGAAGCAGGACGTCATCGCTTTCCTCGAGACCCTGACCGACGAGGAGTTCCTGACCAACCCCCGCTTCGCCGACCCGTTCGCCCCCGTCTCCTGCGCCGGCGACTGCGACCTCGGCGGCGACGTCACCATCGACGAGATCACGACCGGGGTGAACATCGCTCTCGGCAATGCCCACCTGGCGATGTGCGTCGGCGACGACGGCAACCTCGACGGGGAGGTCAGCGTGAACGAGCTGATCGGGATCGTCCGTGCCGCTCTGGACGGTTGCGCCGGAGAGTCGGCCGCGACACCTCCGTGACTTTCGACCGCCTCTCGCTCGCCGACTGGCGGCCGCGCGCGACGAAGCTCGGGGTCGGCGTCGCTGCATGCATTGCTCTCGGCGCCGCCGCGGTGCAGGCTGCCGACTTGCCGGCGCGGCTGACCCAGGCCCTCGCCCAGCGCGGGCTGCGCCAGGCGCGCGTGGCGGCCCTAGTGGTACGCGCCGACGGCGGGGCCACCCTGTTCGAGCGCTCTCCCGACGAGCGCCTGACTCCCGCCTCCAACGTCAAGATCCTCACCGCCGTCGCCGCCCTGGCCGCCTTCGGCCCGGCGCACCGCTTCACCACCGAGGTATACGCGGACCGCGAGCCCGACGCCGAGGGCCGGGTCGGAACCCTGGCGGTGCGCGGCGGCGGCGATCCGTCGCTGACCTCGGAGCAGTGGTGGCGTCTGGCCGCCGACTTGCGCCGCCAGGGCCTTCGGCGCGTCAGCGGCGACCTGCTGCTCGACGACTCGGCCTTCGATCGCCAGCGCTGGCACCCCGCCTGGGGCCCCGTCTCATCGCGCGCCTACTTCGCCCCCGTCGGCGCCCTCAACGCCAACTACGGCGCCTTCGGCGTCGAGATCCGGCCGGGGGCGCGGCAGGGAGCGCCGCTCCTGGTGACGTTGGATCCGCCGGTTCCCTACCTGCGCCTCGACAACCGCAGCCGCACCGGCGGCAAGAAGCCCCTCGCCGTCGAGCGCCGCGACGGCGACGGCACCGACACCATTTCCGTGTCGGGCTCCCTGCGCGCCGGCGACGGGCCGGTGCTGCTCTACCGCAGCGTCAGCGATCCGACGGCGTATGCAGGGGCGGTCCTGCGCATGCAGCTCGAGGCCAACGGGATCCAGGTGCAGGGAAGCACCCGCGCCGCCGGCCTGCCGGGGGGCTTTCGGAGAATCCTCGCCTTCGAAGGCGAGCCGCTCGCCGAGATCGCCCGCCTGTTCCTCAAGCACAGCAACAACAACATCGCCGAGACGCTGCTCAAGGACATGGCGGTGCAGAGCGGGCAGCCCGGAAGCTGGCAGAACGCCGTGCCCATCATGCGCGCTCGCCTGCAATCGCTCGGCATCGACCCGGCCGGCTTCTCGCTGGTCGACGGCTCCGGTTTGGCTCCCGTCGATCGGGTCGCGCCGCGCGCCTTCGTGTCCGCCCTGCGCCTGGCGCGCGACTCGTTCCGCTTCGGTCCGGAGCTCGAGGCCGCCCTCCCCATCGCGGCGCGCGACGGTACCCTGGAGAAGCGCGCCGCCGCGGCGATGGACGCGGTGCGCGCCAAGACCGGGCTGCTGGCGGGGGCCACCTCCCTGTCCGGCTACGCGCACCTGCAGGACGGAAGCGAGGCGGTCTTTTCGATCATCGCCAACGACTACAAGCACGGCGACCTCGAGGCGATGGCGGCGATCGACGGATTCGTCGCGGCGCTGGTCGCCTCCAGCCCCTCGCCCCCGACCGCGGCGCCGTAGCGCCGAACCATCGAGAGCGAAGCACCGGCCCCGCCGGTCCGAGGGCGCGGCCAGCTCGTCCCCGGCGCCGGCTTTCCCGGCAGGGCGGAGAACGCTCAGAGAGTGAAGGTGAAGTCGTCGACCATGGCCCCGGGCAGGCGGGCGCTCTCCACCGCGCGCTGGAAGTAGGTGCCGGGGTCGAGGATCATCTCCCGCTCCGCGGTCAACCCGACCAGCTTGTCGCCGAGCATGCGGTAGACGGTCTCGTCGAAGCGCATCGCGCCGAGCGGCGCCTGAATCACGCCGTCCTCCACCCAGAAGGTCGCGAAGCGGGTCATGCCCGTCGTCCGGCAGGCGCTGCGGTCGGAGAAATTGAGATACCAGAGGTTGCCGGCATAGATGCCAGTGCCGAGCTCCCTCAGCACCGAGCTCATCGCCATCTCTCCGCCGCCGACGTCGATCGACTGCGGCACTTCGGACGCCGAAGCGCCGTTGGTCGGCGAGCCGTACTCGCGCGCGGAGCGGGGCGAGACCAGACAGTCCCGATAGCGACCGCCCTCGATCAGCGTCACGCTCGCGGGTCGCGGGAAGCCCGCCTCCTGAAAGTCCGGGGCGATGCCGTCGCCGGTGTTCTCGAGAACCCGCACCGATGGATGAAGGGTCGCTCCTTCCTGGATCATCCTGAGCAGCGGCGTCGTCTTCGTGCGGTGGGCGCGCAGCCCGAAGCCGCCCCAGCTCAACATACCGACGATCTCGTACAGCGCCGCCGGCGCCAGGAAGACACGGTATCGCCCCGGGCGGATCGACCGCGTGGGCCGCGACAGGACGCTCACCTGCTCGGCCGCGCTCTCGATGCGGCGCTCGAGATCCTCCCTCCGCCAGTGCAGGCCGGCATAGCTCGCCTTTACCGCCTTGTCGGCGGCATGGAAGAAACTCCAGTCGAGGTTGAAGCTGTAGCTCTCGTACCAGTTGCGCTGGCCGAGCGAGCTGGCGAAGCCGGCGTGAATCGCGCCGCCGGCGTAGACACCGACCAGATCGCGCCCGCGGCCGGCGCGATGGATCTCGTCGACCACCTGCTCCGGCTCGGGCAGCTCGTTCTCGCGCCGGCGCTCCGTCGAGCGCGGCGAGGTGTTGTAGAGGAGAAACGGATCCTCCGGGAGCTGCCGCCGCGCCTCGCGCAGATCGCCGATCAGAGCGGAAAGGCGAGCCCGGTCGGTCTCGGGCACGCCGGCCAGCGACAGGGTCCCCAACGCGTGTCGCGCACCCTCGATCAGATCGACGGTCAGGACACGCTGCGCCACCGACCCCGCCTGGCGCACGGCGCTGCGGTTGAAACGGACGAAGTCCGACTCCTCGGCGGCGAAGCTGCACGTGACGACCTCGCCGCCTTCCAGCCGAGCCTCGATCCCGTCGGCCAGCGAGTAGAAGTAGTCCTGCATACCGGAGGCTTCTCAGGCGCCGCCGAAGACGTCGACGCCGCGGAACAGGCAGGCCGGCGAGGCGTGCCCGACGCGCATCATTTGGTTGGGCTCCCCCTTGCCGCAGTACGGGGTTCCCAGCACGTCGAACGTCGCGTCATCTCCGACCAGCGCCAGGTTGCGCCAGAACGTCGCCGAGACGCCCCGGTAGTTCGCCTTCTTCACCACCGCCGTCAGCCGCCCCTTCTCGATCAGACGCGCCCACTCGCAGCCGAACTGGAACTTGTTGCGCGCGTCGTCGATCGACCACGAGCAGTTGGTCTCCATATACACCCCGCTCTCGGTCGCCGCGATCAGGTCCTCGAAGCGGGCGCTGCCGGGCTCGAGGTTCAGGTTCGCCATGCGGTCGATGGGCGGCCGGTTCCAGCTCGAGGCGCGGGCACCGGCAACGCCGGGCAGACCGGCGCGCGCCTGCGAGATCATGCCACCGAGCGGGCGCAAGAGGATGCCCTGGTGGATGACGTAGGTGCGGATGGCCGGCTGGCCCTCGTCGTCGAACGCATAGCTGGCGAGCTGCTCCGGACGGGTCGGATCGAACACGACGTTCAGCAGCTCGGAGCCGTAGCGGTAGGTGCCGAACATCTCCGGGGTGACGAAGCTGCTTCCGGCGTAGTTGCGCTCGTCCCCCAGAATGCGGTCGAGTTCCAGCGGGTGTCCGATGGATTCGTGGATCTGCAGGATCATCTGATCGGGGGCCAAGACGAGGTCCATCGTCCCCGACGGGCAGTCCGGCGCCGACACCAGCTCCGCCGCCTGCTCGGCGATGCGCGGCGCCGCCTCGAAGAAGCCGACCTCTCGCAGGATCTCGAGACCCCCCTGCCGGCAGTAGGCGTGCCCGCCGAAGGTGCGCGTCTGCGTCTCCGCTCCGCGGTTGGCGGTCGCGCTCAGCGTCGGCAGCAGATAGTGGAAGCGCTGCGCCACACGCCCGCCGTCGGCCGACACCAGCAGCGTCTCCACCGCGGAGCGCCACAGACCGGCCTCCCAGTCCACGATGCTGTCGTGCGCCGCGAGGCGCTCGGCCTCCGCGCTCAGCAGATCGACCTTCTCGGCCAGCGGACGGCCATCCCAGGGCTCGCGCACGCGCGACTCGTACTCGCCGCTGGCGACGGGCCGCTGCACGGATCGAAAGTCGACCACAACGCGCCCCGCCGTTCTCCGCGCCCAGTCGCGCGCCCGGCCGGTCGCCCGCCGCAGGCCGGCGGCGCTCAGATCGGACGTCGCGGCGTAGCCGATACCCCCATCCTCGACGACCGTAACCATGGCGCCGAGGTCGTCCGCCACGCGCGGGGGCTGAACCACGCCGCGCCGCACGGACAGGTGCTCGTCGCGCTCGCGGACGATCCGCAGCGAGCAGTGGTCGACCGCCGGAGCGATCTCCCGAAAGCGATCCTCGATCTCCTCGAACACGACGACCCCCCGCGGACCTAAAGCCTCCGCTCTTCGGACTGTAGCCCGGACCGGGCGTGGATTCCACGCCGCGCCGCCCGCGGCGGGTCACCGCTCCGCGACCTCCCATTGCCACCCCCGACTGGCGCCGGCGGCGGTCGACTGTTATCGTTCGGCGTTCGACTTCACGGAGGAAGGGGAAATGGGGCGACGGCATCCCTTTCCCCGGCACGGCATGATGCAGAGCACGGAAATCAGACGACAGGACATCCGCAACGTCGCGATCATCGCGCACGTCGACCACGGCAAAACCACGCTGGTCGACGCGATGCTGCACCAGAGCGGTATCTTCCGTGCCAACGAACAGGTGATGGAGCGCGTCATGGACTCCTTCGCCCTCGAGCGCGAGCGCGGCATCACCATCCTGGCCAAGAATACCTCCATCGATTACGGCGGCGTAAAGATCAACATCGTCGACACGCCCGGACACGCCGACTTCGGTGGCGAGGTCGAGCGCACCCTGGCCATGGTCGACGGCGTCATGCTGCTGGTCGACGCCTCCGAGGGCCCGCTCCCGCAGACCCGCTTCGTCCTGCAGAAGGCGCTGCAGGCGGGCCTGCCCCCCATCGTCTGCATCAACAAGATCGACCGGCCGGACGCGCGCGTGTCGGAGGTCCTGGACGAGGTGTACGCCCTGTTCATCGACCTCGACGCCACCGAGGAGCAGCTCGAGTTCCCCGTCGTCTACACCAACGCCCGCGCCGGCCTGGCGACGCGCCGTCTGGAAGAGCCCTCCGAGAACCTGCGCGCACTCTTCGATCTGATGGTCTCGGCCCTGCCCGGGCCGCTCGGCGACCCGCAGGCGCCCACCCAGTTCCAGTGCAACAACCTCGACTACAACGACTACGTCGGCCGCCTGGCGATCGGCCGCATCAAGCACGGCACGCTGTGCGCCGGCGGCGTCTACGCCCTGTGCCGAGCCAACGGCGAGCTGCACCCGGTCAAGGTGACGCAGATCTACGCTTGGCACGGTCTCAAGCGCACCCCGATCGAGTCGGCCGCCGCCGGCGACATCGTCGCTGTGGCCGGCATCGAGGACATCGGCATCGGCGACACCATTGCCGACCGCGAGCAGCCGCGCCCGCTGCCCGCGATCCGCGTCGACGAGCCGACCATCACCATGATCTTCGGCGCCAACAACAGCCCCTGGGCGGGGCGCGAAGGGGAGTACGTCACCTCCCGCAAGCTGCGCGAACGGCTCTTCCAGGAGCAGCGGCGCAACGTCAGTCTGCGCATCGAGGAGACCGACTCCCCCGACGCGCTGCGGGTCACCGGCCGCGGCGAGCTGCAGCTGGCCATCCTCATCGAGACCATGCGCCGCGAGGGCTACGAGCTCCACGTCTCCAAGCCGACGGTGGTCACGCGAGAGAGGAACGGCGAGATCCACGAGCCGATGGAGCTGTTGGTGATCGACGTCGCCGACGACTACATCGGCGTCGTCTCGCAGCTCCTCGCCGTGCGCCGCGGCAAGATGACCAAGATGAGCCAAGCCGGCACCGGCCGCGTTCGCCTCGAGTTCTCCGTGCCGTCGCGCGGGCTGATCGGCTTCCGCTCGCGCTGCCTCACCGACACGCGCGGCACCGGCATCCTCAACGCCCTGTTCGACGGCTGGGCCCCCTGGCAGGGGGCGATCCAGGCGCGCACGAACGGCGCCATCGTCTCCGACCGCGAGGGGGTCGCGACGCCCTACGCCGTCTTCCACATGCAGGAGCGCGGCATCCTGTTCGTCCCCCCCGGCACTCGCGTCTACGAGGGCATGGTCGTCGGCGAGTATTCGCGTGACAGCGATCTCAACATCAACATCTGCCGCGAGAAGAAGCTCACCAATGTCCGCGCCTCCGGGCGAGACGAGAACGTCATCATCACCCCGCACCGCGACGTCGGTTTGGAGGCGGGCATCGAGTGGATCGACGACGACGAGCTGGTGGAGGTGACGCCGCAATCGATCCGCCTGCGCAAGAAGGTCCTCAGGCAGGGGGAACGCCCCAAGCGCGGCGGGCAGGCCTGAGGTCTGCGCGCTCCGGCGCGGCGCCTCCCTACCTTGACACCGTCCTGACGCCTGGCGATGATCCCGGCGATGGAAGGACTCGCCGAGCAGCGGAGCACGCGCGGCAACGAAGCCGCGCGCAAGAGGTACAACGTCGCCATCGTCGGGGCGACCGGCGCCGTAGGTGAGGTCCTGCTCAGGGTGCTCGCCGAGCGCCACTTCCCCCTGGCGGAGCTTCGCCCGCTGGCCAGCGAGCGCTCCGCCGGCACGACCGTCCGCTTCGCCGGGCGCGACCTGCCCGTCCGCCAGGCTTGCGGCGAGGCATTCGACGGCGCTGACTTCGTCTTCTTTGCCGCCACCGGGTCCCTCTCGAAGGATCTGGCGCCGGAGGCCGCCGCTCGTGGCGCCGTGGTCATCGACAAATCGAGTACCTGGCGGCTCGACGAAGAGGTCCCGCTGATCGTCCCCGAGGTGAACCCGCAGGCGCTCGTCCGGCACCGAGGCATCATCGCCTGTCCGAACTGCACGACGATCGGATTCGTGATGGCGCTCGAGCCGATCCGCCGTGCCGCCGGTCTGCGCAGCATCGTCGTCACCACCCTTCAGGCGGTGAGCGGCGCCGGCAAGCCCGGGCTGGACGAGCTCGACGCCCAGATCGCCGCCGTAGCACGCGGCGAGAAGGCGCGCTGCAAAACCTTCGCCGCCCCGATCGCCTACAACGCCGTGCCCCTGTGCGAGAAGTTTCGCGACGACGGCTACTCCACCGAGGAGGTCAAGCTGCTCGAGGAGACGCGCAAGATTCTCGAGATGCCGGCCCTCGAGGTCAGCATGACCTGCGTGCGCGTGCCCGTACCCGTCGGTCACTCCGCCACCGTGTTGATCGAAACCGAGAGACCTCTTTCGCCGCAGGCGGCGCGCGAAGCGCTGGCCGCCTTCCCCGGCGTGCAGGTGGTCGACGATCCGGCGCACAACCGCTTCCCCACGCCCGCCGACGTGGCAGGGTGCGACGATGTGCTCGTCGGTCGCATCCGCAAGGATTTCACCACCGATCGCCTGTGGCTCTGGGAGGTGTCGGACAACCTGCGCAAGGGAGCCGCCACCAACGCGGTGCAGATCGCCGAGGAGATGATTCGACGCGGGCTGCGCTGAGCTCCCCCCGCCGACGAGGTCAGGTCCAAAAAAAGGCGGCGCACGCCCCTTCCGTACTCGGACGGCCTGGGCTATGCTGCGGCCACTCGAAAATGTGTTCGCGCCGAGAATATCGGCTTCCACCGAAGGTCGCGCGAGCAAGAAAGGGCGATGGGCAATGGGGACCAAACTGTACGTGGGAAATCTTTCCTACGACACCACGGAGGACAGCTTGCGCGCGGCGTTCGGCGCGGACGGCCGCAGCGTGACCTCTGTGTCGGTCATCACCGATCGCGCTACGGGTCGATCGCGCGGCTTCGCCTTCGTGGAGATGGAGTCGTCCGAAGACGCCCAGAAGGCCATTCAGGCACTGGACGGACAGGATGTCGACGGACGTCCGCTCAAGGTCAGCGAGGCGCGTGAGCGCACCGGCGGCGGCGGTGGCGGCGGCTACGGCGGCGGTGGTGGTGGTGGCTACGGCCGCGGCCGCGGCGGTGGCGGTGGCGGCGGCAGGTCGCGCGGCGGCTACTGAGCCGTCTTCCGCGGCGCGTTCGGCGGGGGCTCATCTCGCTGTTTCGCCGCGGTCGCCACTTCACACAGCATCGCACTGCGCTTGACGCGGGCCCCGGTTCGCTGCCTCAATTCCCCAGTCAGGCCGTCCGGGGGTACGGAGGTGCCGTCCGGGCGCGAGGAGGCCCTCGATGTCGAAGCCAGTCTGCGTGATCACCGGCGTCGGCCCGGGAAATGGCGCGTCGCTGTCGAGGACGTTCGCCGCCGCGGGCTATGGCGTCGCCATGCTCGCCCGTTCGGAGGAGCGCCTGCGTCAGATGGAGGCGCAGATCCCCGGCGCGCGAGGCTACCGCGCCGACGTCGCCAGCCCGCAGGACGTACAGGCGGCTTTCTCGCGCATCCGCGCCGATCTCGGGCCGGTCAACATCCTGATCCACAACGCCGGCAGCGGTGTCTTCGCCTCCTTTCTCGACACGACGGCCGAGGTACTCGAGCAGAGCTGGCGCACGAACGCGCTGGCGCTGCTGCTCTGCGGGCGCGAGGCCGCTGCCGACATGCTGACCGCGGGCGGCGGGAACATCGTCGTCATCGGTGCGACCGCGGCGCTGCGCGGTGGCGCCAACTTCGCCCCGTTCGCCTCCGCCAAGGCGGCGCAGCGGTCCCTCGCCCAGTCCATGGCGCGCTCTCTCGGCCCGCGCCGCATTCACGTCTCCTACATCGTGGTCGACGGCGTGATCGACATCCCGCGCACGCGCCAGATGTTGCCCGGCAAGCCGGACGATTTCTTCCTGCAGCCTGACGACATCGCGGAAACGGTGCTGCAGGTCGTGCGACAGAAGCCGTCCGCCTGGACCTTCGAGCTCGACGTCCGCCCCTTCGGGGAGCAGTGGTGAACGGCGACGGCACGCGAACGGGACCGACAAGCTCCATGTTGCAGTCGATCGGCCTGCTGATCCTGCGCGTCGGGGCCGGCGGTTTGCTCTTCGCCGGGCACGGGCTGGACAAGCTGCTGTCCTTCGGAGCGAAGGCGGCGCTGTTCCCCGATCCCCTCGGCGTCGGGCCGCACGCGAGCCTGGCGCTCGCCACCTTCGCCGAAGCGGTCTGTTCGCTGCTCGTCGTGCTCGGAGTCGCGACACGGCTCTCGGCGTTGCCGCCGCTGATCACCATGCTCGTCGCCGCCTTCGTGGTCCATGCCGGCGACCCGTGGGTGAAGAAAGAGCTGGCCCTGACCTACGCCGTCCCCTTTCTCACTCTGTTGTTCACCGGCGGAGGGCGCCTGTCGCTCGACTCCCTCCTGCGCACCGGTCCGCGCCGGCGGAAGGTCGAAGTGCCGTAGCTCGATCACCGGCTAGGCGGGGCCGATCAGCAGCGTGGCGACGCCACACGTACGGCTGCGCACGGTGCAAACGCGCGTCCCCGGCTTGTTGCCGGCGCGTACGTCCGATACGTCGAACCCCTGGTCCGCCAGGCGCCGCCGCGCCG
>Ga0307417_10001250_pt1 | contig 10579 bp, 10 predicted proteins | sample SalMarWE160210MG_2_FD_202514 | JGI IMG/M metagenome (GOLD analysis project Ga0307417, IMG submission 202514) | Salt marsh sediment microbial communities from the Plum Island Ecosystem LTER, Massachusetts, United States - WE1602-10 | ecosystem: Environmental > Aquatic > Marine > Intertidal zone...
AGAACCGGATCCTGCTGGAAAACTACTATCTGCCAGGTGACCTCGAGACCAGCATCGGCGCCTTCGTCGATCGCTACAATCACTACCGTTACCACGAAAGCCTCGGCAACCTGACGCCGGCCGATGTCTACTTCGGCCGCGGCAAGACCATCATCGAGAGAAGGAGGAAGATCAAAGACCAGACCATTCGAAAACGTCGCCTGGCGCATCAGCGCCAGGCCGCATAATATCAACCAGAAAGAGCCAGAACCTCCATTAGATAATCGCTCCGGCTATCCCATTAATTCTGACGACGGACACACCTGACTAGCCTGTTTCCACGGTCAGGTCTGGCTCTTCAGGGTCAGGCACATATGCACCTACTGCAAAGCGTGTACAACGATGAGCACCAGGAGTTGCGCAATGGCGGGAGCCTGACACTGCGTCGCGTAAAAGAGATAGCCGATGTAGATATCGGGAGACACCGATGATGATCAGGCCAATTATCCCCGGCCTAAAGGGGGGTGCGTCGCCAAGCCGCATAACATCAACCAAGGTGAGCCAGATCCTCAGTTAGAAATCAGGCCCCACAATCCCATTTTTTACGACGGCCAAGCATGAATATCGAGACAACACCGTTTGATGATCAACGGCCCGGGACATCCGGCTTGCGCAAAAAGGTGTCTGTCTTCCTAGAGCAGCACTACCTGGAGAACTTCGTCCAATCAATCTTCGATAGTGTCGAGGATCATCAGGGAAAGATGCTCATACTCGGCGGTGATGGCCGCTTCCACAACCGCGAAGCCATCCAGATCATCCTTCGGATGGCGGCCGCCAACGAATTCGGACGAGTGCTTGTCGGACGCGGTGGTCTCCTGTCGACACCCGCGGTATCATGCATCATTCGCAAATACAGCGCTATTGGCGGCATTGTGCTGTCAGCGAGCCACAATCCCGGCGGACCCGATGGCGACTTCGGCGTAAAATTCAACGTGTCGAACGGTGGTCCTGCCCCTGAAAACGTCACCGAGGCCATCTACGCCCTGAGCCGCAAAATCGAGCGTTATCGCATCTTCGCAGACTGCGAAGTGGATATCGATCACGGCGGAATTTCGAAGCTCGGGAACATGACAGTCGAGATGGTCGACCCGGTCGAGGATTACGCTCAGTTGATGGAAAGCCTGTTCGACTTTGACCGAATTTCGGAGCTGTTGTCGTCCGGAAACTTCGCGATGCGGTTCGATGGAATGCATGCAGTCACCGGTCCATACGCAACTGAGATCTTCGAAAGGCGGCTTGGGGCTCCCGCCGGTACGGTGGTCAATGGAGAGCCGCTACCCGACTTCGGCGGTCACCATCCTGACCCGAATCTCGTTCATGCGCGCGACCTCGTAACAGCAATGAATGGGCCAGACTCGCCCGATTTCGGCGCCGCGTCCGATGGTGATGGTGACCGCAACATGATCCTCGGTCGAGGTTTTTTTGTAACGCCGAGCGATAGCCTAGCGATGATTGCTGCGAATGCACAGCTTGTGCCCGGCTATGCGGGCGGACTGGCCGGGGTCGCGCGATCCATGCCGACCAGCCGTGCGGTTGATCGCGTCGCCGCCGATCTGGGAATTCCGTGCTACGAGACGCCGACAGGCTGGAAATATTTTGGCAATCTTCTCGACAGTGGTCGCATTTCGATTTGCGGTGAGGAAAGCTTCGGGACGGGCTCGAAACACCTCCGCGAGAAAGATGGCGTATGGGCCGTGCTGTTCTGGCTGAATGTGCTGGCCGTCCGTGGTCAGTCGCTGGAGGCTATGGTGAGAGCCCACTGGCGAAAGTACGGGCGACATTACTATTCACGCCATGATTACGTAGGTCTCGATCGATCTGTCGCGGACAGCCTCATTGCCGAACTCCGAATGACTGTTCCGCGGCTTAAGGGCCGAAGGTTCGGCTCACTGGCAGTCAGTCTTAGCGATGACTTTGCCTACGTCGACCCTGTGGACCAAAGCCGCGCTGAGCATCAGGGTATCCGGGTCGTATTTTCGGACGATGCGCGAATCGTCTGCAGATTGTCGGGTACCGGAACCGAAGGAGCGACTCTCCGCCTATATTTGGAGCGCTTCGAACGCGATCCATCCAACCATGATATGGCCGTTCAGGACGCACTTGCGAACGTGGCGACGATTGCCCGGAAGATCATGCGGATCGAGGAGACGACTGGTCGATCTAATCCCTCCCTTGTCACGTAGGAGCGTGCGCCAGCACTACAACACCATCAGGGTGCTCGGATACGGCATTGACACATTAACTGCCACGGTCGATCAAAATTCGTGGTGACCCGGGTCAGGCCGCGACGCAGCACTGTTGCCAGACCTCAAACGTCTCAGCCCGAAACGCCTTGAAGATTCTGCGCGACAGGAGATGGCGTTGGACGTAAAAGGCATTCTGGACGGCGGAGTGGATCGACAGAAAATGTTGGGCCGATCCAGCCGATTTGAAACGCTGCTGTTTTCGCTCTCGTCGACGAACCGGCTGGTGTGAGTTTTCCGCCCGATTGTTCGCCCGCAGCCCCTGATCATGGACTGCGCATAGCCGCTGCTCTCGGATGGCGACGGGATAGGATTTGAGCTTGTCCGTGGTGATGCGCTTCGGGGCAAAGCCCTGCTTCTTTAGCAGCTTTCGCAGCATCCCTTCCTCGCGGACCGAGAGCAGCGTCGACGCTGAACCAGGAAGTCGAGCACCTCGCCTTCGTCGTCGACTGCACGCCACGGCCAATGCTTTTGGCCACGGATTTTGATGACCATCTCGTCGAGATGCCAGCGTGGGCTCGGGCGGGGACGACCGCGCCGAAGATTGCCAGCGATCAACCGCCCGAATTTCAGAAACCAGCGCCTCACCGTCTCGTTGGAAACATCGATACCGCGTTCGGCCAGCAGATCCTCGACATCGCGGAACGACAGCGTGAACCGGGCATAGAGCCAGACCGCATGTTGAATGATTTCGGGCGGAAAGCGATAACGCTTGAAGGATATCGGAGTCATTCGGCGACGGTAGCGACACCCGCCCACACAGGCCATACACTTAACGTGTCAATGCCGTGGCCAGTAGCATGGCGATTCAGCGCTTATTGCAAGATACCCCGGCCATTCAGCAGCAAACAGTATGCCGCCAGATGGCTACTGGACCGACGCTTAGTGCCGGCACTTTTGACGCAGATCAACGCCGCGTGGATCACGACATGGATTAAGTAAGGCGTAATAGAAACGCATGATCTGTGCGATGTGCTATTGCGCGTTGGCTACATCTCATTCTCAACCGACCTCGTCGCCTTCACGTGAAGTGCGAATGTTGGGGAAATCGAAGCGACGCTAACGTGCGAGTCTTTGAGCATTGTAGGAATAGTCGACGAAGCATGTGTGCTGCTGCTTTGAGGCCGCAGCACCGCTAATCCGACCACAAGGGAGGGCGGGAACTATGAAGCGCTGTTCAGGGCTTGTCGATGTAGGTCGTCGGCAATTTCTCGGGGGCGGCACAGCTGCGATCGCGGGAGCCGCCGCAGTCGCCACCGTTCCCCGCCAGGCCAAGGCTGCGCCAGTCAAGGCGAGGGTAGAATACCCGTCGAGCCGACTAGCGAATGTGAAAGACCTCAAGACAAACGAACCGCTTGAGGTGTCCTACCCCGACACGGATGCGCCGGGTGTGCTGCTAAAGCTCGGCAAGCGGGTAGAGGGCGGTGTCGGCTCCGACGGCGATATCGTTGGCTTCACGACGGTCTGCCCGCACAAGGGCTTCCCGATGGCCTATGCGACCGCGGACCGGACGTTCAATTGCCCGGGTCATTACTCCCGCTTCGATGCGGAAAAGGGCGGCCAGCAGATATGGGGGCAGGCTAGCCAGAATCTCCCGCAATACACCCTGCGCGTCGACCGCAAGGGCGACATCTACGCCGAGGGCATAGATGAGCTGCTCTACGGCCGTCTCAGCAACGTGCTCTGATAAAGGGAGGATCGAATATGGCTTTCAAGCGTCAGATAGACCGTCTGCCGATCGTCCCGGCGGGCGCCAAGAAACAAACCGTTACCTGCCATTATTGCATCGTCGGTTGTGGGTATCATGCGTATAGCTGGCCGGTGAACAAGCAAGGCGGCACGGCGTCAAGGCAGAATGCCTTCGGCGTCGATCTCTCACAGCAACAGGATGCAGAAACCGAGGCTTGGTACGCGCCCTCCATGTACAACATCGTCAAGCAGGGCGGCCGGGATGTCCATATCGTAATCAAACCGGACAATGCCTGCGTCGTGAACGCGGGCCTCGGGTCGATACGCGGCGCCCGGATGGCGGAAAATAGCTTCTCTGTTGCGCACCAGACGCAGCAGCAGCGTTTGACCGATCCTTTGGTCTGGCGCCAGGGCATGAAGACGCCGACGAGCTGGGAGGATGCGCTGGATCTGGTGGCGCGGGTGACGACAAAGGTGATCGAAGAGCAAGGCGAAGACGGGCTTTTCGTGTCGGCCTTCGATCACGGTGGCGCCGGCGGCGGCTACGAGAACACCTGGGGCACCGGAAAGCTCTATTTCGGGGCCATGAAGATAAAGAACATCCGCATCCACAATCGCCCCGCTTACAACTCCGAGGTTCATGCGACCCGCGACATGGGCGTCGGCGAGTTGAACAACGCCTACGAAGATGCCGAGCTGGCGGACACGATCGTCGCGATCGGCACCAACCCACTCGAAACGCAAACCAACTACTTCCTCAATCACTGGGTCCCGAACCTGCGGGGCACGTCGATCGAAAAGAAGAAAGCACTGCTGCCCGGCGAGCCGCACGCAGCGGGCAGGATTGTCATCATCGACCCGCGCCGCACCGTCACGGTCAATGCCTGCGAGATGGAGGCGGGCAAAGAAAATGTCCTCCACCTGGCACTCAACTCGGGGACGGACCTCGCCCTGTTCAACGCGCTCTTCACCTACATCGCGGACAAAGGCTGGGTGGACAACGACTTCATCTCCAAGAGTACTGTCGGGGCGCCCGTTCCGCGACCGGCGCTCTATCCGGCGCGTGGCGCTGGGCCGGGCAAACCTGGTCATTTGACCAACTTTGCCGCCGCGGTAGAGGCAAATAGGACGTCGATCGAAGACGCGGCCAAGATTACCGGCCTGAAGCCCGCCGATATCGTCAAAGCGGCTGAATGGATCGCCATGCCGAAGGAGGGCGGCAAGCGGCGACGGGCCATGTTCGGTTACGAGAAAGGCATCATATGGGGCAACGATAACTACCGCACAAACGGCGCCCTGGTGAATATTGCGCTCGCCACCGGCAATGTCGGCCGCTTAGGCGGCGGTGTCGTGCGCCTCGGCGGGCATCAGGAGGGCTATGTCCGGCCATCGGACGCGCACGTTGGCCGCCCCGCGGCCTATGTCGACCAGTTGCTGATTTCCGGCAAGGGAGGCGTTCATCATATCTGGGCGTGCGATCACTACAAGACGACGCTCAACGCTTCGGAATTCAAGCGCATCTACAATCGCCGCACGCAGATGGTTCGAGAGGCCATAGATTCAGTCCCCGCCGGGGACCGAAAAGCCCAGGTTGAAGCCATCATGGCGGCGATCAGGCAGGGAGGCCTCTTCGCTGTCGACGTCGATATAGTGCCCACCAAGATTGGCGAGGCTTGCCATGTCATCCTGCCCGCCGCGACATCGGGAGAAATGAACCTCACCTCCATGAATGGCGAGCGGCGGATGCGGATCACGGAGCGATACATGGACCCGCCTGGCGAAGCCATGCCCGACTGCCTGATCGCAGCGCGCATCGCCAATCACATGGAGCGCGTGTTCCGCGAGTTGGGGAAAGGCAAAAATGCTGACCAGTTCAAGGGCTTCGACTGGAAAACAGAAGAAGATGCGTTCATGGACGGCTACCATAAGCATGCTAGCGGCGGACAACATGTGACTTACGAGCGCTTGGGTGCCATGGGCACGAATGGATTCCAGGAACCGGCCCAAGGCGTGAAGGACGGCAAGATCGTCGGGACGGAGCGTCTCTACACCGACGGTACCTTCTCCACCGAGGACGGCAAGGCGCGCTTCATGGATGCGCCCTGGCGCGGCCTCGAAGCGCCCGGCAAGGAGGAGCAGAAGGCGAAACATAAATTCCTGATCAACAACGGCCGGGCGAACCAAGTCTGGCAGTCCGCCTATCTAGACGTCGATAACGATCTCGTCATGGATCGCTGGCCCTATCCATTCATCGAAATGAATCCGAAGGACATGGCCAACCTCGGTCTCAAAGAAGGCGATCTGGTCGAGGTCTACAACGACGTCGGCTCGACCCAGGCGATGGCTTATCCAACACCGACGGCGAAAGAGGGAGAAACATTCATGCTCTTTGCCTATCCGACCGGCGTGCAGGGCAACGTGGTGAACGCGGGAACGAATGAATTGATCTTGCCGAACTACAAGCAGACCTGGGGCAACATCCGGAAGCTCGCCGATGCACCGAAAGGGGTTGCGCATGTAACGTTCAAGTCCAAGGAATATAGGGCCTGATTACGGACGGTCGTGAGGCGCCGGCCGGTTGGGTCGCTGGCGTGCACACATGGTGTCGCCGGGTTGAAGCAGATCAACGTCACTGGCGCACACGCCTGATAGCCATAGATTCCAACAAAAAGGTCCTCGAAATGGCCGATCTCGAATATTTCGTTACCTCGAAGTTTGCCGATGGCGCGGGGCAGGCTTTCTGCAAGGATGCTGCAATCCCGCTCGATGCTGCTCTTGATAGTCGTTCAGATGCATTTAACCCGGCAGAGCTCCTGCTTGCGGCTCTTTCAGCTTGCATGACCAAGGGAGCGCTCAGGGCGGCCAAGCTCAATAACTTCGAGATTCGCGCCGTCGAGGTGCGCCTGAAGGGCATACGTCAGGACGCTCCGCCCCGCATGGCGCGGATCGAGTACGAGTTGCTGGTCGAGACCGATGAGCCGGACCGGCGGCTCGATCTCATTCACCAGAATGTTGTCAAATTCGGTACCGTTACCAGCACGGTGGCGGCCGGGACCAATCTCACGGGCAAGATTGCGCGACTTCGCCGGGAGAATGCTACCGGGACTGCGGCGACAGCGCAGTCCTAGCTACACTTCGGGTCCGGAACGAAGCGCCCTCACCGAACGGAACCCCTCGTAGAATGTCCGCGACGAAACGGTCCGATCCAGCACACCAACACTCGCCCGGGGGAGGTGCGGGGGAAGGGCACCTTCTTCTTGCTTTTCTTCTGACGGCCGGGTTCATGATCGCCGAGGTCATCGGCGGCCTTTTCTCACAATCGCTGGCTCTGTTGGCGGATGCCGGACACATGATGACCGACAGCTTTGCGCTAGCCCTGGCGTGGATTGCGGCGTTTCTGGTGCGCCGGCCGGCAAATCCCAAGCACTCTTATGGGTTCCACCGGGCGGAAGTTCTGGCTGCTTGGGTCAATGCGATCCTTCTGTCGGGGATCGCGCTAGCGATTGTGTGGGAGGCGGCGCAACGTCTCGGCGATCCGATACCGGTTCTTGCCGGGCCTATGCTCGTCGTCGCATCAGCCGGCCTCGCCGTCAACATCGGCGTGTTCTATATCCTTCATCGGGATGAATCTGGGAACATCAATATCCGGGCAGCCCGTCTGCATGTGTTTGGCGATCTCCTCGGATCACTCGGCGCCATTGCGGCTGCTGCAATCATCCTGCTCACCGGCTGGACGTCGGCCGATCCTCTGATCTCGATCCTGATCGCGCTATTGATTCTGCGGGCCGCCTGGTCGGTACTCAAGACCGCTACGCACATCCTCGTCGAGGGTGCCCCGGAAGGGTTCGATCGTGAAGCTCTGGTACACGACCTAAAAGAGAACGTCCCGGGGCTGAGAGATGTCCACCATGTGCACGCGTGGCAGCTGACCTCGGGAAGGCCATTGCTGACCTTGCACGCCATTGTCGATCCCGGGAACGATCCCATGGGCGTTTTGGGCGAGATCAAGGCGCGGCTCCGCAGTCGGTTCAACTTCCATCACTCGGTCGTGCAATTGGAAACGGGGGACTGTGCCGACGACAAGCACTAGCTGCCCGTCTAATACAGCTTTGCGTCCAGCGGGTAAATCTCTTGAGCCACCTCAAGGCACGAGACCGTGACCGGCGCGACATTGATCATTCGGCGCCCTCTACATATCCACTCTATCAGGCAACCGAGGAGACGAGGCAATGGCGAACCGCGAGACTGTGCTTTGTGCGCCGGTGCGAACCGCAATCGGCAGCTACGGCGGGACGCTTAAGAATACGGCCGCGCCCGATCTGGGCGCCAGCGTGGTGCGGGCCTGTCTGGAAAGGGCAGGTCTCCAAGGCGGCGATGTCGGCACCGTCGTCATGGGCAACGTCGTCCAGGCCGGCAACAAGATGAACCCGGCCAGGCAGGCGGCCATCCACGGCGGGATTCCGGTCGAGGTGCCCGCCATGACGGTCAACCGGGTCTGCGGCTCTGGCGCCCAGGCGATCGCATCGGCAGCACAGGAAGTGATGCTCGGCATGACCGACAGCGCCGTCGCCGGTGGCATGGAGAATATGGACATGGCGCCCTACCTGATGGGCGGCGGTCGCTGGGGCTACCGGATGGGCGACGCACAAATTTACGACAGCATGCTGCGTGACGGTCTAAACGACGCATTTTCCGACCAGCATTCCGGTTGGCACACTGAAGATCTGGTGACCAAGTTCCAGATCACGCGGGAGGAACAGGACCGCTGGGCCGAGCGGTCGCAGCGGCGTTTCAGCGCGGCCCAGGCGGCCGGTAAGTTCGAGGCCGAGATCGCGCCGGTCGAGATCAAGGACCGTAAGGGACCCGAGAGCTTCTCGAAGGACGAGCATAACCGTCCCGATACGACACAGGAGAGCCTCGCCAGGCTCAGGCCCGCTTTCCGCAAGGACGGCACGATCACCGCGGGTAACGCACCCGGGTTGAACAGCGGTGCGGCGGCGACGATCGTGGCCGAGCGGCACTGGGCCGAGACCAAAGGGCTCGACCCTATGGCGCGGCTGGTCTCCTTCGGCGTCGGCGCGGTCGAGCCGGGGATGTTCGGGCTCGGCCCCGTTCCCGCCGTGCGCCAAGCGCTCGACCGGGCGGGCTGGTCAATACCGGACATCGAGCGGATCGAGATCAACGAGGCCTTCGCCGCCATTGTCCTCGCGGTGACGCGGGAGCTCGGCCTCGCCGAAGACATCGTCAATGTGGAGGGCGGCGCGATCGCGCATGGCCACCCGATCGGCGCAACGGGCGCGGTGCTGACCACGCGTCTCCTCCACTCGATGCGCCGCGACGGAATTAGGCGCGGTGTGGTGACACTCTGCATCGGCGGTGGCCAAGGGATCGCGCTCGCCCTCGAAGCGATACACTAGGCAAATGGGAAAACCGATGAGCAAGGATTTTTCGCGGCATTGTCAGACTAAACCGATCTGGTAATATTTTTTGCTCGGTTGGTTCCTTCGTGAGTCGCCCCCTGCTTGGTCAACGCCAAGCAAACCGTTGCTTAATGTCCGAACCGAAGGAGGTTCGGGCCGGGGAAGCTGGCGCTAACGATTTACTCTGACAATACCTAGATTCATACATGGCACTTGCAAATCAATATGCGAGTTGCCCACCAGACCTTCCCCGCGCTGCTCCTTTCCTCCCCTGTGAATGGCGCGGGGTTTTCTCTATGGGTGCACTCGGCAGCTACCTGTGCCGCAGATCAACACCAACTACGCCTCCTGCCGTCGCAACGTCGCGCCAGTCCTTCGCTGACCGGCACTTCACCAAATGACTGCCCGTCACGCTTAATAGCGCGGAGCTTACAACCGTACCGATCCACGTTGCGCCAGCCGGTATAGACCAAGCTCGACGTGCCCGCCAATATCTCCATCCTCACCCTGCTGCCGCGCTCGCCTGAGCTCAATCCGGTCGAGAATGTCTGGCTGTTCCTGCGCGACAACTGGCTGTCAAACCGCGTCTTCAGCTCCTATGACGACATCGTTGACCATTGTTGCGAGGCCTGGAACAAGCTCATCCAACAGCCATGGAAGATCATGTCAAACCGGACAATCCCCCATTGTAGACCACACGCGCAGGTTTCTTTCCGAGCGCGGACTTTGCCGCTCGGAGGAACCCGAAGCGGAACTCGCTGTGTCCTCGTGTTTTGGCTTTTCCCGATCTACCGACCAGTTGACACTTTTTCCCGAACCTTCTTCTTAGCCCCCGGCTTCTTGATCGTTGTCGTCTTGGCCAGCATCGCAGGTGTGACTTTCGTGACCCGCAGCGCCCCCGGCGAGGGCACGACATGAAGCAGCAGCCTGCAGCGGATGTCGAAGCGATCCAACTCGAAAAATTCATCGTCGGTCTTGATCGCTGCAAACTGCAGGATTTGATCGAAGGCGGTTTCGGTGCCAGTCGTCTCCGTATCGTAAAATACGTACGGCATCCTGATCCCTTTCCCTTGGCGCTTTTGGCCTGTCATCAGGCCAGGTAAAGCGACGTCAACTTCGACGCACCGTTTGAACGCATTGAATTTCTGCGACTCTCCGAATTTTTACCCCTTTCCTCTTCATTCGCCT
>Ga0307417_10001251_pt1 | contig 10579 bp, 4 predicted proteins | sample SalMarWE160210MG_2_FD_202514 | JGI IMG/M metagenome (GOLD analysis project Ga0307417, IMG submission 202514) | Salt marsh sediment microbial communities from the Plum Island Ecosystem LTER, Massachusetts, United States - WE1602-10 | ecosystem: Environmental > Aquatic > Marine > Intertidal zone >...
CACAGTCCCCCCGTGCTCTGCGATCACGGCGATGCTCGACCCGTTGGCGGCCTTGTCGTCGGGCTTCTCGCCGAGCACACCCGCGGGCGGTCCGTAGCGGGCTCGTTTCTCCAGCTCGGCGAGCACACTGTCCCGGTCGCGAGGGCCGGTGAAACCGGAGCTGGTCAGACTCTTCGGCCATTCCTTGCGCAGCTCCTCTAGCTCCAACGGGCCCGGCGAGACGAGGGTCAGCCGGATGTCGCCTTCGAGCTCGAAGATGGGCAGCTTTCCGTCGGCGTGCACCATCACCGGGCCACCGCCCAGTTTCTCGTGGGCGTTCCAGCGCATTCCCTTCTCCTCGAGGAGTGCCCCGAGCATCTCGCCCTGGAGTGCTCCGAGCACGCCGGTTGCCCCCTTCTGGATGTGCTTCCACCCGTTGAACCAGACGTCCTTGAACTTGATCGCCTCGAGCTCGGGATCCTGGAGCAACTTGATGATGCCATCGATGTGGTCGGTATCGACGTGGGTGACGATGAGCAGCTCAAAGTTGGTTTCGCCCCGATCCCGCAGCTCGCCGAGCCGTTTGCGGATCCCCCAATCACCCTCGTAGGCAAACCACGGACCCCCGTCGATGAGGATCCGGCGCACCGGGTTGTCGCCGTAGCGGACGATCAGGGCGTCACCGTGCCCGGCGGCCAGCATCTCTACTTCGAGCACTTCAATCCCCTCCCGGAGTGAATCGCCAGTCGGCGTCTCCGTAGGCCACCAGCGCCATGGTCATCACATTGCTCTCACGCAGCATCGTGATACGCACCCGTTGCATGATCTCGCCAACTGTCGCTTCGCCCCTGGCTTGCCAGAGATGACGAACGAACGCTTCGGCGATGCGAGCCATGTCCGGCCCGAGCACGTAGGTGAGAGTGCCGACGACCACCGCTGCCCCCTTGCAGCGGAAGCGCTGGATGAAGTCCTGGTACTGCACCTCGGAATTGGCCGTGTTGCAGCCGAACAGGAGCACTACCGGCCCGGGCGGCTGGTCCCTGGCGACCACGTGTGGCTGCTCCAGCCGGATCAGGGCGAGATCCTGGTCGGCACCGATCTCCAGAGCATCCCAAGCCTGGGCGGTCTTCACTTTGTGTGGCAGGGCCACGAGAAGCGCCGGATAGTGGCTGTCGACGAGACGCTGCCACTCCCGCCAGTCGTCGGCGACGTGGACGCGGGTCGCAGGATCGGTGGCTGCCGTGGCATCCCCGATGGCGGCCTTGATCCCGGCAACCGTGTCGTCGATCCGGGTCGGCTCGTCCTCGTTGACGAGCTTGGAGGCGGCAAAGATCACGTCTGGTGCCGCCGGCAAAGCCGCTCGGGCCGCGGATGACATGGGGGCGAGACAGTCGTTGTCCCGGCCCTCCCGCCCTTCGGCCCAGACGCGCTGCTCCAGGTGACGGTTCAACCCCCAGAACCCGGACGGGCAAACGAACGCGGTGTTCCCCTGTGCCTGACAGCCGTCGCATGCGCCGTCGGTGGTTTGGAGGAACCGTGGACAGAGCTGGGCATCATCGTCGGGTAGCCCGTAGTCGTAGAAGAACTCCACGGGCAGGTAGTCGGCCGACACGGGGCTGGAGACCGCGACCCGTTTCACGGCGCCGAGATCGCCGGAGCCGATGAGGAGGTCGCGCAGCACCCAGCCGTGCTGTGCCAGCGTGATCAGCACCTGAAGCCCGCCGGCCTCGTTGAGTTTCGTCTCCAGTTGCTGGACCGCGGTGGCGGCGTCGAACAGGGTGGTGCGAAGCACCGCCACCTCCTGGTCGATGCCCGGAAGCTTCACGTCCCAGGGTTCCTCGCCACGTTGCCAGACTTTGACCACGTCACGTTCCTTCGTGAAGGACATGTCGAGGGCGGACTTGGCATCGAGGTCGGCGGTGCTGCCGTCGCCGCGCAGCAGACGGATGCCTTCGCCGGCGGCGTCCTCATCGTCAGGCGACACCGGTCCGGTGAGGGTGGCGGTCTGCAAGTGCAGACCGTGGCAGAACACGGTCACACTCGCCTCGACATGGTCGATTCCCGCCGGGACGTCGACCGGGAATGTCGCGGTGTTGCTGTCGCCGACCTGCCCGAGCACCACCGTTTCGGTCTTCAGGCCCTCGAACAGCGACGGCGCTCTGAGGTCGATCGTCAGCTCGTGTTGGCGTTCCTCCGCGGGCAGCCTCCACTCGGGGAACGCAATCCCGGCACGGTTCCATTCGGCCGAGGTGCGTCCGATGCGCACCTCGATGTCGTGGGGAGCACCGGGGCGGAAGGCGTTTTGCCGTCGCTTTGGCGTCCCCGAGCTGAGGTCGTTCACCTGGGTTTGGAGGTATCGCGGGCTGGCGGTGACCTCGCCGTCACCGTGTGGCCTCGTCGACCGTGTGGCGTTGGCCGCGGCGACCACCGGTTCGACATCGGCCAGGACCTGGCGAGCGGCAGTAGCCGCTCCCCCTTCGGCCATCCAGGACAGGCCGTCGAGGCTGTGCAGTTCGTCGAAAGCGAGGTTCATCTCCTGGTGCTCGAGCCGGCCGCTCGCCCAGGCGTCCTCGACGGCACGACGCACCTCGGTGACGACTGCCGAGACTCGCGCCGAGTCGACGAACTCGGCATCGCCGATGAGCAGGTAGTCGGTGTCTGCGGCCGCCATGCCGAACGCCAGATCGGGCGGATGGTTATGCGCCAGCCCGTCGAAGAAGCGCCAGGTGAACTCGTCACCGTTGTCCGGTCCGGTGGTCGCGGCTACCGCCGAAGCTTCGAACTGTGCGGCGACCTCCCTCAGATGCTCGAGCGTGATGAACTGGGGGTCGACGCCGTACAGCACGACCAGCGACGGACCGATGAATCGAGCGGCGTCTGCTGCTTGCGGGACCTGGACCACCGCGATGTCGCAGAGAGCGTATCGATCCGTGATGTCGGTGAGCTCGATCAAGTCGGGGTGCCCGTAGGAGCCGAACCGGTCACGGAGCGGGTCGGACGGGATGGTGGCGACTCGCACCGGCCAATGCCACTGGCGCCGACCCGAACATGTGTAGTCGGCCAGGAAAACCGAGCTGACGGCAGTGGCGCGGCGGAGTGCCTGGTACGGCGCAGACCACTCCCCGCCATCGGTCAGCTCGAGCCGGGTGCGGATGGCCCGCCCGGTCTCGTCACCGGGGTAAGTGTGGGCAGCCGTCTGCCACGCCAGCGCGAGCGCGTCTGCGTCGCCCTGGTCCACGTCGAGCTCGCCGCCGAGACGGACCCGGGCGTACCCGGCCTCGAGATGACGTTTCAGGATCTCTACCGGCGGCTCGGGCAGATGGTGCAGCGGCAAAGGCGTGCCCGCTTCGTATTTCAGGACCCCGTATGCAGCCAGCGCGTCGGGGTTATCCATCAGGTTCATCGTGACACCCACAAGGTCGAGATTCCTTCCGTAAGCAGTTCCTGATATGCGTCTGCCACCTGGCCGGGGTTTACGACCTGGAGATCCACGTTGAACGCGAGCAGCCCGTGCAGGCCGCCCTCCCCGAACTCCTGGCCGGGGTTGCCCTCGAGCAGGCTGCGGCCGAACTCCTCGAGACCCGGATCGCCACCGGTCACCAGCACGACGAGCTGCTCGTCTTCGACCCCAAGCTCAGCGAGCCGGGACCGTGCCTCGAATGGGTTGCCATCCGACCACTCCTGGGCGACCAGGTTGATCGGCGCACCGTCCTCGGGTACGAGGTATGCCGCGCCGGGATCACCGAGCGCGACGGCACGCGACCGCCAGTCGACACCGAGGGCGATGGCGTCGAGCACGCCGGGATCACCGAGCACCCCGCCGGCGGCGAGGATCGGGGCACCCTGGAATGCAGCCAGCGGCCCGGGATCGATGCCGGCGTCGATGGCGTCGCCGACCAGCGACGTGAACGTGTCGGTGAGGCCGAGCTGGAACAGGATCGGGCCGATCTCCTCGATGGGGACGACCTCCCGCGGAGGAATCCCGCTCAGTTCCGTCAACTGGTCGTCGGGCATCGTGAACAGGAACGCACCCGGTGGAACCGAGATGCGGTCGACGGATTCGGTGCCGTCCAACTCGCCTAGCGGGGCTACTTGCACATCACCCTCGATCACCGCGACCAGGCTGACTCGCTGCTCGTCGAGGTAGCTGACGCTGAACCACGTCGAATCCGAGTACACAACCGCCGACCCGGTCGAGACCGAGAACACGTTGCTGCAGCTGTTGTTGGCCGCCGACGTGCCGCTTAGGGCGCAGGCGTCACTGCCGGCGCCGGCACAGTCCTCACAGCAGCCGCCTACCTTCAGGCCCGAGTTGTGATAGATGTAGATGTCGGCACAACTCTCGACGACTGCCCTTGCCTCGCCCTGCGAGCTCACCCAGACCTCGTCGCCTTGAGTCAGGTCGGCGCTCTGCGGCGACGTAGCGACGTTGCAGGGGAGGACGTCGGCGCGGGACCCGCCGGGCCCCGCCTGGACCGAGGACTTCCGGCATCCCACCGTTGCCGTCTTGGCGCTGGTCGTCGTCGCCGTCGTGCCAGACCCGCCGCCACCGCCACCCCCGCTGTTGTCGTCACCGCAACCGACGGAGATCAGCACCAGCACACACAGGATCATCAGGAGTCTTAGCTTTCTCATCTTTCCCTCCTTCGCTCGCGTTGATCTGCCAGCCACCACGCCGCGACAGCACCCACAAACAGGACCGCACCGGCAACGGCGGCGTCGAGCACCGCGACACCGGCAAACCAGTCCGCAGACCGGCCGGCCAGCTCGGCGGAGCGGTCGCCCAGCCGGGGGCCGTAGTAGCTGGCGCTTCTCACAATTGGCAATGACAGGGCGTATTTGCAGCCTGCGTAGCAGGCGACGTTGAGTTGTGACGTTGCCGTCAACAGCCATTGGCCGAGGCCGAAGCCCGCTCCTACGCCGACCAGCCAGACATACCGGGCCGGTCGCGACCAGGCCACGAGCAGTGCGGCTGCCAGCACTGCGCCGCAGCCGAGCCCGAGCAGCGGGATCATCGGACGGGTGGTCGGGCTCAGCCCGTTGGCGAGGCCGACGAGCAGCATGGCGATCGCAAATGCGATGCTTCCCGCGGCAACGACCTTCGCCGGGGCGGCTTGCTCGGTGCGGCGCAGACCGGACCGAGCCGCCTCACCGGCGGCGACCAGGGACGCCACCAGGGCGAATCCCCAGACAAAGGCGAAGACGAGCTGCACTGCCCATTCGGTCTCCGGGTCGGCGGTGCGGCGAGTGAATTGCGTGACCGCGGCTCGTTGCAGGCCGAGCAGCAGCCCGGCGCCGATACCGGCCAGATCGGCACGACGGACGATGACATGGCGGTCGTGGCGGATGCGGCGCGCCACCTTCACCGACCACGCCATAGCTCGCAGCGACCGCGGCGCAGAGAGTGGCACTTTGGACGGGTCGGCATCGGTGACGGTCCCCCACAGCTCCGCCTGGCGCCTGCGGGCGCGCCAACCAGTCGCCACATCGGCGATAGCGATGTCGAGACGTGTTTCGAAGTCGGGACGATGGGCGATGGCAAGCGCCGCGGTCTTGCGGTTCACCTCGTTGCCGTCGCCTGCCGCCACTGCGGCGATCACACCGTAGCCATCGCCTGCAGCAGGTGTTTCGCCGTCGAGACCGAGGAGGCCGGGGTCGATGACGGGTTCCGGCTCGGATTCGCCTTCTTCCATGGCGTCCAGCAACGCTGCGGTGTCTCCCCCTGCAACGAGATCGAGCCAGCTGGAGGCGTCGCGGTGGGTGGCCACGGCGGAGCGGAGCAGCAGCACAGCTTCGCCGGGGTTGGGCTCGAGGTCGGCTGCAAGCCGCTCCAGCCGGGCAAGATCCCGGTCGGAGGCTTCGCCCCTGTCGGCGTTCCAGCCGGCGGCGAGCCCGCGCAGGAGGCGTCTCCCCGCCTGGAGCCGGCGCACGTCGTCGCCGACCCAGTCGGTGACGACCCGGCGCACTGCAGGACCGGAGAACTCGTACTCCACTTCTTCCGGGGCGGCCCGGCTGACGAGAAACCCTGTCCGGGCGAGCCGACGCAACGTCTCGTCCATGGTCTCTTCCGCCAACTCCGTGTTCAGACCGGACCGGCGGACCCAGCCGTCTTCCCGGCTGGCCGCAATGGCCGACAGCACCGCCTTGGCGGCGTCGGCGTTGGGGAACCGGTTGACCAGCTCCTGGCGCAGGTAACCCGCAACGATGCGGACGGCACCCAGGTAGTCGGCTCTGGCTACGACGAGCTCCTGGCGCGGGTCCACCGATCTCTCCCGAACCGCCTTGAACACCGATTCGGCGACGATCTGGAGCTGGGTGGGGTCGATAGCGTCGGTCCCGGTGGACTGCAAGAGGTCGAGGTCGCGCACGATGTCATCCACCAGCCCGGGGGCAAAAGCGATACCGGGGGGCACGGCCTGGAAGGCACCGACGAGCACCTCGCGCGCCTCGCTGCGAGTGAGCAGGTCAAGCCGGACCGCATGGTCGGCGAGGTCCATGGCGCGGCGCACGTCGTCGAAGCGACCGTAGGCGTCGGTGCGGATCCCGATGAGGATGTCGACGTGGTTGGGCTTTTCGGCCACCAGCAACTCGAGTTGCTCCAACGCCTCGTCTCGTTTCTGCTCGAACACCCGCTCGAACTGGTCGAGGACCAGCACCAGCCGGGGTGCCGCCGCCGTGAGATCACGCCAGGTGTCGCACCGGGGAGCGGTGACTCCCCCGGCGAGGAGCTTCTCTCGCAGCGACTCAACTGGCTTCGAGTAGTCGTCGAGCCGGATGACGGTGCCTTCCCGCAACCCGGCGACGCCGGCGAGCAGAAACGAGGTCTTGCCGCAACCGGGCGGACCGTGCACAGTGACGGCGGCGACCCCGCTGTCGAGGGCTTCGACACATCTGAGGTCGGTGGTGCCCCGGCCGAAGAAGAAGGGCCGGTGCTCTCGCTGGTAATAATTGACGCCGCGGAACGGCGAATACGCTCGAGCCCGTTTCTCGATGACAGCCCTGTCGATGGTGGCGATCGCTTCCTGGGTCTCCCCGAAGGCTCCTCGCTCGCCCGGGAAGAGGACCCCGTCGCCGTTGTCGAGATACAGGGCCGGGATTCCCCAGTCGGCACCGGGTCGTGTGCGCAGATTGAGCCGGGCCTGGGCGACGGCCTCGTCGATGCTTCTGCGTTGCAGCACATAGAGAAAGACGGTGGCGGCGAAGTCCCGGGCGGCGATGCTGAGGATCGGGAATTGGTGGCCGATCACCGCGGGAACGGCTCGTTTGACGAGCTCGGCGGCCATCCCGTTCCACGGGTTGCGCGGGTCGCGGCGGGCGCTGTCGCAGGCGCCGAGCATGGCGAGCCGTGGTGCTGCGCCCGCCAGAAGGCCGGCAAACCCGCGGGCCGGCAAGAATTCGTCCTCTCCGAGGAGGAGCACGGTCTCCTGCTTTCCGTCGATCTCCCGGATCTCACCGTGTCCGGCGAAGTAAAAGATGTCGGTGCTGTCGCCGAGCAGACGCCGAACGCCGTCAGTGTCGACCGGGCGGTTCGGGTCCACGGCCCCGGCGAACTGGACCCCCGGCCCGTCGAGGTCCTCGTTGATCGAGTCGACGGCGGCGGTGACCGCTTCGTAGTCCTTCTCGACTTTGAGCTGGTTGGCTCCGGTGAGACCGGCGAGCACCAGCGACAGCCGCACCGCCCCCCTGGACCTCGGCCGGTAGTCGCGCACCTCGGTGACGTCGGTGCGGACGATGGAGATGTCCCGGTTCAATGCGACGAAGTTCCCCCGCCCCTCGCCCTGGATGTGCATGAACTCCCAGGGAAGCTCCTTCAGCTCCTCGACTTCGATCCTGAGCCGGATACGCAGACCGTGGTGCTCCCGCGCAACGGCGCGGTACGAGGAGTTGAAGATTTCGCGGACGGATTTCGCCGCATCAGTGCCCTTTGCGGCGGGGATGGCGAGATCCGCGAGATCGGCGCCGAGCGCCATGATTTCGTCGTCGGACAAGCCGGCGGGGTCGCTCGCCAGCTTCTCGAGGACTCCCGGGATGCCGAAGTCGGGCTCACCCCAGAATCGACCCGGGTCGAAGACGGCAGGCACCGAGTCGCGCACCTGCATTCGGCTGCCGTCGGGGGCCTCCCCTGCGACCCGCGACCGGAACCCGATACCGTCGCCGGACGGCCAGCCGGTCAGCTCGATTTCGAGGTCACGAAACACCACGATGTCGTTGGGGCCGTGTTGCTCGCTACCAGCCATGGCACTGTCACCCCGCGGCAATGTGTTGGCGTTGGGCTGCCCGGGGTGGTCCTCCTTCCCGGTTGGGCCGCTCAATCGAGACCAAAGAGGTTCTGTAGTTCGTTGCGTTTGGGGAACTTGGCGGTGCCGATCCCGTGGACGACGTAGAGGGCGACGAGCGTCAGCACCGCGGAGTGCTCGATGAGGTCGAGCACCGTCTCGCTCTCGAGGGCGGATAGCACGGTGCCTACCGTCTTATTTCTATCGACGACCTGCTCCCAGCGATCGGGAGGGCCGAGAACGTCGAGCGCTTCTCGTGCCCGGTTTCGTTGCTCGGCAATGGGGCTGTTCTTGAACTGGTTGCAGATCGCCACCGGCGAGGTGCCCATGTGGATGATGACGCCGATGGGCCCGGCACCGGACGTCTCCCCCGCCCGGAACGCGGCGACCACGCCACGCCGTCGCTGGGCGGTCGTGGCGTCGTATTGGATGCCCTCGTCGCGGACGAGGCCCCGGATCTCACGCCAGACGTTGTTCGTGCGCCGCATGGTGGTCCAGCCGAGCGCCTTGCCCGCGTTGGAGACGACCATGAAGTGGGCGGCGGGTTGCGAGGCGCGCACCAGATCGGATCGTTTGGCCCGGCGGGCGAAACCGAATGACCATTCCTCGCCCATGTTGTCGTAGACGCCTCCGTCGGCGAGAACAATGCGCTGCACCGGTGTCGCCGGGGCGTCGGCGGGGACGTCCCAGGGCCGGTCGAGCAGGACTGCGGGGACCAGCTCGGTCTCCTGCGGAGGGAAGCCACCGGGAAGGGAGGCGGAGGCCTGGACGGCCTGGGCGAGCGACATGGCGGGAGCCGCGATCTCCCCGAGCAGGAAGCCGTGCATCAGCTTCGGGCTGAGGTAGAAATGGTCGCCCGATTGCAGCTCGCTGGCGCAAAAGACGTGGTGTACGGCCCGGTCGGCGAGATCCGAGAGCCTGGTGGGGCGGCTGTCGGTGGAAAAGAACATCCGGGCGAGGTTGTCCTCGACGATCCGGCCCCGGGCGGCGAACAATCCGAAGCCGATCCACCACAGCAGCCCGGAGATGATGGCGATGAGCACCACGACCCGGGTTGCCTGCCACCCGTCGAGGGCGGTCCCCAGCCAGACGCCGAGACCGAGGATGGCGCCGGCGACGGCGGCACCGATGGTCTGCAGGGCAAGCGGTTTCATGGCTACCGCGGCGCCGCGTAGACCCCGCCACAGAGCGAAGAGAAGCGCCGCGGCGGCGAATGCGATGATCGGGACGATGAAGGCGGCTGCGCCCCAGTCACGTCCGGCCGAGGTGAGGGCACCGGCGACGATCAGCGAGGTGATGAGAGCGGCGCCTGCGGTGACGATGAGCGTCGCCAGGTAGCGCCGGGTGGGTTGCCCGGGGATCAGCCCGGGCCCGGTCATGTTGTCGATGCAGCCGCGGATGGCCGTCAGGTAGCTGTCCTCGGTGACGGTGTTCAGGTCCTGGATCTCGTGGGCGACCACGCCGTTGGCCACCGATCCGCCGGAGACGCTGGCGATCGATGCGATCTGGATGTGGGAGGCGTCCTTCGCGGACTGGTCGCGGGCTCGCAAAAGAGCGAACAGGGTGCCGAACCCCCAGCTGGCCGCCCGGTACCCGCCGCCCGACAGAGCGACATCTACAAGAAGCGGGTCGGTATACAGCTCCTCCCGATCGCCCATCGTTGCCCTCCCACACGGCTCCGGCTCTCCGTTCTGAGCCTACACGGAAGGCTTTCCAGGTGTCGGTCGGTGCGGTCCGCTGCGACGGCCCGGTAGCGGCCCCGTCTGACGGTGACCCTTCCCCCGGCCTACTCCGTTTTCGAGAGGCCGGCGGCCAGTTTTGCGCAGGATCGTGCCGGACCTGACCGAAACGACCGGGACCGAGATTGCCGGCGGCTTTTCCTGCATCGGGGCAGAGACGCCGGCCCGAGCTACCGGGCGGTGCGACAGACGGGCCCCGGTACATATGCAGTGAGGCACCACCGGGGTTCAGGCGATACGGGTCACACCGGGGACGGCGTCGAAGCCACGGTCGAAGGACAGGATGCGAGTGCAACCCAACCGGCGCATGGTGGCGACATGGATGGCGTCACGGGCAGACACGCCGACACCGGCGAGCACGAGGTCCCGGGCCGCCGTGACGTCGTCGATGTCGACGGGGGTGATCTGGTCGGTGATCGAGGTGAGCAGCTCCCAGGCAGGGGCGATGGCATCGCGACGGCTGATGGCGCTATAGCGGTGCAGGATCTCCTGGAACACCTCGACGTCGGTCACCAGAGCGTCGCCGGCAACGATTGCTCGTTCCAGAAGCCGCTGCGAATCGGTCTTGTGCGGATGGTCGGCCCC
>Ga0307417_10001252_pt1 | contig 10578 bp, 7 predicted proteins | sample SalMarWE160210MG_2_FD_202514 | JGI IMG/M metagenome (GOLD analysis project Ga0307417, IMG submission 202514) | Salt marsh sediment microbial communities from the Plum Island Ecosystem LTER, Massachusetts, United States - WE1602-10 | ecosystem: Environmental > Aquatic > Marine > Intertidal zone >...
ATGACCTGTTTGATGAACGAGTGACCCACCCTCGTTCGCACCGGTGTCCCCCCGGCGTCTCTCACCAACTCGGGGACTGCCCGACTGACGATGAGGTTGTGCACGATGGCGGCACCAGGCTCTCGATCCAGGAACCACTTCGCGATGAGGGCGGTCGTCGTGCTTCCGGAGAGCGGCCGAGATATCTCGTCGACGAAGAATGCTCTATCGGCATCCCCGTCGAACGCAACCCCCAGATCTGGCTGCTCCGTGCGAATCGCAGCTTCGAGATCACGGAGATTCTCCGGCTTGAGTGGGTCGGCAGGATGGTTCGGGAAGGTACCGTCCGGTTCTAGGAAGAGAGGAATCAACTCGGCACGAAGCCGTTCGAAAACCGCAGGGAGGGCGACACCCGCCATCCCGTTGCCACCGTCTGCAACGACGCGAAGAGGACCGATGCAGGTCGGATCGACGATGGACAGCAGGTGGTCGACGTAGCCGGGAATCGGGTCGAAATGGCCAACGGTGCCTTCTGTCTCACCCGCGGGTACGCCCGCCTCTGCGAGGTCGCGAATGTCGAAAAGTCCAGACTCGATGCCGATTGGCGCAGCCCCACTCCGACAGAACTTGAGACCGTTCCACTCCGGTGGATTGTGCGACGCCGTGACCATCACACCGGGAACATCGTGACTGCCCGACACGAAGTACAGCGTGTCGGTTGCCACTTCGCCGATGTCCAGTACATTCACCCCCTGACTTGTCACCCCCGACGTGAAGGCGTCCGCCAGCAACGGGGATGATGCCCGACAGTCGCGGCCGAGAGCGACACCTGGAGAGTTGACAAAGCGAGCGAACGCGGCTCCGATCCGGAACGCAACCTCTTCGTCGAGTGCGCCGGTGTCGGTACGCCCGCGCACGTCGTATGCCTTGAAGATGGGGTGAAGGTCGCGCATCGCACACATTGTAGGAGGCTCGCTCCGCGAGCCGTCATCAGTCTTCGGTCTTCAGTCTTCGGTCTTCAGTCTTCAGCCTCGAACCGCGGACCGTCACTCCCGACGAACAGGCAGCTGAGGACCGACGACTGACGACTCGAGACTCGGAGCCCCTAGACTCCCCGTGCTTTGGACACCTCTATCTCCGTCGTGATGCCCGCCTACCAACTCGGTGCCTCCATCCGGGACAACGTCCTGCGGGTGGCCTCTGTTCTGGAGAGCATGCCAGGTTCCGAGATAATCGTTGTCGACGACGGCAGCGCAGACGAGACATTCGCCCAGGCGACTGCCGCCGACGCCGCCCTGGTCCTTCGACATGACGTGAACCTCGGCAAAGGTGCGGCGTCGAGAACGGGTGCAATGGCGGCAACGACCCCGGTCGTGGTGTTTCTCGACGGTGATCTCGATCTTCCGCCGGAGCAGTTGCCAGATGTGGTCGACATCTTCCTGGAACGTGATCTGGATGTGCTCGTCGGGACGAAACGGTACGGGATGAGTGGGGGACGGTACCCGCTCAAGCGAAAGCTTCTCAGTGCCGTCTTCCGGATCGTCACGCGTGTTCTGTTCCGTCTCAATGTGAGTGAGACGCAGACCGGGCTCAAGGTGTTCACGCGTGAACTCGCCCAGTCGGTACTCCCGGATCTGAGAGTAACGCGCTACGCGTTCGACTTGGAACTGCTCGTTCGATCCCAGCGTCGAGGCGCACGTATCGGGGAAATCCCCGTCGCGCTTCGCGTCGGTGCCTCATCGTCGCCGCTGTCGGTCTCGACGTTGTGGGAAATGGGCAGGGACACCCTACGAATCTTCTGGTGGTCGCTGCGGTCCTAGCTACTCGACCGAAACAGAGCCACGTTCCTCAGACCGGAGCGCCTTCCCGAACACCACGTCGCGATACCCCGCGAACTTGGGAATGAGAATGAGCGCTGTTGCAACGACCTTGGCGAGGTTCGCTTGGAAGAGATCGAGATCACCGAAGATCGCCTCGGCACCGCTGACGATCGCGACGGTCACTCCCCATGCGGCGAGGTTCACGACATAGAACCACATCGTCTCGCGAACGGAACCACCGCCGGCGCTGAGTCGAAACGTCCATCTCCGATTGAGCACATATGAGAGCGCCGTCGCAATGGTGAAGGCAATGGTGACCGACCAGAAGAGCGAGAAGTGGACCCACCCGTAGCCGACATTGAAGAGCGCGAAGTCGACGACGGTATTGAGGCCCCCGATGAAGGCCAGTCTGATGAACTGGCCGGCCGCTTCCTTTGTGAGGAAGCTCCGAAGGTAGTTTCTCATCGCGTCGCTTTCAGACGTCCGTATGCACCGAATCCGGCGAGGAGCAGCAGTGTGATGATCGTGATCACGTTCGCTGTCTTTTCGACAAGTGACGCATGGAACTGAAGCACAACGTCTTCCTGCGTCGGAACCACCACCATCGTCGATGGAGCAGCCCTGTAGGGACCCTCTGCACCGGTGGCGTTCCAGTCGGGGAAGTAGGACACCTTGATCATGTGCGGTACACCGACTGCGGTCGTGTGAAACGAGATGTGATCGTTCGTGAGTTCGATGTCCGAGACCACCCCCGTATCGGGTTCAGGGATCGCTGACGGCGTGATGTCCTCTCCGACCCGTGGCCAGTCGGATGGCCCGTCGGCGACGAGCCATTTGTCGAGTTGGTCTATGTTGTCGTACCAGTCGAGGGTCGCCTGGGTGAAGTCGCCGCCGTCGTACACGGAAGGGACATACGTCGCCACATCGACAAGAGACGACTCAGGGAGTTCGAAGATGGCGAACGGCCCGGAGTCGGTGAGGTGGCGAAGCTCGGGCGTGTCCATCGCCTTCTGTTTCGCCTCGTCGGTGTAGGTGACGTAGTAGCGGATGTCATACAAGGCCAGGTGCGCCAGACCCCGTTCGAAGTCGAATCGGTGGTAACGAAGCCCGGGTATGGGACTCGACGGCGCGAAGCTCATTTCGGCCTGGTTCAGGAAGTGAAACGACGTTGTCAGCGACGACTCGAAGAACAGTCCCTCCATAGTGGGATCCCTCTCGTCGGTCCAGTATGGAATCAGCATGAGCGCCATCGGCGTCCCGTACTTGTTCTGATCTTTGTTGTACTCCCACTGGACTCGGCCCTGTGGGAGCTCATCGAGCGCTGCCATGAGCGCGAAGTATTCGGTGGCATCGGCCTTGCCCTCGTACCCCGTGTAGTTCCACTGCACCCAGCCGGGGATGAACGACATCCCCGAGAGCGCTGCAGCGATGACGATGAACGCGCCTCCGATAGGGAGAACCGTTCCGGTCGATACCTGTTTCGGAAGCGCAAACGTTGCCGCGAGGGCAGACGCGCCGATCCCGATCGTGACCCACCCGGAAATGGCGCCGAACACCACGCTGTCCGAGACGAAGAACGGAATAGCTGTTCCGATCACAATCAGACCTCTGACCCAAACGGCACCCATGTTCCTCGGCAGGTAGCGGGCGAGCCACTTCAGCGCGACTCCCAACGCGATCCCTGCGAACACCCACACGCCGAAGTAGAAGAACGGTAAGAACCGACCGTTCCAGAGCTTCCCCTGGATCTGGTGGAAGTGCTCAGGGAGCCAGTCCGGGATCGCCTGGATCAGCCAGTAGTAGATCACCGGGATGATGGTCAGGACGATGAACGGGGTGCTCCTGGACGATCGCCGCGCGGCGATCACCAAGCCGAACACGGCAGGAACAAGCAGCATCCAGAGTTCTTCGGGGAGTACGTTCTTCCAACCGGTGAGCGGTACCCACGACATGTCGGAAGAGAACGCGATCCGACTGAGTAGAGGAATCGCCCAGAACGCTGCGACCCCAAACCCGATCGCCCATGTCGACGCGACTTTCCTCGCACCGCCCTTCCATCGCATCACCACAAGCGACGCCAGGATCGCGGCGAGCGTGGTGATGAGGTGGGTGAGAGCAGTCAGCCCGAGGATGAAACCGGCGAGGGCCACCCTTCGCCGATCGTCGCGAACCGCCTGAATGAGGAGCGCGAGGTAGATCACGACGAACGCAAACGACCAGGAGAACGAGTACTCCCCGGCAAGCGTCGATGGGATGTTGCCTCCGTAGATGGAGAAACTCTCCATGAACACGAACGCGCCACCCGCTGCCCCGGCGACTGTCGACGTCAACCTCGAGAATCCCATCGTTCTCACCAGGAAGTAGGTCGCGGGAGGAAGCGCGAGGAGCCCGAGGACGGTGATGAGTTTGAAGGCGACCCCGTACGGGAGCAGCACGTCGAGCAGCACTGTCGCGATTGCCGGAAGGGGGAAGTAGAAGTAGAGGAACGGGAAGCCGGCGAACCAGTCGTTGCTCCATCCGAGAATGCGACCCTCGGGCAACAGCATGTCGCGCAAGTACGCGGGAACGGCGGCGTGCGCTCCCATGTCGCCTCCGGTGGGCGTGTTGGCCCGCAGGAGGAGCGGGGGGTTCATCACCACGAGGATCGCCACAACGGCGATCCCTACGCCGACGGCAGCAACCCAGAGAGGTGTTGAGTCGTGCTGGTGTTCTGGCCTCTCAGGAGGGACGTTTTCGCGCGAGGTCGAGAACCTCAGCCAGGGGAAGCTGTTCGCCATCCTTGTCCCACCATTTCTCTTCACACTTGTGGCACGAGTAGAAATGAACCTCGGTGCCGTCGGGCAACCGATGCTCGATTTCTATTACGTCTCGGACTCCACACTTCGGACAGTGCACGCCCCACCCCTATGTTGCCGACTTCTGAGTTTACCCGAGTTCTGGCTGCTCTTCGGGCAGTTTGCCAACATAGCGAGTCCTGCGCCTTCCGTTCTCCGTCCAGTATGCGTACCAGTAGGGGCCATGTGGACATCGCGTGCAGGTGGGTTTGCCGCACCGAACCCACTGCCGGCGCAGACTCACCTCCTCACCCGGCGCGACCTCGCCCGCGGACTCGAGACGGGCACGGGCCAGAATCACAAGACGTTGAAGCTCGTGAGTATCGAGCTCCCTCACCGCGTCCAGCAGATCGCGGTCAATGGCCACTACGCCACTTCGAGGGGAGCAAACAGGCGGACTGCCGTTCGTTGGTCCGTCAGCGTCCACCCAAGAGGTGGGGTGAGACGGTCGGCATGGGCTGCACACAGCGAGTACCCGGTGCCTGGTTCGACGATACGCGGATCGTCGACCCACACCTCTCTCGTCTCGTAGTCGTAGGACATGACGGCTGCCGCTGGAGACCCGCAGCGCACACAAGCAATGAACATGCGGGCCACGCTACCGTCGGCGCCGAGGCCGACCAAGGATCGTCATGGGATTGGCACACCAGGAGCAAACCCGACCGCGGTGCCCACTTCGCTGCTCCACATGATGCTGACCGGAACATTCGACTCGACCTCGAGTCCGGTCGCCGTCACCGGCAAGCCGGCCACCGCGAGCACCGTGGCGGGGGGCACCGCCACCTTGTCGACGTCTCCTGATGCACCGCTCGCGTCGACAAGACGGTACGTGACCGTCGCGGTGTCGGTTCCTGAGTTCATGATCCAGAGTCGCCTGGTGCCGATGATCCCGAATCCGGGAAGCATCCAGTGGGTTCGGGGCTCAGCGACGCCTGCAGTCGCGGCAACCCTGGTTCCATCTTCAGAGATGACCGTGGCGGCAACCGGCCCGCTGGTCGTCAGCCGAATTCCAAATGGTGCTTCGGCAAGATCACCGACTTGTAGCGCAAGAGGTGTGCTGCCATCCAGTGTCCCCGTCACGGCAGCGCTCTGAACACCCGTCGAGGTGTAGATATCGACCTGATAGTCGACAGCGTCCGCTGTGTCATTCGACACGAAGAGGGTGGCGCTCATTCCTCCAAGGTTCACGATCGGGAAGTCCCATTGCTCGGCCTGGCCCTCGTTTGTCCACACGCCCACGTCGGTTCCCTCGCCGAACACCATCACTGGAGTGAGCGCTCCCTGTTTCATATCGACCGCTACGGAGAGGCTCTCCCGAAGGGGCAGCAGTGCAGCCAGGTCGATGACCTTCCAGCTCCGTCCCGTGACCGTCACGGCCTCGAGATCGGTCAACGGCTCTTGCCCGACCTCACTCTTGGCCGAGATCGATGCCCTCGCGTCCTCGGAGAACGGATTGAACAGCACCAACCGGAGCGATTGGCCATCGAGCGTCGAACCGCCCGGAAGGTGCCATATCTTCGAGGATGAGGAAGGGCACGTGTCTATTGCAAGAACCCCCTCGCCGGTTTCGACGATTCCAGCGGCGGAGGGGCTCGATGAGAACTCCACCACTGCGGGGTCGAGTCCCTGATTGAGTACGGAAGCCAGTGACAGCGCCGTGGCGGCGGAGGCTCCCTGGGTCTCCTCTCTGGTCTCGCCTGTCTCTCCGTTTACGGGGAACGTGAACCTGACATCGGCCGGGTCGCCCGATTGCGCCACGATGTACGTGTCGACGACGGAGTCCGAGTAGACCCAGGGGCACGTCGAGTGGCTTGGGGTTGACGCCACCGCAGTCGTCGTGGATGTCGTTGATGATGTCGTCTCAACGCGGGGAGCAGGAAGCGCCCACGCAAGTCCGCCGAGCACCAAGACAAGGACCAGGGTGAGCAGACGTTTCATGGTTTCGACCTCACGAGTGCGCTCACGCCTATCAGCAGCAGCAGGTAGACACCGGCCGTCTCAGCGAGCAATCGGAGGGTCTTGTCGGGGGTGAACTCGGCGACACCCAGGGTTCCGTCGATCTCGTTCGCCCACTGGGATTGCGCCCACCCCGGTCCCCATCCTGAGTCTGCGTTGACCTTGAGCAGCACCCGAGCTGCAGGATCACCCTCGAAGCGAGGCGGCCTCCAGATCCAGGCAAGCCCATCGCTCGACTCGGCGAGCGGTGACGGGACTTCACTCTCAAAGACGGTGAATCCGAGACCTGGCAACGGTTTCATGTCGAGCTGGGCGTCGAACGCCGTGTCGAACGGAGTCGACCCGATGAGGATGACCCATCGCACGCCGTACGCGGCGAGAGCCTCCCCTGGCCGTAGTTCGCCTGACAGGATGTCCTGGAGCGCCACCGCGAGCGCCTCGTCGCCGAGTCCGGGACTCCCGAGCCATCCCTCGGACAGCGTTGGGACCGGGCTATCGACGACCCGGTACCAGTACCCCCCGCCTGTCCTCGACGTGCCCGGAAGATCCGACTCATGTTCGCCCACGAGCAGGATCCGATCAGGACCGTCGGCTGCTGCACGAGCAGTGGTAAACGCGAAGGGAGCACCGAACTGGTCCGCTGCGAGGCCGGCCCTGCCGGACGGGATCATTGCGAGAGCGCCGGCGGCGAGCGCGATCCCCCCGACGGCTCCGACTGCAGCGAGAACTCTGCGAGGCAATGCCGATGTGGCGAACCTATCCCCGAGATCCACAGAGGCCCCGGCCAGCAACGCACTGCCAACAGACGCCAGGATGAGCCCCGCGACCGCTATCTCGTGTCCCCCGCCAACGCCGGCGGTTCTCGCCACCACCGCGCCCCCTGCCACCAGGGCGGCGCCCAAGCCCCCGATCGCCGCCGTCTCTCTGTCTCCGATCGCGACAACGAGCAGGCCCGTGGCGGCGAGGAGACCGACAACCCAGACACTCGGCGTCCAGTACAACGAGGGACCGTCGAGAAGTACGGATGGCGAGACTGCATAGAGCCAAGGGAGGAGCAAGGGCAGCGCGAGTACGACACCGATGGTGCCCCTCACGACCGAGCCCCAGTCCCCCTTCACCAGGGATCCCACAAAGAGGACCACGAGAGGCAGCACCAGACCGACGGGAGCAAAGACGGCAAGTGCCCCTGTCGACAGGCCGAGAGCGGCGATCCGCCCGACACGGCCCCGCCATTCATCCGGCCAGGGACGCAGCGCAACGGCGATCGCCCAAGGAGCCGCTCCGAGAGCGAGCAGCGCCGGCCAAGCGTCCGCATCCCCGAGCATCCTCGCCGCCGGCCCGCCAACAAGGGCGAGTGCACCGATGGCTCTCCCCCAGTGACCAATGCCGAGACGCCCGAGCATCCGCCCTGCTCCCCACAGCCCGGCCAGGAGTGCGCCAACCGTCAACACAGCGGACGCGAGACCTGCCTTCGAGAACAACACGAGCTGCACGAGGGCGGTGGCACCGACGACAGGCATCATCGGTGAGGAGCTCCCGAGTCCCGCCGGGTTCCATCCGCCGGCGTACGCGGTGAGCGTTGCCCACGCCGATTCCGGGAGTGGCAGGGAGAAACCGCCCACAGGGAGCTGTCCACCCCAGATCGATCTCGTAGCAACGAGCGCAAACAACACCCCGGCGACCGATGCGATGAATCGGGGCTGCTGCCAGAAGTTCCGACCGCGATCGATGATCTCCTCGAAGCGACCTTCGGCCGTTCGCTCGCGAAGTCGATCACCGATCAGTTCCCCCACCTCCCTGAGGGCAACCGACCCCCTCACCTGATAGCGGAAGAGTTCCTCATCCCCAACAAGGCGTGCCCGCCGCATGCGGCGACGGTCGTCGATCGTCGAAGGAAGCCGGCGAACGTTCCATGCCCATGAGAGAAAGAAACGCAGCAGCGCGCGTCGCTGATCGATGACCGTGTGGCCAAGTGCCGAGATCAAGCCCGTCGCGAACGCCCCGGGAAGCGCCCACGCCAGCGTGAGGCGCTGGTACGCCTTGGCCATGGCTCTGATCTGGCCCGCGTCCTCACGCCAGGCTGGGCCGGTTTCACATGTCCCCTCGTGGAGGACCTCGGCCGACGGCACCACCACGACCCTGCCTCCGGCGATACGAGCACGCTGTGAGAAATCGATGCCTGCAGCGCCCGGCGCCATGGTCGTATCCGGACCGCCAAGCCCCAAGAAGAGATCCCGCCGAACGAGCATGCACGCGCCCGAGACGTACGCGACGTCGCGAACCACGTCGTACTGCTCTTGGTCGCGCTCGTTGTCTTCGAGACCGGTGTAGGGCACACCAAACACGTCCGTTGCTGCACCCACCAGCTCGAGCGTGTCGGGACGATCCGCCCTCAGCAGCTTCGCTCCGGCCACCGAAGCATCAGTGCGCTCGAGTTCGCCGACCATCGCTCCAAGAGCGTCCGGCCTGGGTCTCGCATCGTCATGCAGAACCCACACATGGGTTGTCTCGGGTCGCAGGACCTCGGCCAGATCACCTGGCGACGACACCCACATGGCGCCTCTCGCGTCAGCGATCTCCCGGCCGGGAGCCCCGCCTCCCACGACAGCGATGGATTCCGGCTCGTACACTTGGGCTTCGATCGCGTCGAGTGCGCCGGCAACTGTCCCGGCCCGCGCAACGACGGCGGCGAGAACGAATGCCTTGTGATCGGAGGACGACATGCGGACGCCATTGTGGAGCCCACCGGGCTCTACCGCAATCCGACTGGAGAGTCACTAATGGTCCGGGTTGCCCTCCTCTCGGGTGGCGTCGGCGGAGCGCGGCTTGCTCGTGGCCTGTATGCGCTCGACGGAGTGGACACCTCCGTCATCGTGAACGTGGGCGACGACGAGGTGGTCTACGGCGTCGACGTGTCCCCCGACGTCGACACCGTGATCTACACACTCGCCTCGGTTGAGGGACCGCACGGATGGGGTATCGAAGGCGATGGCACCGAGGTGATGGCCCACCTCGAGGCGTTCGGGATCGACACATCCTTCCGGATAGGCGACCGGGATCTCGCCACCAACCTGTTCAGAACGCAAATGCTGCGAGACGGCGCGACCCTCTCTGAAGTGACCCGCAGGGCCTCCTCGGCGTTTGGGCTCGATGCGACGATCCTGCCGGTCACCGATGACCCGGTGAGGACGATGCTGCACGTCGACGACGGGTGGATCCGTTTCCAAGAGTACTTCGTCATTCGTGGGCAGAAGGACACCGTCCTGGACATCAGGTTCGACGGTGCAGACGAGGCATCGCCCGCTCCGGGAGTGCTGGAGGCGATCAGAGACGCAGACGTTGCCCTGGTCGCTCCGTCGAACCCGCCGCTCTCGATATGGCCAATTCTCGCGGTCCCCGGCGTGGCCGACGCACTGGCCAGGTCGCCTCGGGTGATATGTGTGAGCCCGCTCTTCGGAGGACGAGCGTTGAAGGGACCAGCACACGTCGTGCTGCGCTCGCTCGGCATGTCGCCCGGCAACAGAGGCGTGGTCGAGGCGTACAAAGGCCTTCTCGATGATCTTGTGATCGACGTAGGAGACGCTCCTGACCGCAGCCGCCTCGCCGACATGGGACTTCGTGTCCACGTGCACGACACCAGGATCTCGGACCCGGATGCAGCTGCCACATTCGCGGAGTGGCTGATGAGCCTCCTGTGACGCTCTCGGTCACTCCCCTCGTGGGAATCGAAGAGGTGCACGAGGGTGACGATCTCGCCGCCCTCATCGTTGCAGCACTCGACGCCAACGAGATCGCGCTGCAGCACGACGACGTGGTCGTGGTCACCCACAAGGTGGTCTCGAAGGCAGAGGGATCTGTCGAATCCTTCGACAGCGAACAGGAGTACCGCGACATAGTCGAACGGGAGTCGCGTGCCGTCATCAGGCGCCGCGGAGATCTCACCATTTCGATCACACGACAAGGCTTCATCTGTGCCAACGCCGGGGTAG
>Ga0307417_10001253_pt1 | contig 10578 bp, 11 predicted proteins | sample SalMarWE160210MG_2_FD_202514 | JGI IMG/M metagenome (GOLD analysis project Ga0307417, IMG submission 202514) | Salt marsh sediment microbial communities from the Plum Island Ecosystem LTER, Massachusetts, United States - WE1602-10 | ecosystem: Environmental > Aquatic > Marine > Intertidal zone...
GCCGGGCGAGGGTATATGCACCGACATGAGGGCGGTCCGCAAGGACTACTTCCTCGACCACGACCATTCCGCCTACGTCGACCAGTGGGACTGGGAGCGGGTCATGTTGCCGGAGGAGCGAAACCTTGAGTTCCTGACCGACATCGTCAAGCGGATCTGGTCGGTGCTCGTCGGCGCCGAGCGGCACCTTCTTTCGCTCTACCCGCAGTTGAACACGCCCAGGTACCCGAACCTGCCGGACGAGCTCACGCTGCTGCATTCGGAAGACATCCTCGACATGTACCCGGATCTGCCCCGGAAGGAACGTGAGACCCGGATCCTCCAGGACTACCCGGCCATCTTCATCTACGGTATCGGCTGGCCGCTGGCCGACGGCTACCCGCACGAGATGCGCGCCGCCGATTACGACGACTGGGTCACGGAGACGACCTCGGCGTCGGGCAGGACGACGCATGGTCTCAACGGCGACATCCTGGTGTGGAACCCCGTGACCCGACGCCGTCACGAGCTGACGTCGATGGGCATCCGGGTGACGAAGGAGACGCTTGCGACACAGCTGGAGATGAGCGGCCAGCTCGACTTTCTCGAGCTCCCGTATCACCGGGCGATCCTGCACGACGAGATCCCGCTGTCGATCGGCGGGGGCATCGGCCAGTCACGCACCTACATGCTGCTGCTGAAGAAGGCTCACCTCGGTGAGGTGTCGGTAACGGTCTGGCCACGGGTCCTCAAAGAAATGTGCGCCGCGAGGGGAATCAACGTCCTCGAGTGACGACGGTCATTGGCCGCGCCTTTGCTTCAGATCGAGGATTATCTCCATCAGTTGCTCCGATGACATGTGTGCCGACGGACGGCTCACCTTCCTATCCAGGGTCGATGCGATTTGCAGGGCGATCTTGCGGCGTGCGTCGGGAGCAAGATCGAAGCGGCGGCTCAGGAACTCGCGAAGCACCGCGACGTCCTGGTCGGTGACGGCGCTCACGTCCCACCCCTCGGGAAGGTCGTGGAACGGCGGAAGGTCATCCGTGGGGAGCACCCCCGCAGGGTTTGGCTCGGCGACAACAACGACACCTGCGGCCAGATCTCCTAACCGCTGGTTCTGTGAGGTTGCGAAGACGGTGATGATCCCGATCAGATAGAACGACGGCAGGAAGTCGACGAGCCGCAACAGATTGCGGATCAACGTCTCGACGCCGCCGGCAGGCGAGCCATCGGCCCTGACCACGCGTAGCGACAGGAGCCGCTTGCCGGGTGACTGACGTCTCCCCGTCGTCTCGAAGAACATGTGATAGCCGAAGAAGAGCAGGAAGGGTGTCACGATCCGGAAGACCTCGATGATGGTCCCGCCCCCGTTGCGGAACGGGATCGCAACCGCGAGGATCATGACCACGATGATGAGCGTATCGATGATGGCGGCCGCGGACCGCGACCCGAGACCGGCGAGAGTCATCTCGAGATTGAGACCTTCCGGCGTGCTGATCTCGATGCGGTCGCTGTCCATGAGGTAGGCGTGAAGATAGGCATATTCACTACCGAGCGCCAGGCAGATTGGGACCGGCTTGGGGCGCTGATAGCCCAGGCTCGGGGACGCCCGGAGCGGCTGGCCGCGATCGAGGTACTCGAGCTGGGCAGGTTGTACCGCTCGGCGGTTGCCGACCTGTCGCGCCTGCGGTCGGAGCATCCAGACCATCCCGCGGCCCGGCAGGTCGCCACGCTGGTTACCACGGCACGGCCGCTGGTGTATCGGTCACAGCCGCGACGCGCCCATCCGATCCGGTTCATGACCACAACGTTCTGGCGAACTTGCGCCGAGCGACCGGTGTTCCTCGTTGTGGCCGCCTCTCTTCTACTCGGCTTTGCCGTGCTCGGCTGGATATGGGCAACGGTGGACACCCGGGCGGCGGTCGGCATGGTGCCCGGTCAATTCTCCGGCGCCCTGGATCCGCAGGGTGGCACCGACATGGGCAGGGATCTGGCGCTACAGGCGCAGTTTTCGGCCTACCTCATCACCAACAACGTGACCGTTGCCATCCTGTCGTTTGGGATCGGCATCTTCTTCGGGATCGGCACCGTTGCCGTTCTCGCCCAGAACGGTCTCCTGCTCGGGGTCATCGGCGGCGCGCTCGTGGCCGGCAACAACGGCGGATTCTTCCTCGAACTGGTCGCCGCCCATGGTGTGCTCGAGTTGTCTTGCATCATCGTTGCCGCCGCCGCGGGCCTTCGTCTCGGCTGGGCGGTCGTCCACCCGGGGAAACGGTCACGGCGATCGGCTCTCGTCGCCGAAGCCCGCCCGGCGGTGCTGATGACACTCGGCATCTTCCCCTGGCTGGTTGTTGCCGGGGTCATCGAGTCGTTCGTGAGTAGACGCGGTATGGCGGCGCTCCCTGTGACCATCATCGGCCTGATCGTCGGTGGCGGGTTCTGGTTCCTCATGTGGCTACGCGGCAGGCCGTCCCCTTCCTACGCAAGATGAAAGGGTGCGGGCGCGCCTACACAACGGCGCGGTGCTTCAGGTCCAGGTAGGCACCCACGGCGGCGGCAGGGAGGGACTCGGGTGCTGCCTCGATCACGGTGATCCCGCGATGGCGAAGACGCTCGGCGGTGCGACGGTGGACCCGCAACGCATCGAGGGCAACGACGGCGCGGTAGGGGCTCTGCGGGTCGTCCCCCGGGTTGACGACCGCCTCGCGAAGATCGTCATCGCGCACGTACGCCAACACGACCGCGTGGGTGCGGGAGAGAAGCGGTAGGGCTTCGAGCAGCGGCGCCGCCGCCATCTCCTCGAACAGGTCGGTGAAGACCACCACCAGAGACCGTTTCGACCGAGCGCTTGCCCGGAACGCCAGCTCATAGTTGCTCTGGACCGGTTGCGGTTCGAGATCGTAGATCGCCTCGACCACCGCCTCGGCGCCACGCCGTACCGGCGGCAGCGAGCGGAGAATCCTGTTGGAGAAGGCAACCACGCCACAGCGGTCGCCGAGGGCATCGGCCGTGTGTGCGATCGCGGCCGCGGCATCGACCGCTATGTCGAGCCGGGTGTGCGGTCCGATCGGGGACGTCATCAAACGTCCGCTATCGATGACGCACATCACGTCGCGGTCGCGGTCGATGCGATACGCGTTGGTCATCGGTTTCCCGGTCCGCAGCGTCGCCCGCCAGTTGACGTGCCGGATATCGTCGTCCGGCGTGTAGTCGCGGATCGACTCGAACTCGGTCCCGATGCCGATGGGACCGCGTCTGCGCCAACCCACCGAGGTGAAGGCGCCGCTGGCAACCGCCCGGGCGATTCTCTTGGCACCGATGACATCGGGATACACCGTTACCTCGTGGTTGCCGCACATCTCACGATCGCGGACGGCGAGACCGAGAGGGCCGACACAGCGCACCGCCACCGGGGGTAACACGTGGCCGCCGCGCCGTGCCGCAGTCAAGGTCGTGACCAACTCGCCGACGGCTTCCTGGTCGACGACGTCGATGTCCGGGATCTGCGGCTGGAGCAGCCTGACGCTTTGCGCTGCCGGGTTCGTCCCGGTGATGTGCAGCGGGGCCGGGTGCAGCCTCTGCATCAAATCAGGGACGTCCCGGATCACTACCGGATCCCGACGTAGCCGCCAAACGTCGACCACGTAGCCGGCGGCGACGAGCGCGACTGCGATCGCCCCCAGCGTGGCCCCGAGTGCGATCAGCACTGCCGCTGCGGCAGCCAGCGCAAAGGCGAGTCGGGGGGTCGGGGTCACTTCGGTACCGGCACCGCAGCCAGAGCGGCGTTGATCGCATCGGCGGCCAGATAGCGGTCAATCGACGCATCGGCGGTCAGCACGAGACGATGTGCCAGTACCGGCAGCGCCTGATTGCGGATGTCATCCGGCGTGATGAACTCCCGCCTTTCGAGCAGCGCTCTGGCCCGGGTGGCAGTGATCAGATGCACCGCGGCGCGGGGACTGGCGCCGAGTTCGACGCTGGGCAGCGACCGGGTGTGCCGGACCAGACCCACTGCATAGCGGGCGACCTTCTCATCGACTCTCACCGAAGCGAGGGCCCGGCGCGCCTCGAGAAGATCGGCTTCGCTCACCGCCGGGCTGATGCGTTGCAGGGCGACATCCTCGAGACCGACGCGTTCCATGGTGACGATGTCGATCTCGCCGGCTTCGCTCGGGTAAGTCACGTCCAGCTTCATCATGAAGCGGTCGAGCTGAGCTTCGGGAAGCGGGTAGGTCCCCTCGTACTCGATGGGGTTCTGGGTGGCGATCACAACGAACGGGTCCGGGAGCGGATGGCTCGTGCCGTCGACCGTCACCGATCGTTCTTGCATTGCCTCGAGTAGTGCCGCCTGGGTCTTGGGAGGGGTGCGGTTGATCTCATCGGCAAGGATCGCACCGGCAAACAGCGGGCCCGGTCGGAACTGCAGGGTACCCCCGGCGAGAGCCATCGTGCCCGTGATGTCGGAGGGCAGCATGTCGGGGGTGAATTGGATCCTGGCGAACTCGAGGCCGAGACTCCTGGCGACGGCACGGGCCGCGAGTGTCTTGGCCGTTCCCGGTGGTCCCTCGAGCAGGACGTGGCCACCGCTGATGATGGCGGTGAGAATGCCGTCGACGACGTAGTCGAGACCGACCACCGCCGTAGCGACCGCTGCGGCGACTCGATTGCGCAGGTCGTTCACAGTTGCTCCTTGTTGATGAAATGTGATAGCAGGACCGCCTTGGCCCGTATGGTCTTTTCCGAGGCGGGTGCGGTTAGCGCCAGCTCGGCGGTATCCCGATCGACACCGCTGGTTACGGCAGAGTCGACGGCAAGCTGGGACCCGGGTGGCACTCCCCGTCGTCGCAGCTCACGCACGATGGCCCGATCGAGCGTGTCGGCGGCAGTTGGGTCCTTGCCAGCTTCGAGGGTGAGGGCAAGCGCATCTACATAGGCCGACCGGGGCGGGGGCATATTGCGAGCCGTCTCCTCGACGGGGCCGAATCGCTTGCCGCCGGCGACCAGCCAGACGGCGCAGGCCAGGGACAGGAGCACCAGCGCCTGTTTCCAACGCGCCGGGAGAGCCGATAGACCCGTGGGCTGGGTGAACCCGTGCACGTATTCGACGAACTGCACCGTCCCCGACGTATCGCCGACGGCGTCGAGTGCAAGCAGCGCATTGTCGCCCTGGTCGATCTGCCCGTTCTCGACGATGGTCGAGTCGGCGATGGCGACGACCGTCCCGTCACCTATGTACTCGATGCCGAGGAGGGTGCCGTCCTGGTTGCCGACGAGTGGCAGCAGGGAGCCGGCGACGGGCCATTCCTTCGACGCGGCGACGGTGTCGACCGTTTGAAACGGGCCGAGATCGAGCAACGACGAGGCGGGGGCGCCAGTCGTTGTCGCTGGGGAGGGGGCCTTAGTGATGATCCTGCCGAGGCTCGAGTCGATCGCAACGAAGCGTCCGCCGCTTCTGATGAACTCATTGAGAGCGTTCACGTCCTCGCCGCCGAGCGAGCCCCCGTCGATCAGGACAACAACGTCTTGCGGCGACAACGAGACCCCGGCGAGGGGTGTCCGGAGTTGCGAGACGTCGTAACCGTTGCGCACGAGCAATCTGGACAGGGCCGCGGTGCCGGAACTGTGCGTTGCGTAGGAGGAGCCCGAGGGACCGTCCTCGGGCTTCTGCTGCTCGGCTGATCGGGCCAGCCCGGCGACGACCAGCAGACCCACGATCGCCAGAACCACTAGACCGGCTCGGGAACGGAAAAGCGGGGCATCGTTCATTGTGTTTGCAGCCGCTTCTGCAAGGCCTCCCACGATCGGCGTGCTTCGGTGACATCGTCGCTCAATGCTGTGTCCCCGCCGTATGCGACCGCGTCGAAGCGGTCGAGAAAGCGGGGGCTCTCGGCCAGGGGCCGCACGGTGGCGGTTGATGTGGTAGCCGCGTTACGGACAACACGCAGCTGCTCCAGGTGTTGCGCACCGTCCATGAACAACATCCGGAGAGCGCCTGCGTAGTCTCCTGCGGCTGCCGCGGTGTCCGCCTCGGCGCGGTAGTCCACGGACTCTTTCGCCGGACCGGGGGCCGCAGCAACCGCCTGTCTGTGGGCGACGACGCGGTCGAGAATGACGTAGCCGACAGCGAACGCGACTCCGACGATCACAATGAGCCCCAGGCCACGAGCACCGCTTGTGTTGAGGGCATCGGCTATGAATGTGACGACCCGGGAGAGGATCCCGCTGTTGGCGGCCTCTTCGGCGGCAAACGGAGGCTTGGACGTTATGTCCCTTGCCTGGTCCCGGAGCGTGGCCGAATCGAGGCCGCCCGGTGTAGCCGCGCTGATCCTGGCGAGAGCGGCAATCCGGGCTCTCTGCTCTCGCGGTGACGCATCGATGAGCGAGGCGAGGTCGACCGGTTTACCGTCGATCGAAGTGACCGCAGCGAGCTGGTCGACGGTGCCGGTGGACTCGGCTTCAGCCGCGATTCGAGCGAACTCCTCGGCGGAGACATCGGCGGCAGATGCGGCAGTGGAGCCGGCGGGCCACACCAGGATGGCTGCCGAGATGAGGAGCAGCCAGGCGCGACGACGCACGGCGGCTACCAGGGAACCTGTGGCGGCGGCTCGTCCCTCCACGTATCGTCGGGTCCCCCGATCTGACCGAGCTTCAGCTGCATGTCCAAGCCTTCGTTGCGAACGCGGCAGTCGAAGTACGTGACCGTGACAACCGGAGCCAGGATGATGAAGCTGATCACAGTGCCGACCAACTCGAGCCCGTTTGTCGTGAGCACGAACGGCAAGGGATCTCGCACATTCAGGATGGTCGACACGACGAGCGCCACCAGGCCAACCGAGAAAACCCCAATGATCACCAGACCGACCGAGAGCGCGCCGAGCACTTTCCAGAACCGGTTGCGGACGAGCGCCGAGGAGCGTCCAATCGCCTTGCTCGCCGTGATCCCCTCGTACCAGAAGGCGGGGACGCTGAGGCTGTAGTAGGTGAACCAGGCTGTGAGCACCGCCAGCAACGCAAACACGCTGAGTGGGCCGAACAAGAGGCTCCCCAGGGATGCAACGATGGCGACCCCGATGGCGTAGAGCACGAGAAGCAAGAACATCCCGATGAACGGGAGGAATCGACGTCCGCTCGAGCGAAGGATGCTTCCTGCAGTCTCCTCGTGGTTCATGTACAGCCGTGTCGACAGATGAACGAGCAACCCGAAGCACAACAGCTGGGATACACGCCCTAGTAAGCCGATCCACAGCACCGTTTGCGTGTAACTGTCGGGGTCGTTGACGAGCACGACGTTGCCGCGGATCCCGGCGATTTCGGACAGTTGGTAGGCGCTGAGGAACACAAGCGGCACGAGCACGAAGACGACGGTCAATTTCAGGTACTTGCCGAGGTTCTGGCGGAGCAGGCGAAACGCGGCATCGAGCGTCTCGCCGACACCGAGCGGTCGCAGATCCGGTGGTCCGACTTCGTCCAGGGTCATCTGGACGCGGAGGATAGTCGCTCCGGTTGTTGCCAGCCCTGTCCTCACTGATAGTCGGTTACGCGTCAGGGTCGAATCAGGGGATGCCCCGATTGGAAGGCCGGCACGGTTCCTGCATTATCGGAGTAGACGAAGTGAGAGGACGCGGGGTCACCCATGTTGCTGTTTCTACTCTGGTTGTTGCTGGCCGCGATCGCCTGGCCGCTTGCTCTGCTGGCGCTGATTGCCTACCCGATCGTGTGGATACTGAGCATCCCCTTCCGCATCATCGGTATCTCGGTGCGCGGCGTTTTCGAGTTGCTGGAAGCCGTGGTCCGGTTCCCGGCGCGTGTCCTCACGGGCTCCGTCGGGCGGTGACGGGCGCCCGGGTAGGATCGCCGGATGCGGCTCTACCTGATACGTCATTCGCTCACGCCCGATACCGGCAAACGGCTCTCGAGCACCGACCAGTCCATCTCGCTGTCTCCTGAGGGGTTGGCGCTGGCGACACGGCTCGGAGAGCACCTCAGAGATGTCCCACTCAGCGCGATCTACTCCAGCCCGCACCGGCGGTGCCGGGAAACCGCCGCTGCGGTTGCCCGCGGCCGCAAGCTGAGGCCCCGGGTTGCAGACGCCTTCGTCGAGGCCGACTACGGGAAGTGGCGGGGCCGACCGCTCAAGTCCCTGTACCGGCTCAAGGCATGGCAGGAGCTGATGCTGAGCGCGTCCCGGTTCAGGTTTCCCGGGGGCGAGATGCTGAGCGAGGTACAGGCGAGGGCTGTCGCCGGCATCGAACAACTTGTCGCTCGACATCCGGATGAGCAGGTCGCCGTCGCCAGCCACGGCGACGTCATAAAGGTGATCGTTGCCTACTACCTGGGTCTACCCCTCGACCTCTCGCATCGAATCGAGCCGATGGCGGCCAGTGTGTCGATCGTCGATATACCCAAGCAGGGTGCGCCACGTGTGCCGGTTCTCAACTACACCGTCGATACCGGGAGGTGGCGATGAGCAGCGTCGATCGGTTTGCCGGGGGAGCACTCGGGGAGCCGGGGGACAGGCTGTTTCTACTCGAGGTCGTGGACGGTGGTGAGTCCATCGCCTACGTCCTCGAGAAGATCCAGGTGGCCGCGCTGGCGGAGGAGGCACAGAGGCTGCTCCGCGAGCGCGGGCTCATCGGCACGGGTCTCGCCCTCGACCCAGGCACAGTTCATGCGGAGACACCGGTGAGCTTCCGCGTCGGCGGCATGCAGCTGGCCCTTGGCGACAACGATGTCGGAGAGCTCGTGCTGATGTCGACCGAGGAGGATCCGCCGGTTCGCTATGAGCTCACGATCGCCCAACTCGATGCGTTCGCCAGGGAGGCGCTCGCCATTGTCGCAGCCGGTCGGCCTGCCTGCCCTCGCTGCGGCCTGCCGATGGACCCGGAGGGTCACAACTGCCCGCGCAGCAACGGTGACCTACGCGGGCACCGTCCCTGACGTGGGATGGGAGCCGGTCATCACGGAAGTAGTCGGCCGGTTCGTCGACGCCTCAAACGCCACGCTTCTGGCGACAACGGGTGACGGGGAGCAGGTTATCTACAAACCGACCGCGGGGGAGCGTCCGCTGTGGGACTTCCAGGTTGAGACGCTCGCCGCTCGTGAGGTGCTCACCTACGAGGTCTCCGAGGCCCTGGGATTTGACGTCGTCCCGGAGACCGTGCTCGGCGTGGGGCCTTACGGCCGGGGCGCGGTCCAACGATTCGTCGAGCTCGACCCCGACTTCGACCCGGTCAGAGCGCTGCAGACCGAGCCGCCCGAGCTGTGGCGAATAGCGGTGCTCGATCTGGTCACGAACAATGCCGATCGCAAGCTCGGTCACATCATCTCTGATGGGCAAAGGCTGCTCGGAATCGACCATGGCCTCACCTTTCACCCTGATGACAAGCTCCGGACCGTGCTGTGGGGTTTCAGCGGCCAGTCGATCCCCGAAACGGAGCTGGATGGTCTGGGCAGGCTGGAGATGGCCGTCGCCGGCAACCTGGGCGAACGCGTCGCGGAGCTGCTTGGTGGGGCGGAACGCGAGGCGCTCGTCACCCGGGTGTCGGGGTTGCTGGCCAACCCAATCCATCCCGACCCACCCCAGGACCGCCCGCCACTTCCCTGGCCCCCATACTGAGCCACTCTGGCGTCGGAAACCGGAATATGTTCCGGTTTGCGACGCAAGAAGCTCGGTGCCCGGCGTCTATCCCGGCGATTGAGCTCCGGTCGCCAGTGTGATGACGGTGTCGCCCGGGGCGGTGTCACGGAGGGGCTCATGGTTGGCGGTCGTGATCACGTGTACCCGGCCGCTCGCCTTGACAACGAAGAGAATGCCGAGGACTTCCGGGGAAGAGAGCTGCTCGTGGGCGATCTCGGGATCGGTCCCGATCTTGATTCGACGCACCTCACCACCGGTTTCGAGCAGCAGGTCGATGGCCTGGTAGTCCCAATCCACGCCGAACAGTTGTCTTCCCCCGAAGTCACTGGCCGGGTCCGATTGGATGCCGGCCGCGGTCTGCCGCGGCGGGAGCTGGTATGTCTCCGCCCCACCGAACGTGTTGGCAAAACGCGTGCTGGCCAGCGTGTTGACGTCATCGTTTGGCGTCAGTGCCAGCAGTCGCCCGATCCCGGCGAGGTCGAGATCGAGGTCGACGTCCCGGGCCAGGACGTTGCCGTAGTACGCCCGGCGCCCGGCCATCCTTGCCTCGTAGTGGTCCTGGCGGTTGGTGGTGGCGAAGACGACCGGTACTCCCGTGTCGGCGAGAGCGTCGGCCACCGCCCGCTCCACCCGACCGGCACCGAGAACGAGCACTCCCTCCTGGTGCTTCTCGGCCAGGCCGAGCCTGCGTGCCAGCGGGCCCATCCCGATGCCGTAGATGAGGACCGTTCCCACGATCACGGCAAACACCAGGGGGGTGAGTGCCTCGGCACCGGTGATGCCCTCATGCTCGAGCTCCAACGCAAACACCGACGCCACCGAGGCGGCCACGATCCCCCGGGGCGCCACGCCCGCAAGAAGCAGGCGCTCCCGCCACCCCAAGTGTGATCGGATGGTCGCTACCGCTACCGCCAGAGGCCGGGCAACGAGGACCATCGCCAGGAGAAGCGCGATCGCCG
>Ga0307417_10001254_pt1 | contig 10574 bp, 10 predicted proteins | sample SalMarWE160210MG_2_FD_202514 | JGI IMG/M metagenome (GOLD analysis project Ga0307417, IMG submission 202514) | Salt marsh sediment microbial communities from the Plum Island Ecosystem LTER, Massachusetts, United States - WE1602-10 | ecosystem: Environmental > Aquatic > Marine > Intertidal zone...
ATGCCCATGCCGTATTCGGAAGTCTGAATCTCCTTAGCATAAGTGGGACTGACGGTGGTAATCGCCTCGGAGTAATTGATACCTGCTTTAAGGAGGCTGAATTTTCCCCAATATTCAAGACCGTCCGCGTGAAAGAATTCAGTTTTAGGAAGTCCGGTTAGAGGAAACTTCTCTTCGGGAAAAAGCCCCTGGTAGCCCAGATTGTGAATGGTGAAAACGCTCGCAACACCCGAAAGGGTTGGGATGTCCCCATAAGGTCCTTTGAGCAGTGCCGGCACCAGCCCGGTTTGCCAGTCATGACAATGAACCACATGCGGCTTAAAGGAAAGCGCCTCCGTTAGACGCAACGCAGCATGAGCGAAAAAACTAAAACGTTCCAGGTTATCGTAGTAATCTCCACCGGGGTTCCCATACAGGTTCGGCCGGTCATAAAGGTCCTCTCTTTCGATGAAATAGACCGGAATCCCGGGTCTGAGTTGAGTCTCAAGCACGTTTGCTCTAAAATTCTCTTTACCAAGGGGAACTTCAAGGTTTTTGAGGATCGGCCGGAATTCATAGTTCCCTTCCCGGATGATCCGGTAAAAAGGAAGGACGAGTCGCACATCGAGCCCGAGGCGCTTCAGAGCGATGGGTAGGCTACCCGCTACATCTGCCAGTCCCCCAGTTTTGGCGAATGGCACGACCTCAGGTGACAAGAACAATACATTTAAAGCGTCTTTAACCATCTGATCTCCAAATCAATGAGCTGCACTTAGCATGCAGAGTCAAGCCGTACTCACTCGTTATCAGCTTCCACGGCTTCCAAAATGCGGGTATAGATATCAGGCAGGCTGTAGCAGACCCGGTTCCAACATGGAATCAGCGTCGCCTCGTGCGGTCCCTTACTTTGTTCCCAAGCCGTCCATAAGAAACCCCGAAAGTGTCGAACCGTGGCCTCTTCCTGATAGCGGTCATAGTTGAGGTCATTTACCTCTGCATCATCGCTGTATTTTCTGATGAATTTGAGAGCATTCTGATAGTAAGTATGCAGCATCATATCCACGAAGGCATCGTCCAAAGGAACGCCGTGCGATCGCATATAGGTCAGATAGAACTTGGCGATGTCCACCACCATGCGATGCAGTCCCTTATTTTTGTCTTCCGATGAAAGCTCCTGATGCTTGTGTTCATAGTTGCGAATCAGGTCGATTTGGGCAATTTTTCGAGGAATGAGCTGGTCGTAAACTTGGGATAAGGTGGCTACTTCCAGTCCCCAGTCGTAGGCGATATTGATGCCGCGCGCCAACTGCGCTGTGAAGCTAAATTCACCTGCTAACGGATATTTAAAGCTTCGGTGATAACTGAAGAAGCGTCCCAGTTCAAGATGCCTTCGTGTATACATTAGGTCCATCATGGAATCTACAAAGGGCGTTACAAAAAGTCTGGTAACTCTTCCTTTCATGGCCTTTTCTGTCAAGGAAATTCGGGCGTAGTAGCCTTTGCAGAATTGGAAATCGTTGTTGGGGTTCGCGGTGGGCTCGATGAGCCTACCCAGAAGGATGGGATCATAGGTGACGATGTCGCAATCATGGAGGGCAATCACGTCACAGTCTTCCTTGGCGAGAATATAGCCCAGTGCCATCCATACGGATTGCCCTTTTCCCTGTACACCCGTGGGGATCTCACGACTCTGGATTTCTTGGAATATTTTTTGGATTTGAGGTCCCTCTACCCAAACGATCTTCACCTCCCGATCAGAGATGCGAAGCCTTCCGAAATATTCTTTAGCCTCCTTGAACTGCCTTTCCTCCTGCGCCCCCCCCAGGGCAACAACAATTCTATGCAGGTATTTCACTTTCTCGATACCGTCGAGTATCCGATCCAGTACTTGAGGATTCTGGATTTCCGAAAAGAGGGACGGAAGTAAAAGGGTGATTTTTTGATGGTGGGAGTATTTCTCCAGCTTACGTTCAAGGCTTGCTATATAGGTCTCGCGATCAAATGCCTCATGCAGAGAATGGAGCGTCGTGATGATTCCTTCTTGATGAAAGTCGGCCATAGGTCCTCCTTTCAGCTTTGGGTTTTCATTAAACTACCCCGCCGCAAGCAGCGGGGTATCATCAAAAGCATTGAACGCCCCAACGGGCGGAGAATATAACCTTTGCGAGATGTAAAAATGGGACATTCGCGAGGGGACTAATCTTCCCTATTTTTGTCTTTTGCGAGAAAGAGAGCCAGAGACCGCCCCTCCATGTGGAACTCGGCTTCCGCATTCACAGTAATCTTGGGGTTAGCCGAGTTCGGCGCTAAAGTGTAAAGGATCAGTTCCCACGGATGACCAGACGCCGGCAATTTGAACAGAACCGGGTCAGGATGTGCGTTTAGGAGAAGCATGAAAGTGGCGTCAGTGATTCTTCGACCTTTCTCGTCAAACTCTCCGATGGCGTCACCCGCCAGGAGTATGCCGATGGTGCCAAAAGAGGACTGATTCCAGTCCTGCTCAGTCATTTCGTTGCCGTCGGGCTTCATCCATTCGATATCCTTCAAATTCGAGCCGAAGAGCTTTCGCCCCCTGAAAAACCTCTTTCTTCGAAAGACCGGATGGTCGCGGCGAAGGCGGATGAGTTGACGCGTGAACTCAAACAGCTCTTTTTTGGGACCGTCAAGGCCCCAGTCGAGCCAATTGATTTCATTGTCCTGGCAGTAAGCATTATTGTTGCCCCCTTGGGTTCTGCCGATCTCGTCGCCGGCGAGGAGCATCGGAACACCCTGGGATAAGAAAAGTGTGGTGAGGAAGTTTCTTTCCTGCCTATCTCGCAATCTATTGATTTGGGAGTCTTTGGTGGGACCTTCCGTCCCGCAGTTCCAGCTCATGTTGTTGCCGGTACCGTCCTTATTGTCCTCCATGTTGGCCTCATTATGCTTCTGCTCGTAGCTGACGAGATCATTCAAGGTGAAGCCATCATGGCACGTCACAAAATTGATGCTCGCGTAAGGGTTCCGTCCGTCGTCTTGATACAGATCGCTTGAACCGGTCAGGCGATAGCCGAGTTCGGCTATCTGGCTCGCTTCGCCCTTCCAGAAACGGCGGATCGTGTCTCTGTATTTCCCGTTCCACTCACCCCAGAGCGGTGGGAAGTTCCCCACCTGATAACCTCCGTCACCGAGGTCCCAGGGTTCAGCTATCAATTTAACCCGGGAAAGTACGGGGTCCTGCTGGATGATATCGAAGAATGCAGATAGCCGATCCACTTCATGGAGTTCCCTTGCAAGGGTGGAGGCAAGATCAAACCTGAACCCGTCTACATGCATTTCCAGGACCCAATAGCGCAGGCTGTCCATGATAAGCTGGGTGACACTCGGGTGCGGCATATTCAGGCTGTTACCGGTGCCGGTGAAATCGATGTAATATCGGGGGGCATCCGGATTAACGCGGTAATAGGAAAGGTTGTCGATTCCCCTGAAGCAAAGGGTCGGACCAAGATGGTTCCCCTCGGCAGTATGATTATATACCACATCAAGTATTACTTCGATACCCACCTTGTGGAGCGCTTTGACCATTCGTTTGAATTCATGGACCTGTTCACCCATTACCCCGGAGCTGGAATAGCGGCAATCCGGGGAAAAAAATCCGATCGTGTTATAACCCCAGTAATTCGTGAGCCCTTTGTCAGTCAAGGGTTTGTTGTCCACGTGCTGGTGGACGGGAAGCAATTCGACGGCCGTGACTCCCAGGTTTCTCAAGTACTCCATGACACCGGGAGTGGCTATCGCCGCATAGGTCCCCCGTTTACCCTCTTCCACTTCCGGATGTCTTGCCGTAAACCCTTTTACGTGCAGCTCGTAGATAACTGTTTCATTCCATGGGGTATTCAGAAGCCCGTCACCTTCCCATTCAAATGACGGGTCCGTAACGACACACTTTGGAATGAAAGGGCAGGAGTCCTGATCGTTCCGAGAAAGATCCGCTTTGGGGTCTCCAATCTCATATCCAAACAATGCATCATTCCAGTTAATCTTTCCGGCAATGGCCTTGGCGTAAGGATCTAAAAGTGCCTTGGATGGATTGAACCTGTGGCCTTTTTCGGGTTCGTAGGGGCCGTGGACGCGGTAGGCATAAAGCTGAGGTGGCCCGACTTCAGGAAGGTACCCGTGCCAGACAAAGGCCGTTCTCTCCGTCAATGGAATCACGACTTCAGGCTTCCCGGCCTTCGGGTTATCAAAAAAAAGCAGCTCAACAGCGGAAGCATGCTCAGAAAACAGGGCAAAGTTGGTCCCCTGCCCGTCCCAGGTTGCCCCCAATGGATAGCGTTTTCCCGGCCATTTGTTGTATCTTGGCATAAAATCACACCCGCGCCGGCGCCTGATTATGTAAAACAGAATGACTCAATTTTCAGAATCCATCATTTGGAATCGAGGGCAATGATCCTGCTTCCGAATAAGATCGCGCTTACTCTTTATGGCTCAACAGGTAATCGGCCAAGGCTTTTCGGTCGCTGTCAGACAGGGCCTTGGTCTTTTCAATGTATCTTTTCATCGCCATTCCCTTCTCAGGCCTTATGATGGACTCCGACTCGCCCTTAAAGAAGCTTATTAACCGCTCTTCCTTTCCCTGATAGCTTTGGGCAATCTCTCTCAGAGAGGGATTGGCCTTGCCGGTGTCCAATTTGTGGCATATCCCGCAGTGATGGGATTTGAAAATCGAATCTCCTTCCTCTGCCGCAACATTGACCGCCAGAAACACCAGGCCCACGATAACAATCAGGATCAACTTCCTCATTTGACCTCCTCACCAATCAAAGGGTTGCTTTGCGCCTCCTTGATCTGCCTGCCTGTCCATGGACATGCACATCAAAGATGTTATTTTGCGTTCCAAAGGAGTTCCAGCAGACCTGATCGTTTTTTGGGTCACTCCACCATTGTCCATCCACCAAAAACCTGTACTCGTTTCTTCCCGCAGGAAGCATGGCATTCCTGTGCCAGACACCGTTCTCGTCTTTTTTCATTGCATGTGTGTCGGTACTCCACTTATTGAAATCCCCCGAAACTGCAACGTGTTTCGCCCCAGGAGCATGTAGTAAGAATGCCACCTTTCGCTTCCCGATATTTGTTTTTTGTTTCGCCATTTATAGATGCCTCCTCGTAAGACCTCGCAGGCCATTTTATTAAGCTTCTTCAAACAATTTATGCAGTTTTCGACTGCTTGGCCGGGGGTTTTCCCCCTCCGAGCCATTTTTCCAAGTATTCAGCAGCCGTATCTCTTCCTCCCAGCCCAAAAGCCAATGCCAGTGCTAATGCCGTAGCCCCAAATGCAATGATAAATGCCGCCGCTACAATCTCCTCTCCAATTCCAAGTTGAAAAAGAGAAATAGAGGCGGAAAAGAAGATAATGGAATAAAAAGCGACCTTCCCGAGCCCCTCTGCACTCACCATGCCGGCATTGGACGCCGCTGTCCGCACAACAGCAGAAATCAGATTCGCAAACAGGGTTCCCAGTACCAGAACAACGATGGCAGCAACAACATTCGGGATATATAGAAAAACATCATTGAGGATATCCGAGACAATCGGCAGACCCAACGCATCCAAGGTTGCAATGAGCACCAGAACCATGACGAACCAATAGATCAAAGATCCGATGATCTCGGAGGGGGTTTTGACAATGCTGCCCTTCTTGAGAAATTCATTAACACCCGTTTTTCCGGTTGCGCTGTCAAAACGCACAAGTTTGAGTAGCTTAACGGCTGCATATTTTATGAGTCGAGCGAAAATCAATCCCAGGATGAAGATAATAATTGCGCCAATCAGTTGAGGCAAAAAGGCCGTAATCTTTGTGGCAAAGGCATCCCACGCTCCCCTGATAACGGTTGTAATCTGCATCTCTTTTACCTCCTATGTTTGTTTTGAAGGGGCTTAACCTTTGAGCACTACGTACTCAAAGGTCCATTGCAGTGCTCCAATAATTTGGTCGAAACAGTTATGCAATGTTTTTGTCAATGCGTTAATGTATTGAGTTTATTAAGAAGTTACAATGTTACTTTTGGAAAGTTACAGTAAGGGCTGGTTCTGGTTTTCTAAAACCTTATGGCAATTGCTGGCATCTGCATAGAGCATGTCCAGTAGCCTGAGAGTAATAGCCTCATCGAGCAAAAGGCCCTTTGTCGATCTTTCCAGAGCGTGAAATCACTGGAGAGTCATGCAAAATACTTCTATAAAAACATGATAGACATGAAGGTGACCCCATGTCAAGACCGTTTTATGTGAGAGACTTACCGAAAAATCTCTAGAAGCTCCCACTGATTTGGGTTCTTCAAGCACCACTGACACGTATATTTCAGAGAATTTTGTTAGGTGTGGTGGAGGGTTAAAGAAAGGAGATCCGGACAAGGGTCAGCAGTTCCTCCACTCTATGCCGGTGGCAGAGTTCCGTGCCGGGAGTCTGAGCCGTGGCAGTTCCTGCTGCGCAGGCCAGTCGGATGCACTCCGTCAGGTCTTTTCCCTGCGACAGACCAAGGACAAAGCCGGCCACTGCGGAGTCGCCCGCCCCCACTGTACTGTCCGACACAACGGGTGGAGCTATCGCCTTTATCTTCTTTCCCTGCGTTGAAAGAATCATGCCCTCTTTTCCCCTTGAAACAAGAATGTATTGAATTCCTCTGGCATGGATCTCTGCACAGGCACTTACAATCTCCTGTTCTCCTCGAAGATCTTTTCCGACCAACCGTGAGAGTTCGTGGCGGTTCGGTTTGATGCCGTCGGGTTGATATGCAACAGACTGTTTCAGTGCCTCCCCGTCCGCGTCCAAGAAAACAAGGGCCCCTTTTTTCTTGCCGGCCAGAATCAATTGACCGTAGAGGTTGGGCGTGATGCTCTTTGGAAGACTGCCGCTCAACACCAGATAGTCCATGTCGCGGACCTGCAGGATCTGGTTGTAAAGGGTCCCGATTTCCGTGGGGTCCACGGAAGGTCCGGGCGCACTGATCACGAACTGGCGGGAGGTACTTTTCTCCTTCAGGATAATATTGGTCCGTGTTTCCAGGGATATCCTGGTGAAGTCGCACATGATCCCTGCATTGATCAAGAGTCCCTCCAGGCGAAGGCCGCCATAGCCGCCCAGGAATCCCAATGCCACACTCTGTCCCCCGAGTTCATGAATAACGCGGGACACATCTATACCCTTGCCGGCGGCATAGAAAGTTTCAGAGAGCACACGAATAGTATCGTCTTCCAGCAATTTCTCGACGACAATAGCCCTGTCCAAAGCGGGGTTTACCGTGATCGTATATATCATGAGCATTCTCCTCTGGAAGATTCTGTTCCATATTATTCAAAATGCAGGGCATTGTCGTCATCAAAGTGGTGGTTTCGTGTCTGTCTCCTTTCCCGAATCCATGAGCTGCAATTGCAGTGGAGTGTTGGCGTCGAAATGTACGTCCAACTGGGGAAAGGCGATAACGATTCCCGCCTCCCTGAACAGCTCGTCAATGCGGAAGCGGAGGTCGCTTTCTATGATCCGGCGTTCCATGATCCTGGTCATGCTCAGCCAGAAATAGATATCAAAGATGAGCGCGTTATTCCCGAAGTCGCTGAAAAGCACAAAAGTTCGGGGGCGCTCAGGACTTTCTTGCGTTCCCTGGCCGCCTCCAGCATGAGACGCTCCACATCCTGCACGGGTGATCCGTATCGGTTGCTTTCATCTCTTCGCGGGGGACATTTTTCTCCTTTTGAAGGCTTTTCTGCTTCTTCAGAGCGGTAAGCAGGCGTTGATAGCTCGTCTGAATATCCTGGAGCTTTGCTTTTCGTTCCTGTAAGTCAGAAAGAGAAACCCCAATGCGTTTGGCCGTCTGTTCATTTTCAGCGGATTCAGCCTGCTGTAAACTATGTCCGATTTCTTCTATTCTCTTCCCAATGGTGATGGAACCGTAAAAAGTCCGTCCACGGACTTTTTACTCACAGAAACCGAAAAGTGTGATTTTCGGTTTCCTTACAAATCAACGGGTTGCGATGCACCCCATTGATTTGCGTGCCCGTCCATGGGCACGTTGATGACTTCCGACGAAGTCGTCTCATCCCCCGGAGTCAAGGAGCAGGGCGTGAGACTCTTTTTCAGACCCTTTCTCATAGTGCACTTGGCGCCAAACACCGACATGGACGGCTATTTGGGGTTTACGCCTCCCAAACCCCATGTGCTTCTATGAATTCATGCTAAACCCCAAATAGCCGTCCATCCCCTCCGAAGTATTTAGAAAGGGTCTGAAAAAGAGTGTCAGGTTCGGCTCCTCTTCGTACCTCATAGGCTGCCGCTCGCGGCATAAACCAGCTTTTTACAAAGCCATCAATGGTGATTGGGCTCAATTCATCTGAGCTCTCTTCCTGCTTCACCTTTTTGGATGGTTGATCCCCGGCAAATCCCACTGTTCCATAAAACCAGAGAATTGCGGAAAGGCAAAAAACGACCATCCAGAAACATCTGCGCCCGAGCAGTCCCATCATGATCACGTCCTGTTGTTCCTCCGTCCCTGTTTCCCTCGTTTCACCGTCGCATGCCGGCAGGAAACGTGCATCGAACCATCAGCCTCGAAATCAGCTCAAACGAAAAGCGCCCTCATGGCGCATCGGTATTTTCCTTTCTGAGCTCACCCATGTTTTGTTCCAGATTTGAGACCTTCTTGTTTAACTTCCTTATCTTAAGATGTTTACTTGCAAGATTGGGCAAGGAAAGAACTGCGACTATGGCTGCTCCGACCACCGCTGAATAAAAAACCAGGGCAGTGAGAGACATCTGAAGCCTCCAGAGGATGAACCTTAATTCCAAGGGGGCAGTGTTTTGTATGCTGGCAATCACTAACACCAAAAGAAGCAAAAACGTCACTATTAATGAAAGATACATTATTTTCTCCTTTCTCTTTGGGGTTGTAATTCCGCGCTACAAGATATGCTTCATCGGTCTCAATTGCTTCCGGGCTGTCAGCACATTGCATCGCATCAGCTGCAGCAACGGTCCGTGATTACTCCTCAAACCATAAAGGATATGGCACTTGAATTATTACTCTTTTTGGGAATGGACGCCTTTTCGGAGAAATGCGACCCTGTTTTCAAGAAGCCCGATGCCGATGAGAATGACAGTTGTGAAAAGCATAACGATGATGGCTGCCACGTAATGGGCGAACCCGATCATTGCTCCGATGCCTGCCAGTATCCAGATGACCGATGCTGAAGTGATACCTGTCACGTGGCCGTCCCGGGCGATAATGACTCCGGCTCCCAGGAATCCAATACCGGTGATAACTTGTCCGAGAACTCTTGTGATATCCACATTTGCGCCTGAGTGGGTAAGCCCGAGGCTTATAAAAAGATTGGTACCGAGACAGATAAATATGCTTGTTCGGATCCCGGCCGGCTTGCCTTTGAGTTGTCGTTCAAGCCCGATAACGGCCCCGCAAAAAACCGCCAGAAGGACACCGATCCAGAACCCCGATTTTGCAATATCCATTGATTCAATGCTCCATTCAAGCTATCGTGCAATATTATATTACGAAAAAAGTCATCATATGCATAGGACAATTTCTTGACAATAGTGGGAAATGGCAAGGCAGTGTTTTTCTCCGGAGCAGCCTTCCGCCGCCCACTATGAGTGAACCGGAAACGTGAGTAGGAGTATTGTGGACTATAAGGCGCTAAAACAGCATTTTCGCCGAATGCGCAAATGTGTCTCGGCCTGCAGTACCTCTTGCCCATCGGGCCGGTTCGTGCTGACCTTGCATTGAACCCGGATAGAAATGCCGAAAGAGGTGAAGACCTCTTTGTGTTTCATTTTAGCGTGGGCATGGCATTTTGAGCCATGGTTACTGCCATTCCTGGCGTTGTTTTTTGATAGGTATGGCAGCCTTATCTTTGCGTTTTCCCAATTATCGGCGTAGAGGACTGAGTATAATCGTACATTTCCAATAGGAACGCCTGATGGAAACCGGGCGTGCAATTACACCGGCGCCTGCTCCGGGTGGGGGCGGTTTCGGGGCCGGAGAAGGAGGACTCCATGACAAGAATCAACAAAATAAATCCCATAGGGTTAATCGCTATTGCCCTCGCTGTTTTTCTGTGGAATCCGATGATTGCGTTTTCATCGGAAAAAGGGATCGTGGGGTTGATTGAAAAAGTGAGAATCTGTCCGGGCGGTCTTGAATTCAGCGCAAAGCTCGATACGGGCGCAAGAAACTCTTCTCTGGGTGTCTCTCAAGCCGTCGAATTTGAGCGCAACGGCGAAAAGTGGGTCCGCTTTGACGTTGCGAATTTGAAGGGCGAGAAGAGAACGATCGAAAGAAAAATTATCAAACAGGCCAGGATTAAACGGCACAAAACCAGCTCGGTCAGCCGTTACGTGATCAAACTGGGCATCTGCCTGGGGGAACACTACCGGGAAGTTGAAGTCAACCTGGAAGACCGGACCGGATTTAATTACCGGATGCTGGTCGGCCGCAGTTTTATGGAAGGCGTTTTCATCGTCGATCCGTCGCTCAATTTCACCACCCAGCCCAGATGCGCGGAACCCTGCGGGAACTGATTTCGGAGGGAGTTCGATGAAGCGCGTCTAGAGA
>Ga0307417_10001255_pt1 | contig 10571 bp, 9 predicted proteins | sample SalMarWE160210MG_2_FD_202514 | JGI IMG/M metagenome (GOLD analysis project Ga0307417, IMG submission 202514) | Salt marsh sediment microbial communities from the Plum Island Ecosystem LTER, Massachusetts, United States - WE1602-10 | ecosystem: Environmental > Aquatic > Marine > Intertidal zone >...
TTAAACACGCGAACTATCAAGAAGGTGTTTTCGGGTTTCGCGGATAAAGAATTTCATCAAGCGGCTGACCATCCAAGGTTTCGGGTAGAGGCTGGTCCAGCAAACTCAAGATGGTCGGAGCGAGATCCAATATATCGGCCCCGGCCAGCGGACCGGGCTCAATTCCTTTTCCGGAAACCAGCAGCATCCCGGTTGCAGCATGATTGCCGCTGCGTCCCTCCGGATTCCTGCCCGGCGTAGGCCAGGGGATGGTTCCATAAAGCGGGGAATAGGCGGCACGCATCTCATGGGCCGGGGTCTCGACCCAATTTAAAATCAGATCAGGCAGCCAGTCCAGCCGGCGGCCGCTGTAAACATCGCGGGAATAAATGATCTCCCTGACCAGCGGTTGGCCGCTGTCTGCATCGACGAAGGTTTTTAGCCCCTGGACGATCTGCTGGCACAGCGCTTCATACTCCCTTCCGGGTTCGACGATACCTTTGGCTTCACGTCCTTTGAGGTTGATCCTGATCCACCCCTGCACGTCCGCCATCATACTAAAGGCAGGCGTATGCTCCCAGTTTATCTGACCGACACGCCAGAAACCGGTTAGCAGCTGCCGCCAGCGAATCGGCAACCCCGATTTGACCCGGTGCCGCCAACGGGAAGGGATCAAATTCCGTATTCGCGACAACAGAGTCGTTTCAGGGGTTGACCCGATGTGCGAATATTCCCCCGCTAGAACGCGGTGCAGCATCTCCGGCAGGATCGAATTCCGGCAGGCATTTTGACCCATGCCTTTGGGTGAGAAAAGCAATATGGTTGCATCCGGTCCAGCCTGTTCCACCATTTTGCCGACCGCTTCGTCACAGGCGATATAGACCTGGCGCAGGCAATCTTGTAATTCAGCTTTCTCTGTAGAAGTTAACTTACCGGTAACATTGGTCAAATCCCAGAGCTTGTGCCCTCCGCGATGGATGGCGGCAAAGCAAACCATGAACAAATTCCAACTCTCCTCTTGCATCAATGACAGGCACAGGTCACGCAGGTTTTGAGTAATCCAGACCATCTGGTCGCGAATCGCGAGGAATTCCCGTTTATTCAATAAGCCGTAACGTTCCTCTTCTTGCATAGAATCACCGAAACGCGTGCGGATACGCTCTGCCAATTCGGGTGGGAAAGAAGTCAGCGGTCCCAGGGAATCATGCGTGGCCCAACCGATCACCTCGCTACCATTGAAAGGCGTCGGGGCATAGGTCAAAGGAATATCAACCACGACAGCCCGCGGCCCATTTTGGTCGAGTGTACGCCAAAATGGTTGCAGGTCCAGCCACTTTGCGGAGGGCGGCTCGGTGGTCATCTTCTCCGGCCGCCAGACCAGGTAGTTGTATATACCGTGATTGGAAGCCGTCTGCCCGGTATAAAAGGAAAACCAGACCGAACCAGCCAGCAAGCCGGCATCGGAATCCAGGTATCCGTACCTGCCGCGCTCACGCAATCGTTTTAAATTCGGCAGGGTGTCATCAGCCATCCACCGCTCAAGCAGCGTTGGTTCGGCCCCGTCCAAGGCAATCACAAGTAATTTCGACATGCTCTCCTCACTCACCCGGCAGCTGCATACCACTGTAAAAACCTGCCGTCCAGGCAATCAATCCAGCCAGGACCCAGGGAAGGTACAAAAACATACGCCACAAACCGGATCGGTCATACTGGAAGGTCCGCAGGCTAACGTAAGCCCAGCGACGCAGGATTACCCAACCAGCCAGAACAGGATGTCGCCCTAACCAGAGATAGCTGCGACCCAGAAACAATCCCAGGCTGGCGCGGTGAAATCCCAGGCTGCGCTGGTGACTGACCAGTTCGCGCCAGGTCTGGCGGCCCCGATGGCGCACAATTAATGCCGGATTATAAAACATCTCGTCCGGATACAACGCGACCGCCCGCTGCGACAGCAGCACATCTTCCCCCGTCGGTAGACCAGTCTGGAATCCGCCCAGACTCTCAAAAGTGGCTCGATGCATAACCAGATTGCAGGACGGGAAATGCTTTCCCGGTCCAGCTGGTCGCCCGGCTTGGAAATCGGAAAACTGCAAACGGTTGTCGGCCCAAGCAATGGGATGGTTCGGGCGGACGTCCAGCACCGGCCCACCGATGATTTTCATCCCCGCCTGTAGGGAGTGCCAGGTCTGATCGACCCAATTCGGCGCCGGGATGCAATCCGCGTCCAGGAAGGCTAACCCATCCCCCGTTGCGTGCCTAACGCCCAGGTTGCGGGCTTCGCCAGGAGTTAATCCCGCTTCCGAGCGAATCAATTGGATTTGCGAGAATGCCACAACCACTGCTTCCACCTCGGGGTCACTAGCGCTATCGACGACCAGGACCTCCAAAGACAGCCGCTCTCGCTGTTTCTGGAGCACAGCCAGGCAAGCCCGCAGTTCAGGGGCATGTCCCAAACAGGGAATGATGACCGTGAGCAGCGGCGACGTTTGATTTTTTTTAGTGGTTAGAGCCATCTTTTCGCCCAATTCCAATAAGAATTCAGCAGCCTTTCCAGAACAGTGACTGCCCCAGCCTTTCTCTTCCCACGTACAAACCCGGCAGCCAAAGGTAAGGGGCCTCCCGTAAGCAGCTGGCGGTCATCCAGCTTGCGCGCCCTCTGCCAACGCTGTCGTTTGGTCCAAATCGACCGACCTTCGCGCATCAATGAATAAGCAGCCCTAACCCATTGAAGCAGCCAACCACGTCGTAGACATTCTCCCAAGGCTGCGGTTTCGTACAAGCAGAGCGCTGGGAACAAGACCACCAGAGAGCGAACCTGGTAATGCAGACACATCGTCAGCCAGCGATGGCGCAGCACGTAAAAAGCGCGTCGGGCCGGGTAATCCCCCTGCCCTCGAAAGGACAGTCCTGCCGTACCTTGACCCCGGTCGTGATATCCGACGGCGCGAGGTTCGCAGCACAGGGAAAAACCCAGCGAACGCAGACGATAGGCAAGTTCCAGGTCTTCAAAGTAAAAGAAAAAGGATTCGTCAAATCCGCCCAGGTCTTCCAAAGCCTGGCGCTGAACCAGTAAACAGGCTCCGATAAAAGCATTGACTTCAGAACGAACTGCTGGCGTTTGCTCGATGGGACAATTTGCGTTGCGCAATACCAAAGTCCCGGTGAAATGAAGAGCAGCACCGTCACATTGGATCGTATCGCCTTCGGGATAATAAATGATGCGCGGACAAAGGATGGCAGCCTTCGTCTCCTGGTACGCCTTCACCATCCACTCCAAAGCTTGCGGAGCCAGATAGAGATCGTCATCGAGCAGCAAGACCAGTTCGGTCTCGGCTTGGCGCAAACCGGTATTGCGCGCCCGAGACAGGCCGGCATTTTCCGGCAGAGTAATCAAATTTACTTGCGGAAAAGCAGCTTGTATGCGCTGCGGGTCCCCATCCTGTGAATGGTTGTCAATCACAAAGATCGATTCCAAGGAATAGGTCTGCTCGGTCAAAGCCCGGACAGTCTCCAGAATTATGCCCGCGCTTTCGTGGTTGACGATCACCGCAGAGACACGCAATCCTGGTTTCATCCCTGCAGCCATGATGAAAGGTCGCGCCTTACCAGCTCCTGCACTTGCTTGATGTCCTCAGCATAAAGGTCGCGTAAAAATTGGCGAGTCTCGTGGGAAAGCTCCGGGATCTCAAGAGCGCCCACCTGAATCCGGGAATAGCCTCGTTGCGCCAGTAAATAGATACGAGCAGGCAATCGCTGACGCAACCAGGAGGTCAAGCCCTTGAGGCGATTGGCCCAGGGAATCAACTTACTTCTTGGCACGCCGGCCCGGTTGAAGCGGACCGTCGTATCAGGAACAAATCCGGGGTCGACTTGAAGGAAGGCGAAGATCGCCTGCATGAGCCCCTGCGGGGAGCGTACCAGATCGTCGTACAAGAACAGGCCGATCTGTTCTCTGGAAAAAACTTGCTGGTACCGCAGTAAATGTTGGGCATAAAAACCGGTGCGAACGTAATATCCCATCCCGATCAACGGATAGCTACCTTCTATCCCAAATTGAAGCTCGGCTTGAATCGCCTGCTCAAAGCTGCGGATTTCCAGCCCATCGCGCACATATTTCAAGTAATTGGAATAGGCTCGTTCAATGGGATTTCGTAAAATAGCCAGCAGTTTAACCGCAGGCAGATGGTTTCTAATCTGGTCGGGTACGCCAGGTAAACTTAAGTAAATTGGGGAAGCCTCACCTCGCATTTTGAAATTCTCCCCCCCTCGAAATAGAGCCCGGTATTGATCCATGGTTTTTACTTTCCACGGAAAGGCACTCCGCCTATGCGCTTCTTCCGCTCCCAAAGCCAGGTAGGCAAAGAAATTGGTCTCCTTGACCGGGCTGAGGAATACCTCCGGGTGCTGTTTGAGATAAAAGTAAAGGGAAGTCGTCCCGGATCGACCAGCGCCAATAATGATGAAGTTCGGCATCATCATGTTCTTCCCAGCACATCCTCATAAACTCGCTCAAGCAGCCTGACCTGAGATTTCCAGACAAAGAACTCCTGCACCCTGGTTTGTGCAGCCATGCCCAGCCGCCGGGCGAGATCCTGATCGTCGAGCAGCTTGACGATGGCCGAAGCAAACGCCTGGGTGTCGCCTGATGGTACGACCAGTCCGGTCTGCTCATGCTCCAGAATTTCCGCTGAACCAGCAAACGAGACAATCGCTCTGCCAGTGGCCATATAATTCAATAATTTAACGGGCAATCCATCGCAATCAACGCGTGGGTTCAAGGCAATCATGGCGGAGTGAAGTTTTATCGGCAGGTGAAAATAATCCCCTGTCTCGACGATGATATGGTCGCGCAACCGCAAACTTGCAATCAGCTTTTCGTATGCAGCCAGTTTTGAGTCAGTAATGATCTTCAGAAACGTATCGGGGCGCTGGTCCAGCACTTTACGAAAGCTCCCGAGCATCAAGTCAATTCCCTGGTATGCAGCCAGGTTGCCCGCATAAACCAACATCCGAGGGGTTGGGGCTTGAGATGTCAGCAGCTGGGCGGCAAAATGCTCGGACTCGATCCCCGTGTAGACGGTAGTGACTTTGGCAGCAGGAACGCCGATTTCGTCGATCAGCCTGTCGCGGACTGTGTTCGTCACGGTGACAATCTGATCGGGCTTAAAGGGCAACCAGTAGTCCAAGCGCAGTCCCAGCCAACGCAGCACGCCAACCGGTAAACCGAGTTTGTAGTGTGGCAATTCAGTCGCCAGGAGGGTATGCACATCGAACACAACCGGAACGCCAGTGAGGCGAGACACAAACAGGCCGGCCAGCAGTCCCTCATAGTGATGCGCATGAATGACATCGATCTTTTGCGCTTTTACAACTGACAAAAGTTTGCGTGCCAACAAAATATCCAACAAAAACAATTTTTGATAGCTTGGGCCGGGAGAGAGTTTGTGGTAGGTGGGCACATTGCGAATACGGTGGATGGCGAATGGAAGTTCTTCGTCATCCCGACCAATATGATACGTAACAACATGCACCTCGTGACCGAGGGCAGCCAATCCCTCTGACATGCGCAAGATGCGTATCGGCGTTCCACGAGGATATGGAAATGGACAGGCAGCAACGACGGCAATTTTATATGACACAGCTAAGATTAGGCCTTTTTAAATTTCATACATCAATAGATATTGTGATTATAATCGGTACATTATGCTTTAACTCTTCCCTATGCTTAGCTTTCATTCCGGTAGGACGACCGGACTAGCTATAACTAAATCGTATCTATCCAGGAGCAAATATTGCTGATCGACGCTCGATCCTTGCCAGCAAACCAAATTTTGGAAACCGACGTCTGCATCATTGGCGCTGGAGCAGCTGGCATTTCAGTGGCCGCAGAACTGATTAACGCACCCTTCCGGGTATTGCTGGTGGAAAGCGGGGGAACTGAATTCCGACATCGAACCCAGTTGCTTTACCGGGGGGAGAATTCAGGCCGGCCTTATCCGCCCCTTGAATTCACCAAGCGCCACCAATTCGGAGGTACGACAAAAACCTGGTTTGGCCGCTGCCGGCCACTGGACGAGATTGACTTCGAAGAGCGATCCTGGCTGCCGCATAGCGGCTGGCCGATTGCAAAGAAGGATCTCGATCCCTACTATGCTCGCGCGCATGGTTTGTGCGAACTAGGCGCGTACGATTATCAGGCCGGACAATCCGACTCAATCATCAAATCCTCGGGCCTTGAGACAAAGGTATTTCGCTTCAGCCCACCGACTGATTTCGGCCAGACCTATCTGGACAACCTTCACCAGGCAGCTAACCTCCGCTTGGTATTGCAGGCCAACGCCGTCAAAATTGCGCTCGATCCCGAAGGTCGCCGGGTCTCGAGTATCGAATGTAAGACCATTGCAAAAAATAAATTCAGCCTAAAAGCCAAAATATTCATTCTGGCCGCCAGCGCCCTGGAAATCACCAGGATTTTACTGGTTTCAAATGATGTCCATGCAAATGGCATTGGGAATCAGTACGATCTGGTCGGGCGGTATTTCATGGAACATCCGCATCTGTTCAGCGGCACGCTGGTCGATATTCCGGCAGGATTTCCGCCTGAATTTTTGAAGTTGAATTACGAAGCCAAACAAAAAAATCTAGGCATAGTCCATGCGCTTGGTATTCCCGAATCCCGCATGCGCAAAGAAAAGTTATTGAACGGATCCATGTTTCTGGTAAGTCGGCCGATATATAAAACCGAAGACCGTTACTACTCGAAAGACCTGGCAGATTTCCTGCAGGTGATGGACGTTCTCCAGCACACCACTGCACCGACATTTTCCGCGGTTAAAAATATGGGACGGTCATTATCTCATATTCCTAAAATCAGCAACATCCTGCTGCAGATGGCCCGACATAAAATCCGCCCATCCAGTCAATATGCCATCCGCTTTCAGGTGGAAACAGTTCCCAATCCCAACAGCCGTGTCACACTCTCCAACAAAAAGGATGTGCTCGGGATAAACCGCATCCGCCTACACTGGGAGCTGTCTCCGCAAGACCTGGATAGTTTCCATCGCCTGGAAGAACTCACGCACGACGGGTTAAAGCGCCTGGGTGCTCAGGTCAAAAAAATCAACCATGAGCTTGAATCCGATGGCTGGCCGGTATCCATGCTGCCCGGGAAACATCATATGGGTACCACACGGATGCACACCAATCCACATATGGGGGTTGTGGACGAAAACTGTCTGGTTCATGGCGTGAACAACTTATATATTGCCGGCAGTTCTGTCTTCCCAACTTCCGGCATGGCCAACCCCACCCTGACCATCGTGGCACTGGCTATCCGCCTGGCCAAGCGGGTCAAACAAGTCATGGCAGCTGGAAGCTAAACTGACAGATTCATCCTGAGTCGACCTCATCCCAGCCTGTCAGGGGAGTCTTGGATCCGGGAAGTGGAATCCGGATCAGGTGATAAGAGACCAAGGCTAGCATAGTGATCGCTAAAAACAATTGGGTAATTACCGTCACCCAGGCAGCGCCGATGATTCCATAAGTTGGAATGGCTAAGATATTCAGGCCAATATTCATAATTACGCTGACTGCCAGCAATATGGCAGTTTTCTTTTCCAACCGCATGGCATTGGCCACAATATTGGAGGTGTAATTGATGTATAGAAGAGGGATGCTCAAGAACAACACGCGAGCAGGTAAAACGCTATCCTGATAATTTGAACCAAACAGCAGGCGAATTGCCCGGTCTCCGAATAATTGCATGCCTATCGCGAGTAGAAAGCCGATCCCAACTACACCAACCAGTACTTGCATAAATCTCAGTCGCAAAGAATGCCACCTAACCCTGACAACCATTTCCGAAAAGACGGGGAAGAATACCATGCTAATCGGGCGCACGACCACCCGGGCAACTTCCATCAATTTTATGCCGAGTTCGTAATTCGCGACTTGTTTAAGGTCCAGGAAGAGCCCCACCATGACGGTATCGAAGCGCATGTGCACCTCGGTCAGAAAGTTCAATAAGAAAAATGGGGCAGAGATCTTCATTAGATTCAGGCTACGACGCCAATCTACGTGAAGTTGGAGCGGTCCATATTTGCGACGGACAAAAGCAAATGCCAGGAGCACATTGGTTAAATTAACCAGAATATAGCACGCTAATACCGCGAACAAAGACCGGGTCAGGATTGCAACAACAGAGACAACTGCCAGGGTCAAAAATTTAAAGGTCGTACCGGTTAAGAGCCGATATATGATCCGTTTTTCGCCGATAAAAAAAGCTGAGAAACAAAAATAGATTTCGTCGAGGAAATCATAAGCCGTGACCAGCAATAATACCGGGCTGAACGCAGGTCGCAGCAGTAAAAAAACCAGGTTGATCAAGACGTAGCCCACGAATACATTGGTTAAGCGTGTGGAAAGCACCTGGGACATATGCTGCATGGATTGGTCCGGTTCGGAGGCCACTGCGCGGATCAGATGAGTATCCGTCCCAAAATTCAAGAGGATTGCGCCCAACCCTGAAACGGTGGCTGCAAAAAACATCAATCCCAGATCGGCTTTGAGCAGATAGCGGGTCAGCACCGCCAGGACCAGATAGCCTGTCAACTTTTCGAGTATTTGGATTGCAGTCGCCCAAATGACGTTGGCTTTGGTACTGTTCAAATTCACCAGGATCACGTTTTCTGCTTGAGGAAGCCGGGGGTTTGTGGTAAAATGCGCTGCCTGTTAAGTCAGACAGCGCTCAAGGAATTATCTTTTAGTTATTTGGAAAGGACACTGTAAGATGGCTAAGTGTGCACACTGCGGTAAAGCAACTACCTTTGGCCACAACCGGTCATTCTCGATGCGCGCTACAAATCGCGCCTTCAAACCGAACCTGCAAAAGGTGACCGTGATTGAAAAAGGTCGTAAGGTGCATAAAGTGCTGTGCGCCAAGTGCATCCGCACCCTGGCGAAAACAGCCTAATTCCCGGTTAACCCTCGAGACAAACGTCACGGCTTGCGCCGTGATTTTTGTTTAAACCAGAGTGGCGTCTCGCAGCGCCTGGATCCCCGCTGCGATCCCGTCCGGGTGGCCGAAGATCGCAGTAGCGGACACGAAGGCATTCGCCCCGGCCTCGCGCATTTCGGGCAGGGTTTCAACAGAGATACCGCCATCCACTTCCAGCCAGGCTTGCGAGCCGATCGCATCCAGCCTGCCGCGGATCTCAGCCACCTTGTCCACCATTTTCGGGATGTATCTCCCGCCGGAGAAACCCGGGTCCACGCTCATCACCAGCACCAAGTCCACGAAGGGCAGCACCGGGAAGATTGACGAGGCGGGTGTACCGGGGTTGAGCGTCACTCCCGCCCCGCAACCCAGCGCCCTGATCTCCTCCAGGGTGCGATGCAGGTGAGGACAAGTCTCGACGTGCACGGTCAGGTGCGAGGCGCCTGCCTCGGCGAAGGCCTCCAGCAGCCGCTCAGGTTGCTCGATCATCAGGTGTACATCAAGCGGTAAACCTGTCGCCCGGCGGCAGGCTTTGACGATCACGGGACCCATGGTCAGGTTGGGAACGAAATGCCCATCCATGACATCCACGTGGATCCAGTCCGCACCAGCGGACTGGCATTCGGCGATCTGCTCGCCAAGCCGCAGAAAGTCCGAAGATAGGATGGATGATGCAATGATGTAATCAGGCATGACTTATCGCAGGGGAGGATTGTAAACGAAATAAATCCACATCCAGAACGGGATCAGGCCCCCCAGGGCAATCATCGCCAGCAGTCCGAGCAAGACCGCAACCCAATCGATGCCCAGATCGATGTCTTCACGCACACGCAATGCCGGTGCGCGGACTGCTTTGGCAAGCTTCGGCCCAGGCCTGTAATCCGGCGAGGCTTCAGGGGTCAGGCTCAGGGAAGGGGGAACCGATTTGGGCGTCCCGAAATTCAACAGCACCCTCCCGAGCTGGTCCGCAGTACGATAGCGTGCAGACGGCTCCTTGGAAAGCACCTTCATGACGATTTGTTCCAGCTCTTTGGGAATATCCGGCAGAAATTCACGAATGGGAATCGGGTCTTCTTCGAGGTGCATGCGCGCCAGTTCTTCGTTCGAGCTGGCAGTAAAGGGCAGCGTTCCGGTCAGCATCTCGTACAGAACCACACCCAGAGAGTAGACATCGGAAGCCGGCGAGGGAGCACCTCCGGCTGCCTGTTCGGGTGCAAAATATTGCGGCGAACCCCAGACAACCTCACTGTGCTCGTCAGGTTGGATAGTCGCCAGCGCGCGGGCAATCCCGAAATCCGTGACCTTGAGCCGCTGATCCGGCGTGACCAGCATGTTGTGTGGCTTGACGTCGCAGTGCACCAGACCAGCCCGATGAGCGTATCCAATCCCGGCACAGGCCTGAATCATCAGTGGAATGGCTTCCTTGACTGAAAATCGTCCACGCTGTTTCAGCATGGTTTTCATATCCGTGCCGGGGACAAACTCCATGACGATGAAAACCTTGTCCACATCCAGTCCAAAATCATGGACGGTGACGATGTTCGGGTGAGAAAGGTTGGCAGCTGCCCGCGCCTCCTGACGGAAGCGCTCCTGAAAA
>Ga0307417_10001256_pt1 | contig 10568 bp, 11 predicted proteins | sample SalMarWE160210MG_2_FD_202514 | JGI IMG/M metagenome (GOLD analysis project Ga0307417, IMG submission 202514) | Salt marsh sediment microbial communities from the Plum Island Ecosystem LTER, Massachusetts, United States - WE1602-10 | ecosystem: Environmental > Aquatic > Marine > Intertidal zone...
TCTGGTATCGTTCCGCTTACCGGAACGACTTCTGAGCAACACATGAAAGAAGACCTCAGCATCTTTGAATTTGAACTTTCTTCTGAGGATTTAAAAAATATGGGTCTCCTGCTAAATCAGGTATAACCCGTCGGGATGGCAGCTCATCTCGCATCCGTTAGGTACAATAAAATATCATAAGAAAGCCAGTTTCATATCGATATCAAGTCGATGAAGTTCATATAATTATTCTGCTTCAATTTAACTATTTATGGATATGGATTAAATGCATATCATACAGATAACGTTGAAATACTTGCGTGAAAGACAGCCGCCAATGGTTCGGTTTCTTCATATTACAATTTTATGTTTGGTTTTAAGCCAGATAATTGTCAGCAACTTCATGGGATTTGCTGATAATGGTGAAGTAAGCAAGAAAACCGTTGAATATTATGGGACATGGATACACATGTGCACCGGATTATCTCTATTGCCGATTACTTTCGTTTTTATTTTTATCGAATTAAAACGTCATGGATTTAAGTATTTTTTTCCTTACTTCTATGGCAATTTTTCACAAATAAAAAAGGATCTTAAGCAGTTAAAACGATTTGAATTGCCAGAACCAAGCGCATATGGTATCGCGGCGATAGTGCAAGGTCTGGGTTTTGGCGCATTGACTTTGGTTATTTTGTCGGGGTTGACTTGGTTCCTTTCTTGGTTTTATATGGCACCATGGGCAAATAGCATAAAAGAGCTTCACGAATCATTAACAGGATTAATTGAAGCGTATGTTGTCGGCCATGGTGGAATGGGAATACTTCATTTATTTTTCGAGTTGAAAAACCAAAAAAACCGCTAACAATCACCTCAACACTTACAACCAATAGTCGCGCTGATCGTTCCTCGTTTTGCAGCTGTTGGTTGCTGGTTACACAATGTATTAGCCATGGAGATGCAGAATGGCAATTGAATTTAACGATAATACACGTTCTATTCAAAAGAGATGATAATGAAAAAGTGCCCATTTTGCGCTGAAGACATTCAAGACGACGCGATAAAGTGTAAACACTGCGGTGAATTTCTGGATGCCGCCAACGACCCACACCTTGAAGATGAAAAGATTCAATGGTATTTCCGAAAATCCTTTATTATCATCGCAGTCTGTTCTGTGGGGCCGCTGGCATTGCCCCTGATTTGGTGGCGTCCACAAACAACGCGGGCATGGAAGATCGGACTCACAATAGGAATACTTGTTCTCAGTTGGATCTTGCTCCAAACCACAATGGAATCCATTCGTATGCTCAAGGAGTATTACAAGCTACTTGAAGGACTGTGACGGGTATTGGACAAATTTTAATAAAGACTATAGGGAAATGGGGTAAATTATGGCTGACCGACGTACTGAAATCATTGCTAAACTTGAAAATAATTTGAAAAATTCCATATCTTTTTTCAGATCGTTATCTGATAACCAACTGAGTGTTCAGATTTATACCGACGGAGCAAAATGGACGGTTAAACAGGTACTGGCGCATTTTATTACCATCGAACGCTCAATGCATTGGTTGTTTAAAAATATTTTATCCGGTGGTTCGGGCTCACCGGATGATTTTGATGTGGACCGATTTAATCTAACCCAGCCTAAGAAATTAGACGGACTCACTGTCGAGGAACTCATTGAACAATTCAAATCAGTTCGCGAAGATACCATTGATATCGTAAGAGGGATGACGGAACAAGATTTTAACCGTGAAGGAATGCATCCATTCCATGGCCATGGCAAACTTGAGCGGTTCATTATCTGGGCTTACGAGCATGTGCGTATTCACGAAGACGATATCCGAAAGGTATTGCGGATCAAATAGTCTGATTTAATTCTGAAATCATTTCCCCCAGTCGGAAGTGCAGCTCATCTCGCGACCGTTATGATAGGAGTGCATTGAAATGAAAGTTACCCAAGGAGATTTGATCAAGAAAGCAATAGAAGGGGAATTCGATCTGATCGTTCATGGGTGCAACTGCTTTTGCACCATGGGAGGCGGGATTGCAAAGGGAATCAAAAGTGAATTTCCAGAGGCATTCGATGCAGACCAGGCGACTCCGAAAGGATCAAAAGAAAAGTTAGGCACCTGCTCCTTCGCAAAGATAGAACGGGAAGGAATCCAACTCATTGTCGTCAATGGCTACACCCAATTCGATTATCGTGGTCCCGGAGTAAATGTTGACTACGATGCCGTAAGGTCTTGCATGAAATGGATCAAAGAGAACTTTGAAGGAAAAAGAATAGGACTCCCTAAGATTGGCGCCGGTCTCGCTGGAGGTGACTGGGGGAGAATCTCGCAAATCATTGAGGAGGAGCTGGCCGGAGAGGACGTTACCCTCGTAGAATATAGACCATGAGGCATACCGGACGATGGTGAAATAGTGACCGTTAACTTTTTCACAATTTCTTCATTTGATTTAAATGGGTATCACTGAAACCGGCAAAAAGATCAGGCAGGCTCTAACAAATATTTCCCGGGGTAAAGGAAAAAACATGTTTGCAAAAGTATGCGGGTTAAAAACGAAAGAACAGATAGATAAAGCCATAGCATATGGATATGACGCCATCGGAATTGTAACCTATTCAAAAAGTAAACGATATTGTTCTGTTCAGAATGCCATCGAACTGGCAGAATATGCAAAAGGAAGAATAAAACGCTTCGTCGTTGGACTCACCTATAGCGACGTGCAAGACGTTGCAGATGTGTTCGATTATACACAAATATATGAACCAAGACAGGTCCCAAACCTTGTTTTGGCATCAAAGGAAAAGCCTCCCTCGGACCTCGATTATGAATATTTTATTTATGACGCCAGCATAGGTAGCGGTGTTTTTCGGCAATTCCCGACATGGGTAAAAGACATGGCAAGGAAAGTTATCATTGCCGGCGGTCTCAACAAAGAAAATGTCTGTTCTGTGATCAAGGATATAAAACCCTTTGGAGTTGATGTATCCAGTGGTGTTGAAAAAGACGGTATTAAAGATTTTAAGATGATGAAGGAATTCATAGATGCCCTAAAAAACTGCTGACAACTGAAAGGGAATGGGAGCAAATGAGGATGTGAATGTACACGATCCTTGATTATTTCTTCAGCGTATTCCATGGCAGTTTGGTTCTATTTAATCTAACCGGTTGGGCGTGGAAAAGGACACGACGCATACATTTGATAACTACCGGCCTCACTATTTTGTCTTGGTTCGGTTTAGGAATATTTTACGGTTGGGGCTACTGCCCTTGTACGGACTGGCATTGGGAAATCAAGCATAAACTCGGAGAGACCAACTTGCCGAACTCCTACGTCAAGTACTATGTCGATAAACTAACAGGGTTTGCATGGGACCCTTTGGCAGTGGACGGGGCGGTCTTGATTCTAGGTCTTTTGGCATTTGCTCTGTCATGTTGGCTCAACTGGCGGGACGGCGCTACTCGTCGGCATGCACGGCACAATCATTCATCGTTCATGTGACATCGCAAAATTTCGTATAACCCATCGCTGATTCTGACAGGAAAAACCTGGTTTCTGAAGAAAAGCCTATTGATATAATGGTAACCACTCAAGTTTTGCCCCCTTAAATGCCGGCAACACCATTACAGAGCAGCAGGACGGGAAAAGAAAGAAACAGATGCCTTCAAACGTACTGATAAGCACCCATTTTATAAGCAAATTTTATGGGGCTCAGCCCCTGTTTACCGATATTTCTCTACAGGTTTTCAACAATGAACGCCTGGGCTTGATCGGCCCCAATGGTGCCGGAAAATCCACGTTCTTGAAAATCCTCGCTGATATGGAACCTGCCGATTCCGGAGAGATTTCGCGAAAAAAAAACATACGCATGATTTACCTCCCGCAGGATGATGTTCTCGATCCGGAAAAAACCATAGAAGAAACCTTGTTCCACGCTATTCCTAAAGAACTTGAGACATGGCAAGTCAGTAAGCGACGTCAGGAAATCATGAGCCTCATTCAAGTGGACAACACGAACCGGAAGGTAAAAACACTCTCCGGCGGTTGGCGCAAAAGGCTGGCCATCGGTCAAGCCCTGTTTCAAAAACCGGATTTACTCCTCATGGATGAACCTACCAATCATCTGGATCTGGAAGGGATTTTGTGGTTGGAAACACTGTTAAAAGATGCACCCTTCGCTTTTGTCCTGGTGAGCCACGATCGGTTCTTTCTGGAAAATACGACAAACCGGATGGTTGAGCTGAACCGGCGATATCCGGATGGGTTCATCAAAGTGGAGGGCAATTACAGTGCATTTGTCGAAAAGCGGGAGAAGTATATCCATGAACAGGCAAAACTTGAAACCGTCCTTTCCAACAAAGTCCGCCGTGAAATAGAATGGCTCCGTCGCGGTCCCAAGGCGAGAACCTCTAAGGCGCGATACCGAATCGACAAGGCTTACCGGCTGAAGGAAGATCTTGAGACGGTGAAGGGCCGCAGCACCCAAAACAGGAGCGTTGACATCGCCTTTGATACTACCGGCCGAAAAACGAAAAAACTCTTGGAGGCGATAAAACTGGGAAAAACCCTGGGTGGAAAACGCCTTTTTGACCATCTCAGCTTGACACTCACACCAGGCTTGGGCTTGGGGGTCATGGGACGAAACGGAACGGGGAAAAGTACCCTCATCCATATTCTTAATGGCAAACTGGCTCCCGATGCCGGTTCTGTAAACGTGGCGGAGGGTTTACAGATCGTGACGTTTGATCAAAATAGGGAGTTATCGGACGGGAGTCAGACCTTGCGGCAAGTCCTGTCTCCGGAAGGAGACACGGTCATCTATCAAGGGCGGCCTTTTCATGTGACTGCTTGGGCCAAGCGATTTCTTTTTCAAACAGAGCAGCTGGGCATGCCGGTTTCCCGGCTCTCCGGCGGAGAAAAGGCCCGCGTTCTTATCGCGAACTTGATGTTGCAACCGGCGGATATCCTCCTGTTGGACGAGCCTACCAACGATTTGGACATTCCCACGCTGGAGGTGCTCGAAGAAAGTCTGGAGGAATTCCCCGGCGCCATCGTCCTAATTACCCACGACCGGTTCCTCATGGAGCGTCTTTGTGGCCTGTTGCTTTACCTTGACGGGGATGGTGGTACGGAATATTTTGCAGATTATGACCAATGGCTTCAATACAAAAAAGACAGGCTGTCTGCCACCCCTCAACCCGATGAAACCTCACAAAGCCTCCAAAAAAAGAAACCTCAGAAGATGGCCTACGAAGAACGTAAGGAGCTAAACCGGATTGAAAGGCAGATAGAAAAGGCAGAAGGTATTGCGGATAACTTACAGCGACAGCTTCATGATCCTGAAATCACCTGTGATGCCAATCGATTGGCGGAAATATATGCCAAACATCAAGAGGCCAAAAAGAAAGTTGAGCAGCTGTATCAACGTTGGGAGGAATTAGAATCCTCTGGGGTCGGATCAAGATAAAAGGAGTGATACACCATGAACAAAATCAAAATTGACTCTAGCGCGGCTTTTTTATACCCGATGCCGATGGTATTGGTAGGCTCTGTTTTCGAGGGAAGAGCGAATTTCATGGCTGTAGGCTGGGTTTCAAGGGTTAATTTCAAGCCCCCTTTATTTGCGATAGCATTGGGTCCCCACCATACCAATAAAGGCATTGACGAAAACAGAGAATTCAGCATTAATATTCCGGATGGCTCACTCATCGAAAAAACAGATTACTGCGGACTGGTTTCAGGCAGCAAAACCGATAAATCCGAACTTTTTAATGTGTTCTATGGTGAATCGGACAAGGTTCCGCTGATTGAGGAGTGTCCGGTTTGTATGTCGTGTTCAGTTTATGATGCGGTTAAACTGCCGTCTAATACGCTTTACATCGGGGAGCCGAAAGAAGTTTTTACGGAAGAAAAATATATGACCGATAAGAAGCTGGATATCAAAAAAATAAATCCATTCACATTAACGATGCCTGACAATCACTATTGGTCTGTTGGTGAAAATCTCGGCAAGGCATGGAACATCGGCAAAAACTTAAAGAAAAGCTGAACGGAACTCCGTTATGCAACAGACCCAAATTACCGCTTATCTGGCCCCGAAGGGTTTTGTCAAACAGGCTGCAGCGGAACTGAAGGGGGTGCAAGCCGTTCACGGCAGACTGGTCATTGCCGGGGGGCCGCCACAAACTACCTGTTGGGCCCAGAATACCTGGCTGGAGCCTCGCACACTCCGGATACGGTCCATTACGGACGGCGCCAAAACCCTGCGTGCCATCCAGCGCAACTGGATCATGTATTCCTTTCGCTGGCATCGTCGATCCACGTTAATCCAGGAGAAACTTCCGCACGTTTCCGCACGTCCATTGCAATTCCCGGAACCTGTCCCTCAAAGCCCGCTGGGATCCTGGACATTGTTGGCGCCCGATCTCGTTCTGGCGTCAGCACGATGTTCAAGCGCCTTTCCTCACGGAGAGGTGCGGCTTGTGGAAAGAAAACAGGGACCGCCATGCCGGGCCTACCTGAAACTCTGGGAAGTGTTTTCCCGCATTCAAACGATGCCGGCACCGGGGGATGCGTGTCTGGATGCAGGGGCAAGTCCGGGAGGATGGACATGGGTATTGCAGAAGCTCGGGGCCAGTGTGCTGGCCGTTGATCGCTCTGATCCGGCCCCTGAAATTATGCGAATGCCGGGGGTAACATTTCAAAAGGGAAACGCGTTCTCAATTCTCCCGGATAAGGATAGCCGCTTCGACTGGATATTTTGTGATGTGGCCTGTTATCCGGAAAAACTCCTGGAATGGGTCACTATTTGGCTGAATTCGGGAAAATGTCGCCATTTCGTATGCACGGTAAAGTTCCAGGGAAATTCTCATTATGGCGTAATCAATAAATTTGCCGCTCTTCCGCATACGGCATTTCTCCATCTTTCACACAACAAACACGAATTGACCTGGATTTCTCTGAATGTTTCTTCCCACAACTAAAAATGAGCTGAAGGCTCTTGGCTGGAAATCTTTGGACGTCATACTGGTAACAGGAGACACCTATGTGGATTCGCCGTTTATCGGCGTCGCGGTCATTGGAAAAGTACTGATGGATGCCGGTTACACCGTAGGCATCATCGCGCAGCCCGACATCTCCAGTGAAAAAGATATCGGCCGGCTTGGGGAGCCGAATCTTTTCTGGGGAATCACTTCAGGATGCATGGACTCCATGATATCCAATTATACGCCGACGAATAAACGACGAAAGCGAGATGATCTCACCGGCGGCGGTCTAAATATCAGACGACCGGATATGGCGGTTATCGCATATACCAATCTTGTCCGCCGATATTTCAAAAAGACAAAACCGATTGTTATCGGAGGGATTGAAGCAAGTCTGAGACGCATCTCCCATTATCACTACGGATCTGACAGTATACGGCGGTCCGTTCTTTTTGACGCCAAGGCCGACATTCTGGTCTATGGAATGGGGGAAAAAACGACGCTTGAACTGGCAGAAAACATCCGGCACCGACGACCGGTTACGGATGTCCGCGGCATCTGCTATATTGCCCCGGAAAAAAAAGAAGGTTACATAGAGATCCCATCCCATGCCCAAGTTGCGGCGGATAGCGCCAAGTTCATTGAAATGTTTAAGATTTTTTATAACAACAACGATCCGATAACCGGAAAAGGTCTTTGCCAGAAACAGGACAGCCGGTATCTAGTTCAGAATCCTCCTCAATTTCCGCCAACGAGCGAGGAACTGGACCATATTTATGATCTGGAATATGAACGGGACGTTCACCCTTATTATGCAGCATGGGGGCCGGTGCGGGCACTTGAAACCATCCGGTTTGCCATCACGACTCACAGGGGGTGTTATGGCGACTGTAACTTCTGCGCCATATCCCTACATCAGGGGAAAAGGATTGTGGATCGGAGCGTGGGGTCCATTCTGAAGGAAGCGTCAGTTTTAACCGAACACTCCGAATTTAAGGGATACATTCACGATGTCGGAGGCCCCACCGCCAATATGTACGGCATCGAATGCCAGCGAAGAAAAACCAAAGGCACATGCCGCAACAAGCGCTGCCTGACGCCGGTGGTCTGCAATAAGCTGGAAATCAGCCATCTTCCCCAGATTGACCTGCTTAAAAAAATCAGGCAGATGCCAAAGGTTAAAAAGGTTTTCATCGCTTCCGGAATACGCCATGATCTGGTGCTGAAAGATGAAACATACGGCCTTCAATATCTTGAAGAGATTATCCGGCATCATATTTCCGGACAGCTGAAGGTCGCACCCGAGCATTCCGAAGATCATATTCTTGCGCTCATGGGAAAACCCTCCATCGGGAGCTTTATGGAATTTTTCCGCTGGTATCAGAAGATCAACCGCAGGATGAGAAAAAAACAGTTCTTAACCTGTTATTTTATCGCTGCTTATCCGGGATGCACACTTAAAGACATGGCGCGCCTGAACCACTTTACCCGCAGGGTCCTCAAGTTCAAACCCCGGCAGATTCAGATTTTTACGCCTTCTCCGTCGACGCCGGCAACCCTGATGTACTGTACGGGAAAAGCCTATGACAGCGGGAAACCGATTTTTGTTGAAAAAGACAACCGGAACAAGGAAAAACAAAAAAACCTGATCCTCAAAGGACGTTCCGGGTGACGGGCCCGCAATTTCAGGTGTAAATCAGACCAATCAGGCAGCCTTTGAAAATAGCTTATGCACACTGGCCGGTTGAGTGACCGCCGCCAATTTCGGCAGTTGGGCAACTTTGGCCGGTTCCCGGGTCAGCCAACCGGATCTGGGAGCCGTTACCAATCCCCAAAGCGAAATCCAACACAAGCAGAACAGCCAAAAAAAGGCATAGGGTATCGCCCACTGCCAGCCGAACCAGCCGCCGTGGCGCCGCTGGTAAACCAAAGCAGGTAACACGGCGCCGATGATACACCCCACCGCCATGATCACCAGCGTCGGCACTGGAACCAGAAAAAGTTGCGCAATCACAGCAAACTTGGAAGCCTCACCCATCGTCATCCGAAAAAATTGGGTGGCGCTGAACAAACGGATCCAGCCACTGCCGCTGTCGGAAGGACGAAAGCGTCCCATGATGAAAGTGAGCATCACCAGGTTCTCACGCACGTTGCTGCGGGCCCATCTTAGCAGCATCCTGCGCAACCCTTTGAAAGTAACCGGTATCTTGGTCATTACTATGGCCTCGCGCTGATAGACCACCCGAAACCCGCAGCCAAGAATCAGGTTGGTCAGCGCACGGTCTTCGCCGATGGCGGCAGGATGGCCCATAAAGGTTTGATTGATCCAATCTGACAGATGGGGTTTAATCACTTCCGCCCGGTAGGCTGAAAGTGCGCCGGGCGTGCAAAATACACCGCCGTAAACGCTCTGACCGGAACGGAGGAAATCAAAGCCGCAGACAAACGAAACCTCCAGCATTTTAGGAATGGCGCCTTCGCTGAGATTCAGTACACGCACATTGCCCGCAACCGCACCCACACGCTCGTCGCTGGCCAGCGGACTGACCAAATGTCGAAGGGTATCAGGCAGGACTTCGGAATCCGAATCAATGGTCACATATACCGTCCCTTTAGCTTGACTAAAACCAGCCATCAGTGCATGGCGTTTGCCGCGGTTAAAAGGCTGGCGGGTAAGCCGCACGCGATGGGGAAATTCTTGTTTCGCCATTTGCATCCATTGCCACGTATCGTCCTTGGAACCGTCATCAACACAAATCACCTGCATTTTTTCCTCGGGATAACGACTGTTCATCACCGACCGAACCGTGTCCAGGATCTGCCGGCCTTCGTTATAGGCCGGTATGACGACGGTAATGGTTGGTAGGGCATTGTCAGGTAAGGGTGCATAAGACCGGTAGCGACAGGCAAACCAAATACGCCATGCCAACATCGAAAGGGTCCAGATGATCAATCCAAGGGTAAAATAGTTTTTCGTCGACCAGGATTTCACAAAGTCCCAGGCTTGTGCAATTTTCAGGGCTTCCACCTGCCACCAGGTCAGCGCCAGTACGGAGATCAAAGTGAACAGCAGCAGCCATGGGAAAAACATATCTGCTTTAAAGCGGTATGAATTAATTTTATTTTCCATATTTTATCTCAAGTTAGACTCTATTTTTTCAATGTACGGCCCATCAAAGAAGCCGGGATGTATGTCATGCTTTCATTAACGTGTCAATATCAATATTATTCCGTTCCTCACTCTTTTTATAAATTTTCACCCCGATGATGATGCAAAGGAAAAAGTGGTATGAAAAAGCTTCTGTTTTAAAAGAACGTAATTTTAATGCAACAGATATGCCAAGCGGAACAGAAATCTTATCTGTCTGATATTATATGATTTTTGATTAAAGCCGCTTGATGTCCGAAGGATTTAGAAGGAAATTTCATACAGGGGCTGCAACGGTAAAATCCGAGAATCACGCGTAACCTGTTAATAATCTCAGTATTTTTATGTGATGGAAACGGCATACACCGGATCGAGGCGTGATGGTTTGACGTCTATGCCGATCTTAGAATCAAATATTAAAGTAGTATTTTTAAGGGGATAAC
>Ga0307417_10001257_pt1 | contig 10568 bp, 8 predicted proteins | sample SalMarWE160210MG_2_FD_202514 | JGI IMG/M metagenome (GOLD analysis project Ga0307417, IMG submission 202514) | Salt marsh sediment microbial communities from the Plum Island Ecosystem LTER, Massachusetts, United States - WE1602-10 | ecosystem: Environmental > Aquatic > Marine > Intertidal zone >...
TCCGTCGAAACCCCGATCCGACACGAGGACGTTGCTTCCCCTCCCGAGCACGACGACCGGAACGGGTTCTTCCTTCAGGAGGTGAGCGATCCGCAAGAGATCACGGGCGTGCTCGGCTGTGGCGAGGTGACGGGCTGCACCACCCAGCTTGTAGGTGGTGAGAGGGGCCAGCGGCACATCCCGTTCGGCGATGTCGTCCCAAAGGCTCATCGTCGCTCCAACAAGTCGATGAGTTCTGCGCCCAGGTCGGCAATGTCTCCTGCGCCGAGCGTCATGACGAGGTCCCCCTCCTGAACGGCATCTGCGACGAATGCGGCAAGGTCTCCTCGACTGGGCACGTACGACACACGCGATCGATGTTCACGAACGGCATCGGCGATCAGTTCTCCGCTCACCTCGGAGATCGGCGGCTCGCCGGCTGCGTACACGTCCGTGATGACCACTTCGTCGGCGGAAGCGAACGCGGTGCCGAATGCTCGATACAGATCGAGCGTTCGGGTGTAGCGATGTGGCTGAAACACAGCCCACACTCTCCTCCACTCACCATGGCGGGCGGCTTCGAGGGTCGCGGCGAGCTCTGTCGGATGATGCGCGTAGTCGTCGACGACGGTCACGCCCGCCGCTTCGCCAATGAACTCGAAACGCCGCCTCACGCCTCGAAACGCCCTGAGCCCTTCGATCGCAGTGTCTATGTCCATGCCAAGTTCGCTGACGAGCGCGAGCACTCCGGCAGCGTTTCTCGCGATGTGCACACCCGGCCTCTCGACGACCACTGGCCTGCCTTCGAACCGGAACCGCACCCGCGACCCGGTCACTTCGAGATCGCTGATCTGCCAGGCCGCCCCGGTCGAGAGGCCGTATGTCGGCCTGTGGGTGCGACGTGCGACCTTCTGTGCTCCGGGGTCGTCCTCACAGAGAACCACTGGTCCCTCGACTCGCTCCACGACGTCGATGAACGCATCTTCCAATCTTTCGACCGTCTGGTAGTAGTCGAGATGGTCCGCTTCGATGTTGGTGACAAGCAACCCTCGCACGTGCAGTCCCAGAAACGTGCCGAACGCCTCGTCTACCTCGAGCACCAACAGGTCATCTCCTCCGACTCCAGCGTTGGTTTCGGGGCCGATGAGCTCACCCCCGACAACGAAAGACGGATCGAATCCTGCGCCTCTCACCGCGAAGAGCATCATGCCGGTCGAGGTGGTCTTGCCGTGCGTGCCCGTCGCCCCGATCGTCGGTATCTGATCGGTGAGGGCGTCGAGCAACTGGGGCCGGTCCCAGACAGGGATGCCCATGCCTTCGGCTGCCCGGCGCTCAGGATCGGTCTCAGGGACGGCCGATGAGGCCACGACGAAGTCCGCCGATCGGATAGCGTCGGGTCGGTGACCTGCCCACGTATGAATGCCGGCTTCGGAGAGGCGATCGAGCATGCTGCCTGCGTGGAGATCCGAGCCGGTCACGTCGTGTCCCAGCCCCCTGAGGAGCCGGGCGAGTGCGCTCATCCCCGAACCTCCGACTCCAATGATGTGCACGTGCCCTGTCAGTTCAACCATGAGCGTCGATGAGTCGGGCAGCGATGCGGGAAGCTGCGTCGGTGAGGGCAATGGCGTCCGCCGATTGCGCCATCGCTTTGCGAGCCTGGGCATCGTCGACCAGCCGGGCAACGATTCCACTCAGCTCTCCGATCCTGGTCTCCGGCAAGAACACTGCAGCCCCTGCCTGTTCCATTGCGGCGGCGTTGGCCGACTGATGCCCGCCACCGAACTCGCCCGGGATGAGCACGGACGGAGTGTGGGTCGCGGTCAGCTCGGCGATCGCCACGCCTCCAGCGCGCGCGATGACGAGGTCGCTTGCCGCGTAGAAGTACTCCATCGACTGTTCATAGCCCACGACGATCCACGGTACACGGGAGCCTGTTGTGTCGATGTTCCCCACATTCCGCTCCCCCACCAGGTGGAGCAACGCTACGTCGGAACCCGTCCAGCTTCTGGCCATGTGCACCACCGCGTCGTTGATGACGCCCGCTCCCAGGCTGCCGCCGAACACCCCGACAACAACGTTTCCCGGTTCGATCCCATACCGCGCGAGGGCCTCGTGCCGAAGGTCCGCACGTCGATACTCCGCGAACTTCCGTCGGATAGGGTTGCCGACCTTCTCCGGTCTAAGCACCCCGCGAGTGCCGTCGAGAGCGACGAAGGTGGTGACCGCCCATCTCGACATCACCTTGTTGGCGAGACCCGCGTCGCCGTTCTGTTCATGCAGGAAGAATGGTATGTGCTCTCTGTGAGAAGCCCACGCAACGGGCACTGTCACATAAGACCCCATTCCAAGGACGACACGTACATCGCGTTCTCGAAGTGCACCCCTCACCTGTCTGACGGCAGCTCGTAACACACCGGGGAGTCGGAGGTTGTCGATCGACAGGTTCCTCTTGAGGCTCTGGAGCCTGACACCGAGGAACGGGAAACCACTCTCCGGATAGACCCTCGCCTCGAGCCTGTCTCCCCCGACGAAGAGGATGTCCTGCCTCGCGACACCGGCTCGAACGAGTTCCTCGGCGACGGCAAGTCCCGGATAGACGTGGCCGCCGGTGCCTGCCGCGGCGATCGCGTAGCTCATGCCTTCGGGTTGACGCCGCTACGTGCGATGTTGAGGAGCACGCCGATCGCACCGAATACCGTGATCATCGAGCTGCCGCCCACCGACATGAACGGCAGAGGCATGCCGGTGATCGGCAGCAGTCCTACGACGCCGCCCAGATTCACCAGCGCCTGAAGTGATATCCAGGAGACAATGCCGACGGCAAGCATGCGCCCGAACCTGTCCGGTGCACGCATGGCGATCAGGTAGCCGACAACTCCGATGACGGTGAAGAGGAGCAGCACCATCACACCACCGGCGAATCCGGTCTCTTCGCCGATGATCGCGAAGATGAAGTCGGTGTGAGCATTCGGCAGGTATGACCACCGAGCCCGACTTGCACCCAGCCCGACACCGAAAGCACCTCCTGTTCCGAGGGCGACGTAGCTCTGTATCACCTGCCATCCGGAGCCAAGCCTGTCTTCGAATGGGTGAAGGAAGGAGAGGATGCGCTGTCTCCGATAGGGCGACGCTACGGCGAGCAGTGTGGCAGCGAGTCCCCCTCCGACGCCGGCCAGCAAGAGGTGCCGGGCGCGGGCTGCCGACACGGCGGCGACGGCAAACGCTCCCCCGAGGACGACAAGCGCCGTGCCGAGATCAGGCTCCAGAAGGATCAGGATTCCGCAGATGCCCGCCGAGGCCCCGAGTGGGACGAGCAGGTGCCAGACGTCGCCAAGCAGATGCTCCTTGCGTTCGAAGACCGCAGCGAGGAACACGACGACCGCGAACTTCGCAAACTCGGAAGGCTGGATGGTCACCGGTCCGGCGGCGATCCATCGGCGTGATCCTCCACCGGAGACGCCAACCTCCAACACGAGGATCAATCCGACGATCGACGCGACCAACAACGGGACCGCAGCCCGCCGGTACACCTTGTAGGGAATCTTGGATGCGACGATCGCGACGACGATGCCGACGCCGACCCAGATGGCCTGTTTGCTGAAGTATGTCCACCCGTTGCCGTACTTCTCGATGCTGATCACCGATGACGCCGATCGGATCGCTCCGAGACCGATGACCGTCAGCAGCGCGATCGGGATGAGCAGCAACACCGTGAATCGAGTATTGGCCGACCGGCGTTTCGCGACGGCCCTTTGAGCAGCTCTCGCACGCGTGATCGAGGTGACCGTCATCTCGACTCCTTTCGACTCCGCACCTGTTCGGTGAACTCGTCTCCACGCGCGGCGTAGGACGGGTACATGTCCCAGCTCGTGCAGCCTGGCGCAAGGAGCACGGTATCGCCCGAAGTGGCGATTCCATCGGCAATCGCGACGGCGTCCTGCATCGTGGAAGCCATCGAGTATCGAGTCTCCTCGGCGGCAGCGGCCAATTCTGCTGCACTCTCTCCGATGAGTACCAGGTGGCGTACAGTCTCGACACTCGTGATCGGTGTGAGATCGAGTCCTTTGTTGCGGCCTCCAGCGATGAGCACGACCGACGGGTAGCTCCTCGCCGATGCGACCGCAGCATGCGGATTGGTCGCCTTCGAGTCGTTTACCCACCGGACCCCGTCCCACACGCCCACGAGTTCCCGGCGGTGGTGGCCGGTATGGAAACCTCGAATGGCTGCCTCGACGGCCGCGGCCGATGCCCCGGCCTCGAGCGCAGCGATGGCCCCGGCGCGGAGATCTCCGATGAACGCAGCATCGTCGACAGGAAAGGCCTCGGCCGGGATGTGCACACCGGCATGGTCGAGACCGAGACCCCCCGAGAAGTCGATCGTGCGCACACCGGCTCCCCGCACGAGCTGCTCGACGTCCGGATCGCCGCCATTGAAGACGAGAACGTCATTCTCACCCTGATTCTCGAAGATCCTCGCCTTGGCGGCTCGATAGGCGGCGAAGGAGGGGTGCCAATCGAGGTGATCGGGAGCGAGATTGAGCACCACGGAGACGGAGGGTCGGAACGCGTCGATGAACCTGAGCTGGAAACTCGACGCCTCGACCGCAACAACGTCCCACCTCCCGCCTGCGACATCCGAGAGTGCCAGCCCGATGTTGCCCGCGGCGATGGTGTGGAGTCCACTCCCCTTCAGCATGTCGGCGACGAGGCCGGTGACGGTGGTCTTGCCGTTCGTCCCGGTGATGGCAACCAGCGGTGCGTCCACGTGGCGAGCGGCGAACTCGAGCTCCGACCAGACAGGAAGGCCGGCCTCCAGCGCGTCGGTGATCGGGTCTGCACGCTCGGGTACGCCAGGACTGACCACCACGAGCTCCATTCCGGTCAGAAGCGACGCATCCCACGGGCCTCCGACCACCGAGAACCCCTCCGTGAGCACCGACTGGACGACGGCCGGATTGGCGTCGTACACGGTGACTCGATATCCGATCCTCGCGGCGAGTCGGGCCGCTGCGCTCCCTGACACGGCCCCTCCGAGCACAAGCGTCCTCATCTGCCCAGTCCCGGTAGGTCGAGCAGGCCGCTGTTGACGAAGTCGCCATAGAAGATCGCCAATGCGATGCCGACACAGAGTCCTGCGATGATCCAGAACCGCACCACCACCGTCGTCTCGGGCCAGCCTTTGAGATCGAAGTGATAATGAAATGGCGCCATCCTGAAGATGCGCCTACCGAAGAGGCGGAAGCTTGCGATCTGAAGAATCACGGAAACCATCTCGGCTACGTAGAGCCCTCCCAGGAAGATGAGCAGCAGCTCCGTGTTGGTGAGAATGGCGAGCGCCGCCATCAGACCTCCGAGCGCTTGAGAGCCGACGTCACCCATGAAGACCCTGGCCGGGGATGCATTCCACCAAAGGAACCCGAGCGTGGCCCCGAGCATCGATGCCGAAACGACGGCCAGTTCAAGAGAAGAGCTAGCCGTCGGATAGAACTCCGGATGGCGGAACTTCCAGTAGCCGATCAGCACGAACGCACCGAAGACGAGGGCGGCCGAGCCGGCAGCGAGGCCGTCCATGCCATCGGCGAAGTTCACGGCGTTGGCCATGCCCGACAACCACAGCAGAACGAACGCCACGAAGAAGACTCCGAGATCGATGTTGAGGGGCCGGGTAAGCGACAACTGCGTCGAAACGCCGGCCTCGGTGGCCGCCCATGCGAATGCTGCGGCGACCACCAGTTGGCCGCCGAACTTGCCGGCCTTGGAGAGCCCGAGACTTCGCTTCCGAGAGACCTTGATGTAGTCGTCTGCCAGCCCGATGACCCCCATGCCGACGAACGCCAGGATCGCCAGCATCCCCCCGGTCGAGAACGGCTCTATCGAGAGATGCACCCTGTCGAGATCCCACACACGGACGTGTGAGATCAGGTAGGCGACGAGGACCGCGCCGATCATCACGACGCCTCCCATGGTGGGAGTCCCCTGCTTGTGGAAGTGACCCTCGACCTCCTCCTGAATGAACTGCCCGAAGTCGTGTTGTCGGAGCTTCTTGATCACCCACGGCATGACCAGGATGGATGCGAGGAACGCCACTCCCCCCGCGAGGCCCAGCCTGATCATGGTCTGGCCTCCAGCGCTTCCCTGGCAACTTCTCGGTCGTCGAAGTGCACGGTGCGGTTCTTGAAGATCTGCGTCGCCTCGTGGCCTTTGCCGAGCACCAGCACGACATCACCTTCGTTTGCACGCCCGACGGCCTCGAATATCGCCGCTCGCCGATCCAGTTCGACCACCGGTTCACCTTTCGTGATTCCCGAGGCGACGGCCTCGGAAATAGCGGCCGGATCCTCTGATCTGGGATTGTCGCTGGTGATGATCACCACGTCGGCCGCCGAGGCGGCGGACCCCATTGCGGGCCTCTTGGCGTGATCGCGGTCGCCGCCGGCACCGATCACGACGATCACCCTGCCGGTCACTGCGCCTCGGGCGGCCCCGACCACCGCCTGGATACCGTCTGGTGTATGGGCATAGTCGACGATCACCGACACCGGGTGCGTTCCGCTCACCAGTTCGAACCTTCCGAGCACCGACCGAACGGCCTCGAGGCCGGCGATCACCCTGTCCATAGGGATGCCCACACCAAGCGCACACCCGACTGCAACGAGGGCGTTGGCCACGTTGAAGATCCCTCCGAGCGCGAGCCGAACGGGATATGACCGTCCATCGGCGACGATGGTGAACTCGCTGTGTGAGATAGATGCCGTGATCGCCTCCGCCCGAATGTCTGCTGTCGAGTCGAAGCCCACCTTTGTGACAGGGAGATCGATAGTGGACGCGAGGCGGCGGCCGTAGGAGTCGTCCGTGAAGATCACCGCCTTCTCGGCTCTCTCGGCCGAGAAGAGCTGCGCCTTGGCGGCGAAGTACGTATCCATGTCCTTGTGGAAGTCCAGGTGGTCCTGCGACAGATTCGTGAACGCCACGATCTTGAAGTGTGTTCCGTCGACACGATGGAGTGCCAGAGAATGCGACGACACTTCCATCGCAGCCAGATCGACGGACCTGTCTCGCATCTCCGAGAAGAGTGCTTGGAGTTCCGAAGCCTCCGGGGTGGTTCTCTCCAAAGGAATGCGCTCGCCGCCGATGCGGGCACCAATCGTTCCGATGACCGCGGTGTTCAAATCCGCAGCAGCGCCGATCGCTTCGATGAGGTGGGTAGTCGTCGTCTTGCCGTTGGTTCCGGTCACTCCAATCACCGGCAGATCCCTGGTCGGGTGACCGTAGACAACGGATGAGATCGGTCCAAGTGCAAGCCTGGTGTCCTCGACAACGATCTGAGGAACACCCGAATCGATGGGATGATCGACACAGATCGCGGCGGCCCCCCTACTGATGGCGTCGTCAATGAAGTGGTGGCCATCCGCTTCGAAACCACGAATCGCCACGAACAGTGTCCCCTTCCCGGACCTTCTGCTGTCGTGCTGCACGTTCTCGACCTGCACGGTTCGATCGCCGACGATCCTGCCCCCGACGAAGTCGGCGATCCGGGAGAGCGGAGTTTCACGGGGCATCTGGCGGTACTCCGAGGCGGTGCAACGTGTCCTCTGCTATCGCGGCGAACGCCGGCGCGGCCACCCTCCCGCCGCTCTCTCCGATCTTCGGAGAGTCGACGATGATCCCGACCACGATCCGCGGGTTGGTTGCAGGGGCCATGCCCATGAAGCTCACGACGTAGTCGTTCGAGTACTCGCCTTGGTCCGGAACGAACTTGCGGGCCGTGCCGGTCTTCCCGGCGGCGGTGTATCCATTCACCTGAGCGCCGCTGCCGGTTCCTTCGCCGCTCTCGATGACGTTCCGCAAGAGTGCACGCATTGTCGCTGCGGTGGCACTGGAGACGACCTGTCTGGTCTCCGGGCTGATTGGACGCCGGATCCCCGAGCCGTCGACGAGTTCGTTCACGAGGTGAGGTTGCACCCAGATGCCATCGTTCGCGACGGCACCGTAGGCGGCGACCATCTGAAGTGGTGTCACGGCGACGGCATAGCCGATCGAAGCCGAGGCGAGACAGGTGGGACAAGTCGGATCCAGGTTCAGGTTCCCTGGTGACTCGCCGGGGACATCCGCGCCGGTCTTCTCCCCAAGCCCGAACGCATGGATGTACCGAGAGAGCCGGTCGATGCCCAGCAGTTCGCCGATCTTGATCGTTCCAACGTTCGATGATCTCGTGACGATGTCCCTGACCGTGAGACTCTCCGTGGGATGCGATTCGGCGTCGTGGTAGCAGCCGTTGATCTCGACACCGCTCGCGTTGGTGCGACCTTCGCAGGCGCCGTCGACGACCTCGATGATGTCCGGCACCTGGAACGCCGTGCTGGCCGCGACCACCTTCTCTTCGAGAGCTGCCGCGACGGTGATGAGTTTCTCCGTGCTTCCCGGCTCGTACGCGCCGAGGACCGCCCAGTTCGTCCAATCGTCCTGAGTCGATCCGCTTCGCTTGTTGGGGTCGAACCCCGGCACGGATGCCATGGCGAGGATCTCTCCTGTGCTTGGATCCAGCACCACCGCGGTGCATCGGGCTGCTTCGCTCCGTTGAAGCGTGGCCAAGCACTCTTGCTCGGCGATGTATTGGACGTCGCGATCGATCGTCGTGACGAGGTCACTGCCCGGCGTGGCGGGTGTGAGCTCGTACAACCCCTGAGGGATGATGTTGCCGTCGCGGTCGGTCTCGAATCTGACCTCGCCAGGGATCCCCGTCAGCTGTGTGTTGTATCGGAATTCGAGCCCCTCGAGCCCATTCCCGTCCGGGTCGACGAATCCGAGCACCTGGGCGGCAAGTGTGCCTTCGGGATACACGCGCATCGCCTCAGGGTACGAGTAGACGCCCGGTATCTCGAGGTTGTCGGCCAAAGCCGCTCTGTCGACGTCGAGCTGGCGGGCGATCGTCACCCAGCGCCGCCCCGATTGGAGCGTCGCAAGAATCTGCTGCTCATCCAGTCCGAGCGTGATCGCGAGAAGATGGGCCGTCGCTTCAGGGTCCTGGACGTGTTCGGTGTCCGCACCGATCGTCTTCCCCTCCACCGTGATCGCCAGTTCCCGCCCATCGCGGTCGTAGATGGTTCCCCGCTCGGCGGCGAGTGTCTCGACCCTCACCCGTTGATCCATACCCAGCTGCTTGAGATCGGCTGCCTGAACGATTTGCAGCTGGAACAGCCTGAATCCCACTCCGACCCACGAGAGGAACACGATCGAGGCAACGACGATCAGGCGGATGCGCCCGGGATGGCGGTTCTTCCCCCGCCCTGCCATGAGCTAGCCCCGTGGCCGAGCGACCACGGATCGACCCGCGAGACGTCGGCTCCCCGTCATGGCGCTGCCGTGAGAATCGACTTCACATCGGCGAAACGGTCACCGGCGGCGGGGGCTCCATCTCCTACACCGTCTGCGATGAGGATCTGGAGACTGTCCGGGTATATCAACCCGAGTTCGTCCGCCCTCGACATGATCCGATCTGGCGCTTGGAGCTGTGCGACTTCGAGACGCAGCTGCTGATACCGCGCCTGTCCGGCTTCGATCTGAGTCCGAAGCTCACTCAACTCCAGCGCCGGTTTGTCCAGCGCAACTCTCGAAAGGATCAATGCGAAGAAGAGGAGGATCGCGACGGCAGTGAACACCAGCCACGTACCGAGTGTCGGCCGCAGGTGCTGACCTCCACGGATGACCCGAAGCCGTCGGTTCTGAACGGGAACAGGCCGGGCAGTCACGCTGCCACCTTCTCGGCCGCCCGGAGCTTGGCGCTTCTGGCCCGAGGGTTGCCGGCCACCTCGTCCTCTGAGGGTGTCAGGGCCCTTCTTGTGAGAACTCTGAGTTCGGCCGTTCGTCCGCACCCACACACGGGCAGTTCCGGTGGGCACACGCACCCGGCCGCTCCTTTGGCAAACCGCTGTTTGACGATACGGTCCTCGAGGGAATGGTAGGAGATGACCACGCATCGACCCCCCGGTACCAAGGCGTCGATCGCCGCGTCGAGTCCCATCTGGAGCGCGTCGAGTTCCTCATTGACGGCGATCCGAAGGGCCTGAAAGGCTCGGCGGGCAGGATGGCCGCCGGTGCGGCGAGTTGCGGCCGGGACGGCTTCCTTCACCACATCTGCCAGGTGGACCGTGTCACGGATCGGCCGAGCGCGAACGATCGATCTCGCGATGCGACTGGCGAAGCGCTCTTCTCCGTACTTACGGAGCACGCGAACGAGGTCGGCTTCATCCCACTCGTTGACGATCGTCCCCGCGGCCACAGTGGCGTCCGGACCCATTCGCATGTCGAGAGGGCCGGTCAGCCGGTAGGAGAATCCTCGATCAGCCTCGTCGAGCTGATGTGATGAGACACCGAGATCGAACAGCACCCCGGCGACCTCAGGAGCCTCGAGCTCCTCCAATACCGAACCCAGGTCGCGGAAGTTGCGCCGATGAACTCCCTCGTCCTCGACGTCGGCATCACGGTCCAATGCAATGAGGGGACTGCCCAGCTCACGTAGGGCGAGGCTGTGGCCACCACCGCCGTAGGTGGCATCGACGATGACCCCTTCGGGAATCGGGCGAAACAGT
>Ga0307417_10001259_pt1 | contig 10558 bp, 13 predicted proteins | sample SalMarWE160210MG_2_FD_202514 | JGI IMG/M metagenome (GOLD analysis project Ga0307417, IMG submission 202514) | Salt marsh sediment microbial communities from the Plum Island Ecosystem LTER, Massachusetts, United States - WE1602-10 | ecosystem: Environmental > Aquatic > Marine > Intertidal zone...
TGGGCCCTGCTGGCGATGTTGCCAGAGGCGCGAAGTGCGAGAAGTCTCGCGGTGAAGCTCAAGATCTTCGAGTTCGAAGCAGCGAAGCGGCTTGCCGGCCTCGCCGGTGCCGGCCTCATCGTTGAAGATCGATTCGGAACGGCTGTGTCGATGGTTGGTGTCCCGACGGACATGCCGACCGAACCTGAAGACGAGGTCGCCGGCGAAGGCTCGAGTGCCGGCAAGGACTCGAGCGCCGACGAGATGACTCCTGACGAAGCTGCGGAGCTCCTGGGTTCATTCATCGCGCTATCGGACTCGAGGTCGGCGTCAGGGGCCGAGGAAGTCGATGACGAGACCGATGACGAGACCGATGAGGACCTCACGAACCGCTGGCGCCGACTGCGAACGACCAGGATCTCCGACAAGAAGTAGGCGGAAGTCTTCAGTCTTCAGTCCTCAGTAAGAGCGCAGCGCGGAGTAAGGACCGCGAACGGCCGGAAGCCGGCCTTGTCGGCAGGTGCAGGGTCTTCCAGGTGGAGTGCCTGTCGAGCCGCTCGGTCGGAGGGCTTGAAGATGTCGCAGGTTCGGAGCGAGAGACATCCGCAGGGGACCTTCTGGGGCCGTGGAGTCAGTTGACGAGGCGCAGCGTGAATGGATACACGTACGCCTCACCAGAACTCGCTTTCACCCCGGCAACGATCACGAGAACGAGCCACGCGATTCCCACGATCGGAAGCAGGATGAGGCCGACTACAACGAAGATCAGTAGCTCGGCGACGATGCCGTAGATGAAGAAATGTTGAAGTTGAGGGCTTCCCTCGCGTTCATCTCGACGAACGCATCCTGGTCCTTCTTCATCAACCAGACGACGAGCGGCCCGACGAACGCGGGACGAACTGGACGAGTGCCGAGAGATGGGAGATGGTGGCCCAGTTCTTCGATACGGCAGTTGGCTCCATGGTGCTCCTTGCGAGAGTCCCCATTCTGGCTGCTCGGGCACTTCAGAGATAGGGCTCGATTCTCCCTGCGGCAGTCTCTCTGAGTGACTCGTAGAGGGACGACTCGGTGAGCGATACCGACGGGAATGGCAGGGGGATGTCGATGACCACCGTGCCATCCTCGAGCCGACGGTCGAGATGCCAGTGTTCGACGAGACGCATCACGACCGTGTTCCTTGGGGCAACCCACGCCCGGAACCTGCGGATCCCGTGCTCGTAGGCCGTCTCCGCGACGAGACGCAGCAGAATCCCGCCGAGACCTCGGTGCTGGTACCGGTCCAGCACCACGACGGCCGCCTCAGCCGTGTCTCCCTCCAGGCGGGCATATCGAGCCACGCCGATCCCGCGGTCCGCTGCCACATCCTGCGCGACCCAGGCGAAGTGGTTGGAGTAGTCGACATCGGTGAGGTATGAGAGCTCGTCGCCGGTGAGATGATCGATCGACCTCAGGAACCGGAGATGGCGGGAATCAGGGGAGAGCTCACGGAGCCCTTCCTCGATTTGCTGCCTGTCAGAGGGAACGATCGGACGGATCCGGACGGGAGTCCCGTCAGTGAGTTCCAGGTCGACGGTCCGGGCAACGATGAACGGGTCGGACTCGTTCATAGGCGGGCAATCGGCGCGACATACCAGGAGATCACCAGGAAGTGCACGATCGTTCCAGACACCACGAAGACGTGGAACACTTCGTGGTAGGAGAACACCTTGGGCCAGATGCGTGGCCGCTTGGTGACGAGCAGGACCATCCCGACGCTGTAGAAGAGACCTCCGAGCAGCAGCAGGGAGACAGCCTTCGGCCCGAGGCGATCGATGAGACGGGGAAGCGGGATCACTCCAAGCCATCCCATCACCATTGAGAGAGCAATACCCAGCCAGTTCTGGACCTGAGGGAAGAAGACCTTCTGGACGATACCGCCCAACGCGGCGCCCCACATGATGCCGAGCGTTGTCCACCGCATCGTGCCGTCGAGGACATTGAACGCGATAGGGGTGTACGTGCCGGCGATGAGAATGAAGATCATCGAGTGGTCGAGTCGCTGCATGCGTTGCTTCCACAGGGTCCTCCAGGGCACCGAGTGGTACAACGAGCTCGTCGTGTACAGCGCGAAGGCACTGGTGGTGAACACGATCATCGAGATCATGCGGGGGACATCCCACGAGGTGCGCTTGGCAAGAACGACCAGGGCCATGATCGACGATACCGCCGCCGCGCCATGGAGGAACCCCCGGACCGGGTTCTGCATCTTCCCGAGCGCCAGTCGGTCCACGATCACCAGCCTACCGAAGACCCCGTAGTTACCATTGGTCCGTGAAGTCAGAGCGCGCCCTGCGCCCCCTCTACCGCATCTATGAAGACAAGCTCCTTCGGGCGCTGCCGGCCGACCGCCTGCCGAAACACATCGGGATCATCCTCGACGGCCACCGGCGCTACGCCAGGGCCGAACGACTCTCCGACTACGCGGCCAGCTACCGGGCCGGGATGCGGAAGTTCGAGGAGTTCATAGGCTGGTCGGAACAGATCCGGATTCCCGCGATCACCGGCTGGCTGCTTTCGAGGGAGAACCTCGCCCGGCCCAGCGAGGAACTCGAACCGTACTTCGAAGTGCTCATTGGTCTGTTTCGCCGCCTCCCGATCCTCGCGAGCAAGTACGACTTTCGCGTGCGCTTCATCGGGTCGCTGTCACTGCTTCCCGATCCGCTCACGCAGGCGGCGAAAGAGCTGGAAGAGGCCGCGTCCACGGGGAGTCGGAGGTTGACGATCGCGATGGGGTACGGAGGGAGGCAGGAGATCGTCGATGCCTGCAGGGAACTCGTTGCGACGCTCGCCGAGGACGGCGTTCCGGCCGGCGACATCGCCGACCGGATCGATGCAGATGGGATTGCCACTCATCTCTACACGGCGGATCTTCCCGACCCGGACCTCGTGATTCGCACCAGCGGTGAGTCCCGTCTGTCGGGGTTCCTGCTTTGGCAGTCGGCGTATGCAGAGTACGCGTTCGTCGATGTGTACTGGCCGGCGTTTCGCAGGGTCGACTTCCTCCGTGCCCTTCGTGACTTCTCCCGGCGCGAACGACGATTCGGAAAGTAGCAGGCTCAGTGATCACCGTGATGGTGCGTCGAACCCGAACCGGGCTCGTCAGCACCCATTCAGCAGCCAGGTTCGCCAGGGTGGCCGCAGCACGTCGAGCCGGTGCGGGCCTTGATGAGCGTATTGCGAGTCGCTACCCGCAGCTTCTCACGCAGTGGAAGCGGAGACTTGCTCCAGTTGGTGAAGAAGTCGGCGGGATTCGGGAGTTTGGCCATGGGTGAACGCTACACCCTTTGCACCCGGAACGACCGCCTCTCGGGGGAGAGAGGCGGTCGCTATGGTCGGGCTAACTTGGGAGGTTGGCTAGCAGTTCCATCGGCGAAGAGGACGAAATCTTGAGCGATTTGTCCGAGTTTCTGAAGAGATGCTCACTTCGAACCGACGGTCCTTTCACACTGCGGTCCGGTGCCGTCAGTTCGTGGTATCTGGACGCCCGACGAACAACGTTCGATGGCGAGGGTGCTGTTGTCGTCGCGAGCGCGGTCCTTGCCGTACTCGACGAGCGCGTGGGCGCCGTCGGAGGGATGACGATGGGGGCCGATCCAATCGCCGTGTCAACGGCGGTCGTCGGGGCGGGTCGCGGGCGCGCACTCAGGGCGTTCTCGATTCGCAAGACCGCCAAGGATCATGGAACTGGTGGGCGTCTGGTCGGAGCGGTCGACCCTGGTGACAAGGTCGCCATTCTCGAAGACACCACGACCACGGGAAGCGCGTTGTTTGAGGCAATCGACGTTGCCGAAGGTCACGGCCTGGACGTGATACAGGCGATCGCGCTCGTCGATCGAAGTGGCCTCGAGGCCGCAACGCTGATGGAGCGTCGGGGAGTACCGTATGTTGCACTCGTACGACCTGCCGATCTGGGAGTCAACGAATGAAGCGAGTCGAAGTCGTGCGCTCCGCGCTGCGGGTGTGGTTGCTGTCACTTGCCGGCATCGCGTTCGCTCTTCTGGGGCTCGACGTGCTCTCGTCCGGAAGGTTCGTGACCGCGTTCGGCCGACTCGTCTACGGAACGGAGCAAGTGCCCACATTCGAGCCGAGAGATCGTGTCTTCGCGATCCTCGCTGTCGTAGCAGGCGTGGTGTTGATCGTCTGGGGACTGCGCGATCTCGTCGTCCCGAGGAAACTCTTGTCCGCAGGCGAGGACGGACTCCAGTTGGCCCTTGGCGGTCCGCTCGTCAGGTCGACGCTCGTCCCATGGTCGGAGATCGACGACATCCACACCGAGGTGGTCGACGATGATGGTCAGCTGATCCCCGTGCTCCTCGTTCATTTCGACGATGTGTCGAGGTTGCCGTCCGACCCCTGGTCGGCTCGATGGGTCGGTTCGCACACGTTGATGCTCGAGGCGATCAACTGGTCCCGCCCCGTCGAGGCCGTCGCGGACGATCTTCTCGCTCTTCGAGAAACGGCGACAGCGCAGGTCGAGACCATGCCGTGGGAGTGAGGGTCGGGGCCCACGTCCCGAGCGCTCGTCCATTGAACGAGGCGTCGTTGCGCGGTGCCGACGTCGCGCAGATCTTCTTGTCGAGCCCCCACCAGTGGCGACCACCCCTGCTGCGGGCCGATGCCGAGATACTGAGAGATGCCGGTATCCCCATCTACGTCCACGCCCCATACCTGATCAACATGGCGTCGTCGAATCCGAGGGTGCGAAGTTCAAGCAGGAAGCTGCTTGCCGAAACCGTCGATGCTGCCGAACGGATCGGTGCTGAAGGAGTGGTTGTCCATGGGGGTCATGCGACCGGCGACGCGACCTTCGAAGGAGGCCTCGAGCGTTGGCGGAAGGCACTGCAATCCATCGAGTCACCTGTCCCGATTCTCATTGAGAACACCGCAGGCGGAGAACACGCGATGGCGAGGACGATCGAGGATATCGCGGAGCTGTGGGACGCCATCGGGGAGTTCGGCATCGGGTTCTGTCTGGACACGTGTCACGCGTGGGCGGCAGGAGAGGAACTCGAGGACCTCGTCTCTCGTGTGGTTGGAGCCGCGGGCCGTATCGATCTCGTGCACGCCAACGACTCGAAGGACCTGTTCGGGAGCCGTCGCGACCGGCACACGAACCTCGGTGACGGCGAGATCCCGACGGAGTTGCTGATCCACGTGATTCGTGGTGCCGGCGCACCGGTCGTGGTGGAGACACCAGAAGGCGCCGAGGCACAAGCCACCGACATCGCGTGGATTCGGGACCGTCTGTAGGGGCTCGCTCCGCTCGCAGTCCTCAGTCCTCAGTCCTCAGTCCTCAGGGTCGACCACACGCGTTCGGCCACATTGGGGAGCGGTGCCAAATACCAGGTACCAGGACGAGGCAGGGGCGGGCGAAGCCCGCCCTACAGGTAGTCGTCGATGCGTTGACGCTCCGTCTCGCCGTCCGCGATGAACTCCTCGACGAGACCCCGGGCCTGCTCATCCCTGTACTGGACCGGCGGGCTCTTCATGAAGTAGGCGGACGGTCCGATGAGAGGGCCTGCAATGCCACGATCCTTGGCGATCTTCACTGCGCGGACTGCATCGATGACGACCCCTGCCGAGTTCGGCGAGTCCCACACTTCCATCTTCAGCTCGACGTTCAACGGCACGTTGCCGAAGCCGCTTCCTTCTAGTCGGATGTACGCCCACTTGCGGTCGGTGAGCCATGGCACATGATCGGATGGTCCGATGTGAACGTTGCGTTCGGCGAGCCCGTGATCGAGCTGCGATGTGACGGCCCTCGTCTTCGAGATCTTCTTGGATTCGAGCCGTTCGCGCTCGAGCATGTTCATGAAATCCATGTTGCCGCCGACGTTGAGTTGGTAGGTGCGGTCGAGGGTGAGGCCCCGATCCTCGAACAGACGTGCGAGCTGGCGATGAACGATCGTGGAGCCCACCTGCGACTTGATGTCGTCGCCGACGATCGGCAGTCCGGCATCTCGGAAGCGCCGCGCCCATGTCTTGTCCGAAGCGATGAACACCGGGATGCAGTTCACGAGCGCGACCCCGGCTTCGAGGGCAGCTTCCGCATAGGCTCTGGCGGCCTGCTCAGACCCGACGGGGAGGTAGTTGACGAGGACGTCCGCTCCTGCATCCCGTAGCGCGGCAGCGACGTCGACCGGTTCGGCAGGCGACTCTTCGACCATCCCCCGGTAGTACGTGCCGAGTCCGTCGAGCGTCGGCCCCCTGAGCACGTCGACGCCACTGGCGTCCACATCAGCGAACCGGTACGTGTCGTTCTGTCCGCGCCACATCGCTTTCGAGATGTCCACGCCGACCTTCGTTGCATCGACGTCGAACGCCGCGACGAACTCCAGATCGCGAATGTGGTAGCCGTCCATCTCCACATGCATCAACCCTGGCACCGGCCGCGACGGGTCGGCATCCTGGTAGAACTCGACCCCCTGGATCAGGGAGTTCGCACAGTTGCCAAGGCCGGCGATGGCGACGCGTATGGTGCTCATGTTGTCATCCTTCTCGATCGTCCTGTTGCGGGTTTGCGCCTACGGAGGGTGGCCTCCTCGGTGGCGATCAGCTCCTCGAGCCAGTCGATGTCCGCGGCGGTGTGGTTCGCTTCTCGTTCGATGAGTGAGAGTGTGTAGCGATCGATGCGCTCGCGGGCCCTGTGGAGGCGAGCAAGGTCGTGGTCTGCCCGATCGGAGAGGATGATCTTGCGCCGCTCGAGGAGCCGGAGGCGCGCCTCCGGGTCCAGATACTTGAAGAACGCAACGCGAAGGTTGAACGAGCGGTCGTCTTCATCCTCGGTAGTCCTGTTCTCGATCAGCTCCTTGAACCGGGCTTCCCCGGCCGTAGTGATCTGGTACACCTTCTTGCGGCGGGCACCGTCCAGAGATTCGACGAAGTGGTTTCGATCGAGCCTCCTGAGCGCCGGATAGAGCGAACCAAACGACACCGAGCGAAGGCCCAGTTCGCTCAGTCTGCGCCGAAGGTCGTAGCCGTGGCGCGGTTGCTCCTTCAAGAAGCCGAGGATGGCAAGATCCAGCATGGGTAAATCGCTATATCGATTCGATACATTGTCGCACGGGCACGGACATATGTCGACGTGGTTTGACCTCCTCCGGGAACTCGCACACAATGATGCCGAGGAGGTCCTCCATGGCTGAGGTACTGATCACCGTACATTCCGTCGTTCGCTGGCTCGTCATTGCAGGCTTGCTTGCAACCGTCGTCGCCGGCATCACCCTGTGGGCGCGCAAGGAGGAGTGGTCGATGGGGTATTCGCGGATCGTGGCGGTGACCGTGGGCTTCTTCGATCTTCAGGTACTGCTCGGCATCCTGGTGTGGGTCACGAACAGGGGATGGGAGCTGGACTTCTTCCATGCCTACTTGCATCCCATCGGGATGATCACCGCCGCCGCGATCGCGCACATCGCCGCCGCCAGGCTGAAGAAGCAGTCGGGATCCGCATTCGGTCCGACCGCGGCCCTGTTCGCGTCGCTTGCGATCGTGGTGCTCTTGGTGCCGCGGGGAGCGTGGTTCTGAGACGACGACTCATTCTCGGTGTGCTCGCCCTGGTACTCGCGGGCTGCTCGACCAACCAGTTCGGTCCCTGGTACACACCCTCCGGCGACATCGTCTCGAACGGCATCATGGTCGAGTTCCAAGGGTTCAAGGAGTGCGACACCGACAAGGTGGTGTTCATCAGGTTCCTCGGTAGGCAGTATGCGCACGATCCGGAAGGACAGCTCGGAACCTTGACCGCCGATGACGGAACCGTGCTCACGTATGCGGAGTTCGATTCGACTCCTGGAGGACTCGACCCGACGGGTGTGCGTCACAAGGACGAGGAGATCTGGCAGGGACAGTCCGACGTCGAGAGCTACCTGTACATCGTCCACGATGGCGGGTTGACCGAACGATGGCCCCGGGCAGAGGTCTCGTGCCAACGATGATGGGGAGGAGACATGGGGTTTGACCTGACGCGAGACGGCACGGTGTTCGTGATGACGATGGACGCTGATGACAACCGATTCAACCGCCGCTCTCTCGACCGGATCGGGCTTCTGCTGGACGAGGTCGCGTCCACAGGGTCCCCATCTGCGCTGGTGACGACGGGTACCGGCAAGTTCTACTCGAATGGGCTCGACCTGGACTGGGCAATGAGCGACGAGGCAGACATGACGTTCGTTGAGCTGGCCATGGCTACCCAGCGCCTTCTCGCCCGTACGCTCACCTTTCCCCGACCGACTGTTGCCGCGATCAACGGGCACTGCTTCGCGGCCGGCGCCATGTGGGCGCTCTCACATGACTTCAGGGTGATGCGTGCCGAACGTGGTTTCTTCTCCATGCCGGAAGTGGACATCCGCATCCCGTTCACGGACGGCATGGCCGCCTTGATCCAGGCTCGGTTGGCGCCGCAGGTCGCTCACACGGTGATGACGACGGCGCACCGATTCGGGGGGACTGCGGCGACCGAGGCGGGGATCGTCGATCATGCGGTCTCCGAGGAACAGGTGCTTCCTGTCGCAATCGAGCTCGCAGCGTCGCTGGCCGAGAAGGACGGACCGACACTCACCGCGATCAAGCAGGCCATGTACGCGAACGTGGTGAGCGCTCTCACGGGTGAGTGACGAACGAATCATCGCGGAAGCTATCATCCAGCAGTCCGGAGGTTGACAGCCGTGATCGACTTGGGTGGCGCTCAGCACGTGATAGTGATCGGTTGGTTTCGGATCACGGTCGCAAACCTCGTCGTCCTGGCGATGATGGTGATGGCATTCACCCTGGCGATCGCCCTGCCATTTCCGAAGGGACGTGCTGCGGAGCCCGATACGGCGACTGACGTCGACGACTCTGGTCTCGGCTGGACGGGCTCGGTTCGACGCTGGGTTCGCCACAACATCCCGTGGAGTAGGCTGCTTCCCTCCTCGGAACCTGCCTACGTGGCTTCGTGGACGTATACGTTTGGGGTCGCGACGCTGTCCTCCCTTGGCGTGATCATCCTCTCTGGAATCGTGCTGGCGGCAGGAGGGCCGGGCTGGCGGCACACGTCGTCGGTCGGGAAGTTCGTCGACGCCACGCACATGTGGTCGGTACAGCTCTTCTTCTTCTTCATGATCCTGCACCTGGTCGCCCAGTTCCTTCTGGCAACCTGGCGCGGCAGGAGGGGACTCACCTGGGCGATGGGCGCGATCGCCCTGCTCGCGTCGGTCATCACCGCGCTCACGGGGTACGTGTCGCAGCAGAACTTCGAGGCCCAGTGGATCGCAACGCAGGCGAAAGATGGACTCAACGCCACGGGCATGGGAGCGTTCCTCAACCTTCTCGACACGCAGCAGGTTCTGACCATGCACGTGATGGTCCTTCCGCTCGCAGTGGCGCTCGTGGTGGGCATTCACATCCTGCTCGTCAGGCTGCGGGGTGTCTGCCCACCCATCGGTGAAGAAGCTCGCGAGGAGGTGACCTCGTGAGTGTTCGACCTATCGATGACTGGAACGGCGAGTACCGCTCCTATGACCTTCTGAAGGAGATCGTGATCGCCTTCGTCGTCATGGCCCTGCTCTCGGTCGGCCTTGCATTCGTGTTCGGCAGCGCCCAACGCCAGGCGGTTACCTTCAAGGAGTGGGCTACCCAGGACCCGGGAGACTTCCTTTCGACGACGCTTGCCCAGTTGGATGGAACGAGTGACATAGCGACGTACGGTCCGCCCTACACCAACAACCTCGATGCCGCTCAGTCACTCTTCGGATGGTTCTCACCGCAACGCCTCGCAGGCGTGACGACCCCCATTGATGCTTCCCGGGATCTCGTGCTGGGCCCGCTCGGCACGTTCGCCACGGATGGGTCGGTCCTTCGGTCGGCGGTTGACGAGTATCAATCGGCGACCGTGGAACAGCGGACCCAGTGGTTTGATGTCTACGGGAAGGCTCTCGATGCGGCAGGGTCGCAGGCTGCGACGGTCGCTCCCGACGCCGCGGGACCACTGCCGACGATGCTGCACACCATGTTGACCCTTGCTCAGAGTGGCGCGGTCGACGCCGCGTTGATCGACGATGTACCAGGCCATCCGGGGTTCTTTGTGATGGACTACACGCGGTCTCAGCTCTACATCGCCGACGGCAAGTACTTCGACGACATCGGTCTTGCGGACGGCCTTGGTGGTGATCAGTGGGGCATGGCTGCGACGCTCGGGAACTGGCCAGGTCAGATCTGGCTGCTGCCCGTCTCGTTCTGGTATCAGTTCCCGCCGGCGAGCACGTCCGACAATGGGGACATCATCGTGCTCGGCATCGTTGGTGTGCTGGCACTCGTACTCGTTCTGATCCCATTCATTCCCGGACTTCGTGCTCTGCCGGAACGGCTGGGTGTGTATCGGCTCATCTTGCGTCGTCACTACCGTACCGTCGCGACGGGTCCGGACGACCACTGACGCTCTGCTCAGGCTTCTGTCGGAGTGCTGCCACTGCCCAGTGGGAACGACGTGTGCGCCGTCCACGAGGCGCCGTCGGTTACCCATAGAGCGATCTCCTCCGCCCGCGCCGCGATTGGGAGGTGAGTG
>Ga0307417_10001261_pt1 | contig 10550 bp, 11 predicted proteins | sample SalMarWE160210MG_2_FD_202514 | JGI IMG/M metagenome (GOLD analysis project Ga0307417, IMG submission 202514) | Salt marsh sediment microbial communities from the Plum Island Ecosystem LTER, Massachusetts, United States - WE1602-10 | ecosystem: Environmental > Aquatic > Marine > Intertidal zone...
CAGTCCGGAACGGTCGACGGTGCCAACGTCAGATACATCGCCAGGAACATCTGGCCGGCAAGCCTGCGCACCCACTGGGACCGGCTAGGAGGGTGGTGATTAATCACGGTGAAGGCTCGCAATGCCCGAGAAATCATGGTCTTCGAGCATGCCATCGAGCCTGAACTCGAATTATTCAGCGCACTCCTAGACACGAGCCTGCTCCCGGTATCCGCCGAAGACGTCCTTCATGGCGGCAACGATCTCGCCCAGCGTCGCTCGCACCCGGGCTGCCGCGACGATCAACTCCATGAGGTTGGCGTCACCTGCGGCTCCGGCACGGATCGCCTCGAGTGCGCCGGCGACCTCAGCCTGGTTCCGTTCGCCCCTGAGGCGCGCCAGCTTCGCCCTGTGCTCGGCCTCGACCTCGGCGCCGATCCGGAGGATTTCGAGCGAGCCCTCGTTCTCACTGATGTACTTGTTGACACCGACGATGGTGCGCTCTCCCGTGTCGATTGCCTTCTCGAACTCGTATGCGGAGTCGGCGACGGCCGACTGAAACCAGCCCTCGTCGATACCGGCGAGGACACCGTCGAGCATCGAACCGTCGCCCATCCGCTCGATGGTCGCAAACATCTCCTCTGCCCTCGCCTCGATCCGGTCCGTCATCTCCTCGACGAACCAAGAGCCACCGAGCGGGTCGATGGTCGAGGCGACCCCGGTTTCCTCAGCGAGCACCTGCTGGATCCGCAGCGCCAGCTCGGCATTCCTGGCGGTCGGCAGGGCATAGACCTCGTCCATGGCGTTGGTGTGAAGGCTCTGTGTCCCCCCGAGCACGGCCGCGAGTGCCTCGACGGCCGTGCGGACGATATTGTTCTCCGGTTGCTGGGCGGTCAGTGAGACCCCGGCAGTCTGCGTATGGAATCGCAACTTCAGCGAGTTGTCGGAGGTTGCGCCGTACCGGTCGCGCATCCAACGTGCCCAGATCCGGCGGGCCGCCCGGAACTTGCCGATCTCCTCGAAGAAGTCGATATGGGCGTCGAAGAAGAAGGACAAGCGCGGGACGAAGTCGTCGAGGTCGAGACCGCGCCGGAGACACGCCTCCACGTAGGCGAACCCGTCGGCGAGCGTGAAAGCGAGCTCCTCGGCCGCCGTCGCCCCGGCCTCGCGGATGTGATAGCCGGAAATGGAGATCGTGTTCCACTGGGGGACACGCTCCCCGCAGAACTCGATCATGTCAACGATGAGCCGGAGATGAGGCTCGGGAGGAAAGATCCATTCCTTCTGGGCGATGTACTCCTTGAGAATGTCGTTCTGCAGCGTCCCTCGCAGCCGGGACCAGGCCACACCCTGCTCTTCGGCCGCGACAAGGAGGAAAGCGAACAACACCTCAGCCGGTCCGTTGATCGTCATCGAGACGGAGACGTCGCCGAGGGGAATCCGATCGAACAGGTCAATCATGTCTGCGGTTGTGGAGACCGCCACGCCGCAGTGTCCGACCTCACCGAGGGACAGCGGGTCGTCGCCGTCGAGTCCCATCAACGTCGGCATGTCGAAAGCAACGGACAACCCGCCCTGGCCGGCATCGAGGAGGTTTCGGAACCGCTCGTTGGTCTCGGCAACCGAGGCAAAGCCGGCGAACTGCCGCATGGTCCAGAGACGCCCCCGGTAACCGGTGGCGTGCACTCCCCGGGTGTATGGGTACTGACCGGGGTAGCCGATGTCCTCGGGGGGCGGCTCGTCGGGTGCGCCCAGCACCGGCACCGGCTCGAACGACATGGTGACAAAGGCGTCTTGCCGCTTCGTGCCGTTCTCGTAGGCATCCTCCCACTCCTGCCTACGGTCCTCCTGCCTACGGTCATCCATCGTCGAATCCCAGCGTCTTCATCTCATCCTTCCCGACCGGACGATCGAGCGCGCCTATTGATTCCATATACTCCGCCTGGAGGCGCATCACCTCGGCGACGGTTTCCCTGTCGTATTCGTACCCCTGCCTGGCGGTCTGTTGCAGCACGTACCCGATCGCTTCTTCGCCGCCGAGCACAACCGGCTCACCGGAGCCCGCATCCAGACGCTCGTGCAGGTAGTTCATCTCCCACTCCAGGATGCGCCGCACGCTCTTCGAACCGACCTTTGCCCGGATGTCCTCCGAAAGGCGGGGCGCGATGTATCTGATCGACTCCTCCACGCCATAGGCGACCGGCGCTCCCGGCAACCGGATCGTGCCCTGCCACATGAAAGCAAGACCGATGAGAATGAGGAGCACGAGAAGCCCCAGGGCGAACGCAAGGCCTACCATCACCGATCAATGCTACCGGCAGCGGGGGGAACCGGTCACCGTCTGTCCCCGTGGCATCTAGTCTTGCGACCCGCCGAGGAGGTCCGTTGTTCGATCTGCAGACTATGAAGCTGTTCTTTGCCATCCTGGCACTCTGCGCCAACGTGGCGGTGGTCGGCTACTTGCTCACCGCAGTTGCCGCCCGATGGTCATCCAGCGCCGCAGAGACGAGAGATCGAATCCACGAGATGCTCGCAGGCTACGAGTTGCTCTTTGGCGCCATCGTCGCCGGAGTCGCCATGCTGGGGAGCCTCTACCTCTCCGAGGTGGCACACCTCATACCGTGCACCGACTGCTGGTACCAGCGGATCGCCATGTACCCGATTGCCATCATCCTCGGCATCGCCGCCTACCGTCGCGATAGCGACATCAGGGTGTACGTCGCACCGTTGGCGATCATCGGTGGCATCATATCGACCTACCACTACCTGATTCAATGGTTCCCCAACCTGGAGGGCACCGCTTGCAGTTCCGCGGTCCCCTGTACTTCGTTCTTGTTTCGGGTCTTCGGGTTCATGTCGATCCCGTACATGGCGGGGAGCGCCTTCGCTCTGGTGCTGTTGATGATGTGGATGGTGCGAGAAAACGACGGGGTCGCCGACTGAATCGGTGACGACCGGGTGTTGGCATTTGATGGCATTCCGTCATTTGTGCCGTCGGAAATGCGCCAAGATGCGTCCACGACCAACGAGAAGCTTGCAGGAATGGTTGGGAAAGGCTGCGCTCGATGACGACCAAGACCAAGAACAAGACGGCGACCAGGTCGCAAGCCAACAAGAAGAGCGGCGGCAACGGTGGCCGCATTCTCTTGATCGTCTTCGGGCTGATCGCGGTGGCGTTGATCGCTGCCATCGTCCTCAGCTCCAACGAGCCCATCGGCAGCGCGGGTGAATACGGAGACCCGGTCATAAGCGGTGATTCCCTGCCCGCGTTCGACGCCACATCAACGCTGTCGGCCGACCCGGCCGTCGGGATGGTGGCACCCGAGGTCACAGGTCAGGACTTCAGCGACAACACCGTTGCCATCAACCCCAATGGGACACCCACGGCGGTTCTGTTCATCGCCCACTGGTGCCCCCATTGCCGAGCCGAAGTTCCCCGAGTCCAGGCGTGGATCAACTCGGGCGGCGGCGTCCCGGGGGTGAACATCATCTCGGTGACGACAGCGGCCAATTCCGGTCAACCCAACTGGCCACCGTCACAGTGGCTGAAGAACGAGGGCTGGACCCAGCCCAACATTCGCGACGACAAGAACAACAGCGTGTTCAACGCCTATGGCGGCGGCTCGTTCCCGTTCTGGGTGTTCCTGAACGGAGATGGCACAGTCGCCGCCCGGCTCGCTGGTGAGACCGAGGTAACGACCCTGCAGACCGTGATGGAGTCGCTGCAGGCGACCCGGTGAGCAGGCCACGGGTCAAGAGGTAGCGGTGCCAAACGACTGGCATTTCGAGAACGACACACTCGGCATCCGCAAGGCGGAGGTCGGGACCTTCGGTAACAACGCGTACCTCGTGGCGTGTCTTGCCACCGCTGAGTCGGTCATCGTCGACGCAGCAGCAGACCCTGACGCCGTCGTTGCGCTCGCGGCCGGCTCCGAGCCGATCGCAATCATCACGACACACGGCCATCATGACCATGTGGGCGCGGCCCGCGAGGTGGCCGAACGGCTCGGCATACCGGTCCGGCTGCACGCCGCCGACCGGGGCATCTGTCCGATCGAGCCGGACGAGGACCTCAATCCAGGGACATTGCGCATCGGGACGACCGAGGTGAGGCTGGTCCACGCCCCCGGCCACACTCCGGGGTCAATGGGCATCGTCACCGCCGGCGCGGTGATCACAGGCGATACCCTGTTCCCCGGCGGCCCGGGCGCCACCCGTTTCGATTACTCAGATTTTGATGAGATCATGCAGAGCATCGAGCGTGAGTACTTCACGCTGCCGGATGAGACGATCGTCATGCCGGGCCACGGTCGCGATACGACGATCGGCACGGAGCGACCATCACTCCCGGAATGGCGGGCGCGCCGTTGGTGAGCCGGGGTCTCTACCGGTAACGTTCCTGCGGGCGACAAGAAGGGACAACGATGGAATTCGGCTTGATGGTCGAGCCACAGTTTGGCGGCACCTACAAGGAACTGCTGGCTGTCGCCAGGAGTGCAGAAAGCGCAGGCTTCACATCCTTTGCCCGGTCCGACCATTACCTCAACGGTGACAAGAGCATGCCGGCGACCGATGCACTCACCACCCTCGCAGGCCTCGCTCGCGAGACCGACACGATCAAACTGACGGTGCTGGTCACGCCGTTGACTTTTCGCCACCCCGCCGTAATCGCCAAGACGGCCACGACGCTCGACGAGATGTCGGGAGGACGTTTCGAGCTTGGGGTAGGTACCGGCTGGATGGAAGGCGAGCACCGCGTCTTCGGCATTCAACTCCCCGAGTTGCGGACTCGCTTCAGCCTTCTGTTCGAGACACTCGCCTACATCCATGCCGTCTTCGGCAGGAGCGACGGTGGCTACACCGGGCGACACCACCGGCTCGATGACGTCGATGTCCTCCCTCACCCGATCTCCCAGCTGCCGATCATCATCGGCGGCTCGGGCATGAAGAGGACACCACAGATCGCCGGTCGGTTTGCCGACGAGTACAACATGTTCGCCTGCAACGCCGAAGATCTGGCCGCCCGCATCGAGGTGATGACGGCTACCGCCCGGGAGATCGGTCGTGATCCGTCCAGCATCAAGGTCTCGATCATGTCGCCTGTGCTGGTTGGTGAGGACGAGCCCGAATATCGGGACGTGCTCGGGGATGCGGCCGCAGAACGGAACACCGACCCCGACGAGTTCGAGACCCGCCTGGCAGAGCACCGGGTGCTCCACGGCACCTACGAGCAAGTGGCGGAGACGGTGACGCAATATTCCGCGCAGGGCGTTGGGCGCATCTACTTCCAGCACTTGTCACCATTGGCCGACATCAACATGCCACGAGCCGCCAACCTGCTCAGCGCCCTCAGTGGTTGAGAGCCAAATAGCACTAGCCGCGTAGTGGTTAGAACCGTGAACAACCGAGCTATCCTTCGCCTCATGACGACACCTCTACTCGTGATCGACGACCTCCACGCCTCCGCGGGTGATGTCGAGATCATCAAAGGCATGAACCTGACGATCGAGCGCGGCCAGGTGCACGCGCTGATGGGACCAAACGGATCCGGGAAGTCGACGCTGTCGAACGTACTACTCGGTCATCCCGGCTATGTGGTCACCCAGGGACGCATCTACTACAAGGGCGATGACATCACGGCATGGACCTCGGACGCCCGCGGTCGGGCCGGGATGTTCCTCGGTTTCCAGTACCCGGAGGAGATCCCGGGCGTGTCGGTGCTCAACTTCCTTCGGGCCGCCCTCTCCAACCGCACCGGTACCGACTACACCGTGCTCGAGCTGAGGCTGAAGGTGGCCGAAGCCATGAAGGAGCTCGGCATGGATCAGTCGTTTGCCAACCGTTACCTCAACGAAGGATTCTCCGGCGGTGAGAGAAAGCGAAACGAGGTGCTCCAGATGACGGTGCTCGACCCCGAGCTCGCCATCCTCGATGAGACCGACTCGGGCCTCGACATCGACGCACTGCGCACCGTTGCCGAGGCCGTCCAGCGTCTCCACTCCCCCGAGCGCGCCTTTCTGATCATCACTCACTATCAGCGGATGCTCGACTACATCACACCCGACATCGTCCACGTCTTTGTCGACGGGAAGATCGTCGAAACGGGCGACGCGGAGCTGGCGAAGGCAATCGAGGAGACCGGATACGACGACTACCGGGTCGGAGCCGGCTGATGCTCGATCATCTCCGGGCCGACTTCCCGATCCTCGACCGCAAGATCAATGGGAAGCGTCTCGCCTACCTGGATTCGTCTGCGACCACGCAGAAGCCAAACCAGGTTATCGACGCGGTCTCCGACTACTACCGCAACTACAACTCCAACGTCCATCGGGGCGCCCACACGCTGGCGGAAGAAGCGACGTCCGCATATGAGGGCGCCCGCGCCAAGATCGCACGCTTCATCGGGGCCGACTCGTCGAGCGAGGTCGTATTCACGCGGGGTACCACATCGGCCATAAACATGGTCGCATACGGCTGGGGGCTCAACCGGCTCCACGAGGGTGACCGGGTGGTCCTGACGGTGATGGAGCACCACTCCAATCTCGTACCGTGGCAAATCATCGCCCGTCATACGGGTGCGGAGCTCGTCTACCTGGACCTCGACGAGAACTACCAGGTCGATCTATCCCGCCTGGACCAGGTGATGGACTCCAGGGTCAAGATCGTCAGCGTTACCGGGATGTCCAACGTCACCGGGGCCATCGGCTCGGTCACCGAGTTGGTGCAGGCCGCCCATTCGATCGGTGCCATCGCCATCATCGACGGGGCGCAGTCGGTACCACACCTGCCCACCAACGTAACTGACATCGGAGCGGATTTTCTGGCTTTCAGCGGCCACAAGATGCTCGGCCCCACCGGGATCGGTGGGCTGTGGGGACGCCGCGAGATCCTCGAAGAGATGGAGCCTGCGGATGGTGGCGGTGAGATGATCGCCGACGTCCAGCTCTACGAATCGCGCTGGGCGCCCATACCCCATAAATTCGAGGCGGGTACACCACCGATCGCACAGGCCGTGGGTTTCGGCGCCGCGGTCGACTACCTCGAGAAGATCGGGATGGCGGCTGTCCGCGAGCACGAGGTCGACATCACCTCCTATGCCCTGGACAGGCTCTCCGAGATCCCCGATGTCCAGATCGTCGGGCCCACCGACGTTGCCATCCGGGGTGGGGCTGTCAGCTTCCAGCTAGGCGACGTGCACCCCCACGATGTCGCCACGATCCTCGATCAGGACGGGGTGGCGGTGCGTGCCGGTCATCATTGCGCCAAGCCCCTGATGCGCTACCTCGACGTGCAATCCACCACCAGGGCGTCGTTCTATATCTACACAGTCAGAGAGGACATCGATCAACTCGTCACCTCGCTCTACAAGGCTCGGGAGCTGTTCGGGCTGAACTGACCCGGCCGCCCTCGCTTTGGCAGTGGCCGAGACGCAGCGCACACCGGGCAACGGGCCCCTCCCGGTTTCGACCGGGGACGACCGACGGTATCGTTGTGTACTCACAAACCAAGCAAAGACGAAATGGCACTCGAAGAGCTATACAGAGAAGTGATCCTGGATCACTACCGCAACCCCAGACATCGGGGAAAGTTGGATGATGCCCAGTTCCATGCCGAAGGGTTGAACCCCTCGTGCGGCGACGAGTTCTCGCTCGACGTAACGGTGCAGGACAGCGTGGTCGTCGGCGTCGGCACACAAGGTCAGGGTTGCTCCATCTCACAGGCGTCGGGATCGATGATGGCAGACGCCATCGTGGGGAAATCACTCGACGAGGTACGCGAGCTGACCTCGCTGTTCAAGCGGATGATGGCGATCGAGGACGGTGAGAGCCCGGTCGATCCGGCCCGTCCCGGTGCCGTGCTCGGCGACCTCGAGGCGCTTCAAGGCGTCCGCAAGTTCCCGGTACGGATCAAGTGCGCCGATCTCCCCTGGACGACCCTCGCCGACGCCCTCCAGCACGCCGGCTGACCAACCCCCTTCCCGTCGTCGTGCGGACCTCGTGCCTGGATGTAGGCGTGGTGTACGTCGGAACGATGGAGTCACTTGCCTCTGGCTTCGGCGATCAGGTCCAGCTGGAGTTGCTTCATCTTGCCGGTGAGGGAGACGTGGTAGATGTGCGGGTTCACCAGACGGCGGACACCGACATCGAGCCTGTCAAGATCGTCGATCCTGCGGGCCCGCATCTCGGCGAGATCCGGGGACACGCCAACCCGCTTGCCGGCGCGGAACACCTCGACCACCAGGTCCTCGATCCGGGTGATGTCTTTGCCCTCGATGACCCGGCTCACCCCGATACGGTGCGGGTGGTGAAGCATGACGTCGCCACTCGGGAATGTCTCATCGGCCGTGCCGATCACGTCGGCCGTGGCCCGCCCCCTCCGGTCGTAGACACGCCAGATCTGCTTGTCTCCCGGAATCGGTACCTTCTCCGGGCTATCCGAGACCTTTATGGCAGGCACCCATTCGTCGCCATCGCGCAGCGCCACCAGCTTGTAGACACCGTCTAGCGCCTCGTGACCTTGAGATGTGATCAGCCTGGTCCCGACCCCGTAGACGAGCCTACCCATGAGATGGGACGGATCCCTGCCGGCCCGGGCGAACTCGTCGAGGATCTGCGCCCTGATCTGCCAGATCTCGAGCTCGTCCAGGTTGCCGGACAGGACGATCTGAACGTTCTCAAACCCCGCAGCGTCGAGCATCTCGGCCGCCTCGATGCTCAAGTAGGCGAGGTCGCCCGAGTCGAGCCGGATGCCGACCGGTTCATGCCCTGAGGCACGCATCTCCTCGAACACCTTGATGGCGTTGGGCACCCCCGACCTGAGGGTGTTGATGGTGTCCACGAGAAGGATGCAGTCGTCCGGGTAGACGTCGGCATAGGCCCGGAAGGCCTCCAGCTCGCCCTCACCGAGCGCCATGAACACCTGAACCATCGAGTGAGCATGGGTCCCCTTCGGGTCGACACCCATCTGGTGGGAGACCGCAACGTTCGATGTGAAATCAGCGCCACCGATGAGGGCGGCCCGCCCACCCGGGTTTGCGCCTGAAGCCGGGCCGCGCCGCATCCCGAACTCCAGCGCGGGTCGGCCGCCTGCCGCCTCGTGGATACGTGATGCCTTCGTGGCGATCAGAGTTGGGTAGTTGAGATGGTTCAGCAGCGACGTCTCGAGGATCTGGACGATGGCGAGCGGGCCCTGGACGAGTGCGATCGGTGCGTTGGCGTGGACGATCCTGCCTTCGGGAACGGCCTTGATCACAACCTGGCCGAAGCTCCCGTTGTCGGCCAGCCACTGGAGGAAGTCCTCATCGAACCTCCGCTCCCCGGTTGCGCTGGTCTGGCTGCGCAACAGAGACAGATCCACGTCCGTGAAGTGGACCTCCTCCATCCACTCCAGCAGCGGGTCCAACCCGGCAAAGACCGCATAGCCTGCCTGATGCCGCCCGTAGTCGGGGTAGCGGCGGAAGTAATAGTCGAACTCCGCCGACCGCTCGTGGAGCCCCCTACGGAAGTACAGCTGCGCCATGGTGAGCTGGTATTGATCAGTGAACAGCATTCCCTCACGCACCCGGCCGAAATCAATGGTCATTGTTATCTTTCCTGAGCGTCACTGTTTCCTAGCGTCACTGTTTCCAAGCGTCACTGTGAGTCTGGCACGGATCGCCGCGGTGACGAATCCAGGAGGCTCACGGGGCGTCGGCGAGGGCGCGCTCGATGCGGCGGTCGGGAATCAACCAGATCAGCGCCACCGCCGCGTACAGCCCGCCTGCGATCGCCTGGTGGATGAACGCCGATGGAATGGCGACCGCATACAGGACGGGCGACAGCTTCCCCTTCCAGTCGGTTCCGACGGCGCGTGCAAGGGTCGAGTCCGGCCCCTCCAGCGCCAGAATCCGGCCCTGGAGGATGACGTAAGCGATCGCCGCCAGCAGCAGGATGACTCCGTAAGCGGCGGTGGGCACCGGTGCGAACCGGTTCTCGCCCATCCAGCCGGTAACGAACGGCACCAGCGACAGCCAGAACAGGAGGTGGATGTTCGACCACAGCACCGCACCATTCACCCGCCTGGCCGCGGCAAGGAGGTGGTGATGGTTGTTCCAGTAGATGGCCAGGAAGACGAAGCTGAGCACGTAACTGAGAAACACCGGCCACAGGCCCCGTAGCGACGACAGATCGTCCCCTTCGGGCACCCTCAGCTCGAGCACCATGATGGTGATGAGGATGGCGAGTACCCCATCGCTGAACGCCTCTAGCCGCTTGGTCTCCATCCACCCTCCAGATCGCTGCCGGTCCGAAAGCTACTCGCCGTTTAGCCCCGACGGGAACGCCCCACCGTCCTGCGACACCGTGCGACAAGCAAGGCCCTCACCTGCCATCGCCTGACCTTCAGTCAGGTTCGAGTTGGGCTTCGAACTCACCCGGTGGCCCACCTGGCGAACCGTGCGACAACCAAGGCCCTCACCTGCCTTCGCTCCGCTCGGCATCCTCTCCCAAAGGGAGAGGAAAGAGGAAAGGCCCTCACCTGCCATCGCTCCGCTCGGCATCCTCTCCCAAAGGGAGAGGAAAGAATCTGATTGG
>Ga0307417_10001262_pt1 | contig 10549 bp, 9 predicted proteins | sample SalMarWE160210MG_2_FD_202514 | JGI IMG/M metagenome (GOLD analysis project Ga0307417, IMG submission 202514) | Salt marsh sediment microbial communities from the Plum Island Ecosystem LTER, Massachusetts, United States - WE1602-10 | ecosystem: Environmental > Aquatic > Marine > Intertidal zone >...
ATGAGGGTGGTGGTCCGCTCGTCTACGGGTATCCGATACGGCCCGACCGTCAGCCACTCGGGATAGGTGTAGCCGGCCTGGGTGCCGGTCTGCTCCTCGATGCCCAGCTCCCCCCGAGACGCCCCGACCAGCGCCCGCAGCATGGCGATCGAGAGCGATTCGTAAAGCGCGCCGCGGTACTCCAGCAACATGGGCACCCGGCGCACGATGCCATCCAGCTCGTCTGGCCAGGCGAGAAAGTGCCCAGCCCCGAGCGCAGCCTCCTGCAGCTCCGGCAGGTTGGCGCCGTAGCTGTCAGCCAGCAGACCGTGGACCCCGGGCGGAAAGCCGCCGCGCGCGAACGTGGGCGGCGGCAACGCTCCGGTGCCCCCGGGCAGACGCCGATCTCCCCCCACTGGATTGGCGCTGCCGCCGACGTTGAAGTAGTAGCCGAGGATCACGGGTCGGCCGCGCAGACTCTCGGCGAATAGGCGGTCGTGGTCCAGGCTGGGGCGCAGCTTGGCGAGCTCCGCGGCGAATCCGGGCGAGTCCCGTAGGGCTCCGTTGGCCAGGGCTTCCAGCACCCCCAGTCCAGACGACTCGTCACGCTCGGCAAACACCATGTCGAAGCCCAACAGCCGCACCTTGTAGTGCTCGAACAGCAAGTCGACCAGCTTGGCCAGACGATTCCGCGGCCAGGGCCAGCGCCCCTCCGCGGCGAGACTGCGCTCGTCCACGTCCACGATGATCACCTTGTGGTCTATACCCCGCGGTGCAGTGAGCTGCAGCCGGGAGTCGTAGGCGATGTTCTCAAGGCGCTGCAGCAGCTCCCAGTTGAAGACGCCGGCGACGTTGAGCAGAAAGCCCGCGACGACCAGCAGGCTAAGGCAGATGGGCAGCCAGTGGCGCCTCACGCGTCGAGATCCGGCAGGGGAACGGGGCCACATCGTTGAGCGTAACGCATTGTTATGGGCCACGCTGAGATGCTTTTGCGGAAAGCTAGCATAGCCTCGAAATACGGTTCAAGGGCTGGACTCGGCGGCCGGCCGGGCCTCCGGAGCAGTGGGCGGCACATTCGATATGCTCGCCATGGTGGACTCGATCCAGGCCTCGGCGGCGGCGTTGATCTGAATGGCGCTGAGGCCCTTGGTCTCGATGGTGGGACCGATCACCAGTCGGATGGTCCCGGGAAACTTGAGCCAGCTGCGCCGCGGCCAGTGCTCCCCGGCATTGTGGGCAACAGGCACAACGGGAAATCCGGTCCGCTCGGCCAGCATGGCCCCCCCGATCCCGTAACGCTTGCGGGCACCCGGAGGCAACCGCGTGCCTTCCGGGAAGACGATGACCCAGCGCCCGTCTTCGAGCAGGCGCCTGCCCTGGTCGATCACCTGCTGCAGCGCCTTGCGCCCAGCCTTGCGGTCTATGGCGATGGGCTCCATCAGCGCCAGGGCCCAGCCGAACAAGGGTATCCACAGCAGCTCCCGCTTGAGTATCCAGGTCTGAGGCGGAAATATCTCCTGCAGCGCCAGCGTCTCCCAGGCGGATTGATGCTTTGCGAAGACGATGGCGGTGCCTTGCGGGAGGTGCTCCGAGCCGTCGACGCTGTAGTCCAGGCCGCAGGTCTGCCTCAGCCACCAGAGCACGAACCTGGCCCAGTACCTGGCCACACCGTAGCGTCGCCGGAAGGACAACGGAAACGTGAGCAGGGTCAGGGGTGCGTAGACCAGCAGCGAGCCGACCATCACGGCGGTGAACAACAAGGAGCGCAGGTAGATCATGGTCCGCCGCGGTCTCAGGCCGGCAGCTCCCGCTCGGCCAGCAGCGTTTCGGCGACACTCGCCAGATCGCTGTACACCTCCACGCCCTCCAGCCCCACGCCCGCCTCCAGGGTGCTCGCGCCCTTGCCGGTCTGGACCAATATGGGCCTGCAGCCGACTGCCTGGGCAGCCCGAATGTCGCGCAACGAGTCACCGACGGCAGGCACCCTTTCCAGGGAGACGTGCAGGCGCTCCCGCAAATCCAGAAGCATGCCTGCCTTGGGCTTGCGACAGTTGCAGTTATCCCCGGATCCGTGGGGGCAGAACAGCACCGCATCAATGATGCCGCCGACCTCCGCCACCTGGCGCCGCAACTTCTGGTGGATGCGAGCCAGGGTGGTCAGGTCGAGCAGACCGCGAGCCACACCGGACTGGTTGGTGGCGACCACCACCCGATAGCCCGCTTGATTGAGCTGGGCGATGGCCTCCAGGCTGCCGGGCAGCGGGATCCACTCCGCGGGCGACTTGACGTAGGCGTCGGATTCCTTATTGATGACCCCGTCGCGGTCGAGAATTATCAGATCCATCGTGCTCCCAGCGAACGGCAGGTGGGGTGGCTCGGGGAGCCGCGGTCCAATCTCACCGCCCCTCAGCCATCGCGAAACTCCGAGACCCGGATCCGGCCCCCAATCATACGCCCCTGGCGTCGCCCGAGCTTCTCCATCTTGTCCCAGAAGGCCGCGCTGAGATCGAAATCGGCTGAGATGGCGGTGCCCAGCAGCAGGATGAAGAGGTCCGCACACTCCTCCGCCAATGCCTCCACGCTCTTGCCCTTGCTGACGCAGGCGGAGATCTCGCCCAGCTCCTCGGCCATCAGGGCGACACGATAGGTTAGCTCTTCGCCGCCCGTATTCTTGAAGTCGTGCTTGTCGTGAAACGCCTGTACTGCGCTTAGCATGTCGGTGTAGGAGTCCGGATTTGCCACGGGCGTCACGCCTGCAGCCGGGAGATGTCGGCGACACGCAGAAACAGCTCCCGCAGGGCGCTGAGCAGCGCGAGTCGATTGAGGCGCAGGGCCGCGTCGTCCACCATCACCATGACCTCGTCGAAGAAACTGTCGACCGGCTCGCGCAGGGCGGCCAGTGCCGCAAGCGCGGCGGCGTAGTCGCCCGCCGCCAGCAGGGGGGCGACCGCCGCGGCCTCCAGGTCGAGCTGCTCCGCCAGGGTATGCTCCGCCTGCTCGACGAAGGCGCCCGGATCCGGCCTCGCCGGCGGAGTGACAGCCGCCTGGCGCAGGATGTTGTGCACCCGCTTGTTGGCCGCCGCCAGGCTGGCGGCCTCGGGCAGTCGGCGGAACTCAGAGACCGCCTGGATGCGCCGGTGGAAGTCCCGCGGTCGTGTGGGGCGCCGGGCGAGCACGGATTCGAAGGTGTCGGGGCGGACACCCATGTCCGAGTACCAAGTGCGCAGGCGCTCCAGCATGAAGTCGAGCACCTGGGAGCCCACGCTTGGATCGCTGAGGATGTCCCCGTAGGCGGTGTAGGCGGTGTGCAGCAGCGTCTCGAGATCCAGATCTAGATCCTGCTCGATCAGGATGCGCATCACCCCCAACGCAGCCCGGCGCAGGCCGAAAGGATCCTTGTCTCCGGTGGGCGGCTGGCCGATGCCGAAGATTCCCACCAGTGTGTCCAGCCGGTCGGCCACTGCCAGCGCCTGGCCGACGGTGCCCTGGGGCAGAGCGTCGCCCGCGAAGCGGGGCAGGTATTGCTCATCCAGCGCCTGGGCCACTTCGGGCGGCTCGCCGTCATGGACGGCGTAGTAGCGGCCCATGGTGCCCTGAAGCTCGGGAAACTCGCCCACCATGTCGGTGACCAGATCGCATTTGCTGAGCTCGGCGGCGCGCCGGGCTAGACTGGCCAGGCTGACATCGCCACGCAGGCGCTCGGCGGCGCGCTGGGCCTCGCTGACATCGCCGCGCAGTACCTCGGCGATGCGCTGGGCGATCGCCGCCACCCGCCGGGACTTCTGCTCGAGGGTGCCGAGCCTCTCCTGGAACACGACGCCCTTCAGCCGGTCGCGGCGAGACTCCAGCCGCTGCTTGCGGTCCTGGCTCCAGAAAAAGGCCGCGTCGCTGAGCCGCGGACGAATGACCCTCTCATTGCCCGCCACGACCTGCCCCGGGTCCTTGCTCTCGATGTTGCTGACCGTGACGAAGTAAGGCAGCAGGCTACCCTTGGCATCCACCACGTGGAAATACTTGAGGTGACCCTTCATGGCAGCTACCAGCGCCTCGGCAGGCACATCGAGAAACCGGGTGTCGAAGCGTCCCAGCAATGCCACCGGCCATTCCACCAGGCCGCTGACCTCATTCAACAGGGCCTCGTCGATGACGGCGCGCCCGCCCACGGCAGTGGCGGCCTCGGCCACCTGGGCCCGCACGGCGGCCCGGCGGTCCGCCAGGCTCGCCTGGACCTTGCCCTCGGTCTCCAGCAGCGGCGCGTAGTCGGCCGGCGCGCCGAGAAGGAGGGGCTGGGGATGGTGAAAGCGATGGCCGCGGGTCTCTCGCCCGGCGCGCACCCCCAGCACATCCATGTCGATCACCTCGTCGCCGTAAAGCAGGACCAGCCAGTGCACCGGCCGCACGAACTCTGCCGTCAAGCTACCCCAGCGCATGCGCTTGGGGATAGGCAGCCCGGCCAGGGCCTGAGAGACGATGTCCGGGATTAGCGCCACCGTGGGGAGGCCTGGTTGCGGACTACGGAAAACCAGCCACGCCCCCTTGTCGGTCTCGGCACGCTCCAAGGCGTCCACCTGCACGCCGCAGGAGCCGGCGAATCCCAGCGCGGCCCGGGTGGGGTTGCCGTCCGCGTCGAAGGCCGCCGCCAGCGCCGGGCCGCGCCGCTCCAGGATGCGGTTCGGTTGGGCGCCGGCCAGACTACGTATGAGCACGGCCAGACGCCGCGGGCTGGCGTACAGGGTGCTCTCCCCGTGACCCAGCCCGGCCCGCTCCAGGCCGTGCAGCATGCCCTGGCCCAGGGCCTCGCTCAACCGCCCCAGGGCCTTGGGGGGCAGCTCCTCGGTGCCCAGCTCTATCAGCAGGTCGCGGGACTCAGTCATGGTCGGCCTCCCGCGTCATGGCCCGCAGCATGGGGAAGCCCAGGGACTCGCGGCGGGCGTAGTAGGCTTCCGCGACGGCGCGTGCCAGGGCCCGCACCCGCATGATGAAGCGCTGCCGCTCGGTGACGGAGATGGCGTGGCGGGCATCTAGCAAATTGAAGGTGTGGGAGGCCTTGAGCACCAGCTCGTAGGCCGGCAGGGGCAGGCCCAGCTCGATAAGCTCGCGGCTCTCCCGCTCGCAGCTGTCGAACCAGTCGAACAGGACTGCCACCGGCGCGTGCTCAAAGTTGTAGGTGGACATCTCCACCTCGTTCTGGAGAAACACGTCACCGTAGGTGACTTTGCCCAGGGGGCCGTCGGTCCACACGAGGTCGAACACGCTCTCCGCGCCCTGCAGGTACATGGCGATACGCTCGAGGCCGTAGGTAATCTCGCCGGTGACGGGCGCGCAGTCCAGGCCGCCGACCTGCTGGAAGTAGGTGAACTGGGTCACCTCCATACCGTTCAGCCAGACTTCCCAGCCCAAACCCCAGGCACCCAGGGTCGGCGACTCCCAGTCGTCTTCGACGAAGCGTATGTCGTGCACCAGCGGATCAATACCCAGCATGCGCAGGCTATCGAGGTATAGCTCCTGGATCTCGATGGGGGAAGGCTTGATCACCACTTGGTATTGGTAGTAGTGCTGCAGGCGGTTGGGATTCTCGCCGTAGCGACCGTCGGTGGGCCGGCGGGAGGGCTGCACATAGGCGGCGCTCCAGGGCTCGGGGCCGATGGCACGCAGGAATGTCGCCGGATGGAACGTGCCGGCACCGACCTCCATGTCGTAGGGCTGGAGCAGAACGCAGCCCTCCCGCGCCCAGTATTGCTGCAACGCGAGTATCAGGCCCTGGAAGGTGGCCACGTCTCCGGAAGCGGCGGAGCTGGGCGTCAAGATAAAACCCTTATGTCGCTGGCGAAAGCTGGCAAGTATAGCGCGCCGGGCACGCAGCGCCTACGCGCGGCCGGGGGCGGTGCCGGCGGTGGGGCAATTGGGCTAGAATGGGCGCCCTGACACTCAGCCGTGCCTGCTTCGAGCCCCGATGACCACCCACCAGCCAAAGGCCGTGGCCCTCATTTCTGGAGGGCTGGACTCCATGCTCGCCGCGCGTGTGGTGATGGACCAAGGCGTCCAGGTGGAAGGCATCAACTTCTACACCGGGTTCTGCGTGGAGGGACACACCCACGCGATCCGCAAGCAGGACGCGGACCGTCCCAAACGCAACAACGCCCTGTGGGTTGCGGAGCTGCTGCGCATCCGGCTGCACATCCTCGACGTCGTCGAGGAGTACAAGGACGTGGTGCTGAACCCGGCCCACGGCTACGGCGCCAATCTCAACCCCTGCCTGGACTGCAAGGTGTTCATGGTGCGCAAGGCCCTGCAATGGATGCACGGTCAAGGCTTCGATTTCATCATCACCGGCGAGGTCATAGGCCAGCGCCCCATGTCGCAGCGCCGTGAGACCCTCCCGGTGGTCGCGCGCGAGTCGGGCGCCGAGGACCGCTTGCTGCGCCCCCTCTGCGCCCGGCTGCTGCCGGAGTCGCTGCCTGAGCGCGAGGGCTGGGTCGACCGCAACCGGCTGCTGGACTTCAATGGCCGCTCGCGCAAGCCGCAGATGGCACTGGCCGCCCGACTCGGCATCCGCGATTATGCCCAGCCCGCCGGTGGTTGCTGCTTCCTCACCGACCGGAGCTACTCCGCCAAGCTCGCGGATCTGTGGCGCAGCCGGGGCGAGCGGCGCTATGAGCTGGACGACATCATGCTGTTGAAGGTGGGTCGACACCTGCGGCCGCGCCCACACTTCAAGCTGATCGTCGCGCGCGAAGAAGGGGAGGGACGGTTCCTGGAGGGCTACCGCCACCAATTCACCCACCTGCAGACCGTCAGCCACGGGGGTCCTCTAGTGCTGGTGGACGGCCGCTGTGACGCCGAGGATCTGCGGCTCGCCGCTCGGGTGGCCGCGCGCTACTCCCAGGGCCGGGACGCCGAGCACGTGGAGGTCGAAGTTGGCCGGCCCGGCGGCGGGAGCTACGCGCTGAAAGTGCGCCCCCTAGCCGCGGAGGACGTCCCGCCGGACTGGCACATATGAGCCATCATTACCTGGACGCCCGGCGGTTGCTGTGCCCCTTGCCGGTGATTCGGGTTCAGGACCGGGTGGCTGACCTGAGTCCCGGCGATACCCTGGAGGTGCATTGCACCGATCCCGGCGCACTCAACGACGTGCCCACCTGGTGTCGTATCAATGGCCACGCGGTGCTGGATATGGGCAGCGAGCGCCACGAGGTTCGTATCCTGCTACGGGTCGGCGAGCCGGACAAGGCTCCGGCTGGTGGCTGAGCGCAGCGCAGCGCAGGAGGCCCGCTACCGCAGCTCCACCCGCGTGACCGTGGTTGGGATCGCGGTCAATCTGGCCCTCGCGGCGGTGAAGATCACCGTAGGCTGGTTAGCGCGCTCGGAGGCCCTCATCGCCGACGGCATCCACTCCCTCTCCGACCTGGCCAGCGACGGCTTGGTGCTGGTGGCCGCCCGCCACGGCACTCGGGCGGCGGACGCCGAGCACCCGTACGGCCACGCCCGAATCGAGACCGCGTTCACCGTGGGGCTCGGCCTGCTGCTGCTGCTGGTGGCGGTCGGCATCACCTACGACGCGGTGCGGCGCCTCTTTGCCCCGGATCTGCTGTGGAGCCCGGGGCCTGCGGCCCTGGTGGTGGCGGTCGTCTCCATCGTCTCCAAGGAGGTCTTGTACCGGTACACGATTCACGTCGCCAAGCGCCTGCGCTCGAACCTGCTGCGGGCCAATGCCTGGCACCACCGTAGCGACGCGGTGTCCTCGATCGTCGTGCTGGTCGGCGTGGCGGGAGCCATGGCGGGGCTACCTTACCTGGACGCCATCGGGGCCGTGGGGGTCGGGTTGATGATCGCACATATCGGCTGGGATCTCTCCTGGCGCAGCCTGCGGGAGCTGGTGGACGAGGGCCTGGATCCCGAGCGCGTGCGCACCCTGAGCGCGACCATACGCAACGTCGACGGCGTGCGGGCGCTGCACCTGCTGCGCACCCGGCGCATGGGAGCCGACGCGCTGGTGGACGTGCACATCCAAGTCGAGCCCCGGCTCAGCGTGTCGGAAGGCCATCAGGTGAGCGAGGCGGTCCGCTCCTTGCTTATCCATGAGTTCGACGAGGTATCCGACGTGCTGGTGCACATCGACCCGGAGGATGACGAGCGCTACCCACCCTGCCGCCATCTGCCCCTCCGGGGTCCGTTGCTGGAGCGCCTGCGCGGCGCTTGGGCAGGGCTGGAAGGGGCCGATGAGATCGAGGACGTGACACTCCACTACCTCAACGGCAAGGTCGCCGTGGAGATCGTGCTGCCCCTGCGCGTGGCACGGGATCTCGAGCACGCCACGAGCCTGGCGGAGGCCTATCGGCTGGCCACCCGAGAGCTCGACGACATCCGCAGCGTGGAGACTCACTTCCATTGAGGTCGCTAACGCACCAAAACAGCGCACCTCGCGAGTGACTGATCCATGACAGTGCGCGCCCAGGCGGTGCCATCCATTTGATTAGATACAGCATTCGGCATCTAGCTCACGTGCCGGGGGTGGCATGCTACATGCTAGCCGCAAAGCGAGCTACGTCCCGTCACGCGCTGCCACCGGCAGCGCGTGACGCCTTGATTGATCCCTTTTGTGGAGGAGCGACATGTCCGGTAGCGACGTTTTGAAGATGATTAGCGAGAAGGATGTCAAGTTCGTCGACATCCGCTTTACTGATACGAAGGGCAAGGAGCAGCACCTAACCATGCCGGCGCACATGGTCGACGACGATTTCTTCAAGGATGGGAAGATGTTCGATGGCTCCTCCATCGCCGGTTGGAAGGGCATCCACGAATCGGACATGGTGCTCATGCCCGACCCAGACACCGCCGTCATGGATCCTTTCACCGACGAGCCCACGCTGAACATCCGCTGCGATATCTACGAGCCCACCACCATGACCGGCTACGAGCGCGATCCCCGCTCGCTGGCCAAGCGGGCCGAGGCCTATCTGAAGTCCACCGGCATCGGTGACGCCGCCTACTTCGGTCCCGAGCCTGAGTTCTTCATCTTCGATGACGTGCGCTGGGGCGCCGACATGAGTGGCTGCTTCGTCAAGATCGACTCGGAGGAGGCCTCCTGGAACTCCGAGCGCGTGTACGAAGGTGGAAATCTGGGCCACCGTCCCAACGTCAAGGGCGGCTATTTCCCGGTGCCGCCGGTGGACTCCCTGCACGACATCCGCGCCGCCATGTGTCTGGCCATGGAAGAGATGGGAATGGTCACGGAGTTCCACCACCATGAGGTCGCCACCGCCGGCCAGAACGAGATTGCCACCCGCTTCAACTCCCTGGTCAAGAAGGCCGACGAGCTGCAGATCCTGAAGTACGTGATCCTCAACGTCGCCAAGGCCTACGGCAAGACCGCGACCTTCATGCCCAAGCCCATGGTGGGTGACAACGGCAACGGGATGCACGTGCACCAATCCCTTTCGAAGGAAGGCAAGAACATCTTTGTCGGCGATCTCTACGGCGGTCTGTCCGAGACGGCCCTGTACTACATAGGCGGCATCATCAAGCACGCCCGCGCCCTGAACGCGCTGACCAACGCCGCCACCAACAGCTACAAGCGTCTGGTGCCGGGCTTCGAGGCGCCGGTGCTGCTGGCCTACTCGGCCCGCAACCGCTCCGCGGCCATCCGTATTCCCTACGTCGCGAACCCCAAGGCCCGGCGCATCGAGGTCCGGTTCCCGGACTCTACCGGCAACCCGTACCTAGCTTTCTCCGCCATGATGATGGCGGGCCTGGACGGGATCCAGCAGAAGATCCACCCGGGCGACGCGATGGACAAGGACCTCTACGATCTGCCGCCCGAAGAGGAGAAGGCCATCCCGACCGTATGTCACGCCCTCGACGTCGCGCTGGATGCCCTGGATAAGGACCGCGGCTTCCTCACCGAGGGCGGCGTGTTCACAGACGACGTCATAGACGCCTACATCGGTCTCAAGTTGGCCGAGGTGACCCGGCTACGCATGACCACTCACCCCGTGGAATTCGACATGTACTATAGCGTTTAGACGCTGCCAAGGCCCCGACGTCGGCGGACGCCCCCGTTTGGGGGCGTCTATCTTTGACAAGGCGCATTGGAAGGGATACAAATAACTCAGGACCTTTCGTCAACTTCTTGGAAGGCAGCCTGAGATGCGCGTGTTCACTTGGCTCATGATGCTGTCGCTGGTCTCGCCGCCGGCGAGCGCCGCGGTCTACCGTTGGACTGACGAGCAAGGCAGCCCCGTCTACACGGATCAAGTCGTGCCGGGCGCCGAAGAGCTGCACCTCAGCGGCTCGGTCGTGCAGAGCCCCCAGCCTGCAAGGGCGCCTGCCACCGCGCCGGGCCAGTCCGCCCCGGAGCCCATCGTGGCGGACGTTTATAGCCGCGTGGACATCACGCAGCCGACCAAAGGTACCGTGATCACGAGCCCCGACGGCGCAGTCAGGGTGGAGCTGACTCTTGAGCCTGTGCTCCAGGCCGGCCACCAGATATTTCTCCAGCTCGACGGCGACACGCTGCCGCCCCAGCGCTCCTCAAACCTCACCCTGTCACGAGTCTCAGCCGGCCGCCACC
>Ga0307417_10001263_pt1 | contig 10549 bp, 9 predicted proteins | sample SalMarWE160210MG_2_FD_202514 | JGI IMG/M metagenome (GOLD analysis project Ga0307417, IMG submission 202514) | Salt marsh sediment microbial communities from the Plum Island Ecosystem LTER, Massachusetts, United States - WE1602-10 | ecosystem: Environmental > Aquatic > Marine > Intertidal zone >...
TGCAGAAAGATAGCCCACAACTTCATTAAAATCACCTGTCACATCTCCGGAATCACTTCTGTTCAACACCAAAGAATTTTTCTTGTTTGCCAAAGAGGCTGCTTTCATCGTAGCTACAATAGGTCCGCCCCCACAGGCTTCGCAAACTCTTTTGTCCAGATAATCCTGTAATTTATCGTACTCAAAATTATTAATAGCATTTTCAACAATTGAATCGAGTCCGTCTGCTTGTTGCCTTGAGTGGTAGTGCGACATATCAGAGCTTGCAACTACAACCGTATTTTCATCTATAACTTTCGCAAGCTGTTTAGCGAGTTCATCTACAAATACTTTTGATTGATCACCTATTACAATCGGAACAATTTGAAAATCATTTAATACTGTTTGCAAAAAAGGAAGCTGTACTTCGATTGCATGCTCCTGCCTGTGGCCTTGCTCTCCTAAGAAAATAGTTTTGCTTCCCTCAATTATTTTATTGGCAAGATCTTTATTTACTTCAACTGTACCGAGTGGAGTCGAATAAGCATCACCATCATAGATGGATATTCCGGGAAAATACTCTTTGTGACTGGGAGACAAAATTATAACGTTGTGATAATTTTTATTCTTTAATAAATTAAAACCATATGCAGCAGTTCTTCCAGAATAGATATACCCGGCATGTGGTGAGACAATCCCAAATATATTTTTAAAATTCTTTTCCGGTAGGGAAACTGAAAGAAGCAGTTTAACTTCTTCACTTAAATTAGTCGGTTCGGCTGGATAGAAAAGTCCGGCGACAGCCGCTTTCCTAAGCTTTCTCATAAGTTTTAATTCTCTTCCCCAATTCTGAAATTATTTCTGCTGTGAAAACTTTAATATCCAAAATTTCGTTCACCCAGGCATTCCTTTCCAATCCTGCTTTCTCACATAAAGCTGAAAGAAAATCTGAAACAGTAAAATTGTGTTCGATAGCTACCTGGGGAAGAAGTACCGACCTGTAATGGTCTTCATCAAGCAATAAACCATGTTTACCAATTATGATGCTGTCATAACCACTAAAACTTTCAGGTGGGGATAAGATGGAAACCTCTATATCGATATGTGATAATTCTTCCTCCCGAAGAGGAGAAAATCGCGGATCATTCACTGCTGAGTTTTGGGCCGCATCAATTACTGTATCAAATAGTGGTTTAATAGAAGTAATATAACCGACACACCCTCTGAGCTTTCCATTTTTAGTAAGAGTTACAAAAGCTCCGGCACCTTTCTTTTTTAATTCAGAGTAATAGTTGAAATCAACAACAGAAAATTTTACTTCATTGTCATATAGTGAACGTATAGCTTCCCGGGCAGCGTGAAGTAAAATTGACTTTTCTTCTTCACTTGTAGTCATTTTGTCCTCCCGGCTTAATTAACAATCATGCAAACATCTACATTAATTCTGATTTCAATTTCAGAATTTGTATAATTTAACTTTTTAGCTCATAAACGACAAGCCTGTTTTTTTCTTGCAATAAAAACATCAAATTTTGCCTCAAAAAGAAAGAATCAGGTACAAAAGCTTTCGTTTCACTAATCAATAATTCTTCCATTCTCTGCTCTCTATTATTCAAATCAAAAGCCTTCAGTATATTTCTCAATGATCCATTATCTAAAACCACGTGAAAATTGAAAAATAATACTTCGTTGTAAACTGCATATTCAATATTTCCTGCAATAACTTTTTCAGTTTTTAATTCGTTAAAGGTTTTTGTAATGCTTTCAGGAAGCAGATCATCGGAATAATAAGTCTTCGGGAAAATATAATCTTCATAAGATTTTTTATTTAACGAAGCATCCCTCAACCTGTTTATTTTAGAAGCATCGCCTCCGAGTTCTTCAATTAGCTCACCCGAATTACAATCTATTGTAAAATAATTTCTTCCTTCGAAAAGCGATTTGTAACAATAAATTTTATCATCATCTATAAATAAAAATGAAAAATCCGGATTTTCCCAAAGGATATTTTTTGTTTCAATATCGAATGCTATTATTCCCTGGTGGCTCGGCATATCCGGTTTAACAAATTTATGGAAATAAATTATATCGTTGTTTACTGCTTCTATTCCCACCCAGAATTTTTCCTCAAGCTGAAGTTCAGAAAATATTTTTACTCCTGAAGAAATTTCAAGGCAATTGAAAAAAACTTCCTTGCTTTCAGTATCTCTTTCCTCTATAATGAGCTTTTCTGTTGCAGTTGGAATCAGCCGCCAGATTTGTCTATTGTTTGAGAATGAATAAATTCGTTTTATATCCATTGATCAATTAACAGGTTTAAACTTGGCAGTAAAATGTCTAAGCATAGGCGCTTCATACGTTATCTCATAGCCTTTTAATGAATTCCTGTTTTTAAATACTTCATAAATTACTTCCAGCACGTAATCGATATGACTTTGTGTATAAACTCTCCTTGGAATTGCCAAACGTACAAGTTCCATTGGCGGAGGAGTTAGTTTGCCTGATTTATCATACTTACCGAACATAACGCTTCCGATTTCAACTGCTCTTATTCCGCCTTCGATATAGAGTTCACAAACTATTGACTGACCGGGAAACCGCTCAGGAGGAATATTCGGTAAAAATCTCTTAGCGTCTATATATATAGCGTGCCCACCGGGCGGTTCAATAATCGGAACTCCGGCAGAAACTAATTTTTCACCGAGGTATTCTACACTTCGAATTCTGTATTGAAGATAATGTTCATCAAGCACTTCTTCCAAACCCTGGGCAACAGCTTCGAGATCACGTCCTGCAAGTCCGCCGTATGTGGGAAATCCCTCAGTAACTATTAAAAGATTTCTGCACTTCATTGCCAGTTCAGGATCGTTCATAGCGAGAAATCCACCGATGTTTACTAGTGCATCCTTTTTAGCACTCATTGTAGCTCCATCAGCATAAGAAAACATTTCCTGTGCAATTTCAAGTACTGATTTATTTTCGTATCCTTTTTCTCTCTTCTTTATGAAGTACGCATTCTCAGCAAAGCGGCAGGCATCAAGAAAAAGTGGAATATTATATTTTTTGCAAACTGCTTTTACATCTCGAATATTCTTCATCGAAACTGGTTGACCGCCTCCTGAATTATTTGTAACAGTGAGCATGCATAAAGGAATATTTTCAACTCCTTTATCTTTTATAAAAGCCACAAGTTTTTGAACATCCATATCACCTTTAAAGTCGGCTCTTACCTCTGGTTTCTTTCCTATTTCATTTAAAAGATCGACAGCTTCGGCACCTGTAAATTCAATGTTAGCTCTCGTAGTATCGAAGTGCGTGTTATTTGGGATATATTTTCCTGCTGTACCTACATTGAAAAAAAGAATTTTCTCTGCTGCTCTTCCCTGGTGTGTTGGAATTATAAATTCCATCAGGGTAATTTTTTTTACAACTTCTTCAAAGCGGTAAAAGCTTCTCGAACCGGCATAAGATTCATCACCCTCCATAATTCCAGCCCATTGTTTTGCACTCATCGCCGAAGTTCCGCTGTCTGTCAAAAGATCTATCAAAACATCATCAGCGTGTATCATAAACGGATTGTACCCTGCTTTTTTCAGTATTCCTGCTCTTTCTTCTTTGGTAGTAAACCGTATAGGTTCAACTGATTTAATTTTAAATGGCTCAATTATCGTTTTCATTATTTACCTTTATATAGAAAATTCAATTTATTTATACAAAGTTAATTAACCTTAAGACGCATTGCCAGAAAAAATATTCTGCATTGGGGTATTAAATAATAGTTATCTTTTTGCATTTCCATCATTTTTTTATTGCCTTTTGAAGGAACAATATCTAATTTTTTAATAACTATTTTCAAACAATCTAAAGGGAGTGCATATGGAAAATCAAGATACTGCAGCATCATCTGAGTTACAGGAAGAAGAGCTCAGTCACTCTGATAAAATGATCGGTGTTTTTTCCGAGCCAACAGCAACTTTTGAAAAAACAGCAAAATTTCCACCAAAGACGATGGATTGGTTTTTACCAATTTTGTTATTGGCAGTTTTGATTTCCGTTCAACAGATATTATACCATGCCAATCCTGAAATTTCCTTCCAGCTAAAACAAAAACAGATGGAAGCTATAGGAAAAAGACTTGATGCACAGGTTGAAAGCGGTGCAATCACAAGGGATCAGGCAAATCAACAGAGAGATATGATAGAAAGCAGAATGGATCAAATGGGAGGAATTGCTCTTGTTTTTCAGACTATCGGCATCTGGATTGCAATTTTTGTCGTCTTCTTTATAATGGCGGGAATTTATTTCTTGCTGGTAAAATTTGCTCTTAAGGGAGAAGGTGGATATAGCTCTGTTATGGTGGCCAGCGGTTTGTCCGCCTATATCGGGGTACTTGGGATTATTATAACTACAATAATCTCGTTGCTGATGGGTAAACTTTTTATGGATTCCAGCGTTGCCTCTTTTATGGGATCGGATAAATCAACTATTGTCGGATGGGTACTTGCCAAGTTAGATATATTTACTATTTGGTCATTTGTTGTGTTTGCTATTGGTTTGGCAAAAATGTTCAAATCATCATCTACACAAAAATATTATATGCTTGTATTCGGAATCTGGCTAATCGGAGGATTGATTTTATTTTTCCTAGCCAAAGCTATTCCTTTCCTCAAATTTTTTGGGATGTAATACTGGAATAAGCCAAAAACTTCTGCCGTGAAACCTGTGCTTCTTATCTGCATAGGTTTCACTTTTATTTATAACGGTCAATAAAATTTAGCAAGATGATTTTGAAGGAAGACGATTCATTATGGTTCTTGTGTAAATTTTACGGGGGTACGAAAAAAATTCGATGATAAATTTCTTTCTATTTTTGCTCTCTTTCTGTACGAAATAATAAAAAATCGCGTTAAATGAAAACTAGTGCAATTATTAGTCGGTAAATTCTACGAATTTCCAATATTTGTACTTTTGCCAAAATAAAGTAACATCTGAACAGAGCCATAATTGACATTTTTGGTCTGTATTTAATGTTTATCGGTAATTTATACCTGCAAAAACTTTGGTATAAGAATTGTCACTATATGGCAAAATTATTACGTAATTTACAACAAATCATTTAAAAATTAAGAGGTAGTCGATGCTAGAAGCAGCCGACCAAAAGGAAAAAGCGTCGTTGGAAAAAGAAATAATAAGAAGCTATTTTGATAAAAATGGACTTGAAGAAATTGTAGGTGACTATGTTTCTAAAACAACAAAAAAAATAAATTTCTCTTTAATTATAAAACCCGCTATCATATCATTCCTCGCATTGATTATTTCTTTCTTCATGGATATTTCATCAGTTCCAATTCTGGGAAATATATCCGTGAATATTGCCAAATCATTATTCCCTGGTTGGCAACCTGCTGTGGAAACTTTTGCACCTTACAAATTTTGGTGGCTTCCTTTAATTGTTTATATGCTTTTCCTTTTTTTCGCTTACCTCGCCTATCAAAAATTGAAAACTGAAATTGTCAGAAACCCTGCTTCAGAAACAATCGACAGGGTAATAACTTCATACACAAGTGTGATTGACAGTATTGCCACAGCACTTCCGTTACTTGGCGCGGCTTTACTACTTATAAGTATAAGAATGGGAGAAGAAGTATTCCTCGGGCTTTCAGTTCCGTTTGAAATTAAATCCCTGATAGTGCTCGCCCTCGGCAAATTATTTGAACCTGTTCTCGATCAACTTGGAGTTGAATTCCAGAATATAGCAACACAGGTAAGTGATCTTAAAGAAAGATATTTTTCAAGAATACAAACTGAAAATTCAAAAAATATTCTCGCTCAAATCAGTGGAACAAACGGACGCGGACCTGATTCCAAAGTATCCTTAAAGGATCTGGAAGCATACAATGCAATGCTTGAAAAAACTTCAACACTTAGTTCATCAATTCTACAGAATTTTAGATCGTCTCACGACTTGATTGATAAAATGAGCAAGATGCCTGGATTAAACCCTGAAAATATTCAGGCAGTTAACTCAATGGCAAATTCAATCACAACAGCGGCTAAATCATTAAGTGATGAAAAAACCATCACTGGATTAAAGCATCTTGAAACAATAGTAGTTAAAAAGTAAGATGATATGGTAAAAAAAGAACGAGACGCCAAATTTATAATATACCAGGTGCTTTACATTTTTGTAATTACCGTACTTGCATTAAAAGGGGCTGATCTTAACTTGCGTGAAGTTGTTTCTAAAGATCAAACTGTCAATAAAAGTGTAAGAGATTCATTGGTTGTTTTAATTGATTCATTATATGCACAGGGTTCAAAATTTGAAATAAAGGTAGATCCTAATGTCGTAGTAGAGAACAAAGAGCTAAGAGAAAAATTAGCAGTAATGAATAAAAAATTACAGGAGATTAAAATTCCTGAAAAGAAAGTGCCCGTTGAAATTAAGGATCAAAATGAACAAACAAAGCTACAATCCCCTATTGCTATCTCTCAGATATTTTACCAGGATACCTGGAATATTGCCAAGAATGGAGGCAATGTCCCTGTTGAAATTTACGATCCTGCAAAGATGCAAAAACCAATTGCTGTGATTGATCCGGGAAAAGAAAAAAAGTTTGACCTGTCAAACCAGCAGTTAATAATACTAAAATACGGCAGTCAGCAGGAAACAATTAAAACAACGCCAAGACCCATTCCTGAAATTAGAATTGAAAAAGTCACCACAAAAATGGACGGCAATGATATTTATGTACAGGATTTACAGAGAACAACTGTGTTTACAGTTACAATAGTAGATAACCGTTCTGACCAGCTTAAAGTATCTTACACGGGACCAATTTCCGTAAGCGGCCCATTAAAGGATAACAAGGGCAACCTGGTATATAATGTTTCATTAAAAATAGCCTCAACCCGGGAAAGATTTAATGACTGGGTAGATAAATATGGCGACCTTACAGACGCAAGCGGTAGATATAAGGCAAATTTCTTTTTTACAGTAGTAGACCAAAAGGCCAACCACAGAACACAAGTTGGGGATACCTTTTACTTCACTGATTTTTCAAAATAACTTAGAATACACTGGGAACAATTATGACTAAAAAATATTCTTACTTGCTGATACTAACGTTTATTTTCATTTGTGGTACCGGAATTGTTAAAGCACAAAATGAAGAAGGGGAAAAAGTTCAATATTATCAGATGGAACCTCTGGATGACAGCCTTTTTGTTAAAATACAAACCGAGGTATTTATAGATCCCCCTGACCCAAAAGCTGAAATAATTGTTGATCTCCGGGATCCGAATAATCAAACTGTTTCTATCAGGGGAACCCTTTATCCGTTCCTGGCTTTTACACCAGAGACAAGAGCAAAAATAATTACTTACCCATTTAAAATTAATCTTGAAGAAAACATCAACTTTGGAAGTGTATTTACAAGGGTAGTTGGAAAATTAAGAATCAATAAAGCCTTTCAGCCTCCAACTCTGCAACAAATTTCTTCCACTAAGAGTTATATAAATCCATTTTTCCAGTTATTTGGCGGTGAAAGATTTGGGATGCCTATCAAGGGAGATATTGGGCTATCCATGGGATTGGGTACGCCCTACAGTGGTCCGTTTGAGACTAATTTTGCAGAAGGTAACTTTCATATACTTGGTTTTCGTGTAGGAATATTTAGCTTCTTTGATGGTTTGACAAAAATAAAAACGAATAATAATATAAACAATCTTTATGCTGTAAACGGATACCAGGTTGGGTATATTTTTCCGTTAGGCAATTTCCTTGAGGTAAGTTACCAAAGCGTATTTGATAACCCTACCCCTTCTCAACTAAGCCGCTATCAACAATATGATAACAATTCGTTAGACTTACATGCAAAAATTTTACACGACTCTTATTTCAGCTGGGAGCTAAGATATCCTATATCTGTTATGGGATCAACACGAGGTAAATTTTATATTGCAAGATACCTTTATGAATGGCATATTGGATATACCGGGCGCGAACTTTCCCTGGCCGGAAGTACCTTCGACTTTAGTTTTGACGCAATGCCAAGTTCTGATGTTCGACAGCCAGAATATGTATTAAACATAATGGTAGAGAAAGTAGCGGAAAGTTGGGCTTCGAGTGCTCTTGCTATTGGACCTTCCGTTATCCTATCCAAAAAGGATGATGGTAAATTCGGTTTTGTTACAGTAATGTTCAATCTTAGATTTAAAGTAGGTACGTCACTTTAATTACCCTTTTTCATCTAGTTTAATGGCGGGTGAGCTCTTGATTTATCTCAACAGTTTGCCCGTTTTTTATTCTTAAACCTCCTAATTATTTCCAGTATAAATTTTGTAATTTTATTGTACAACAATTTTATTACTCATTGATTTATTATGAAACAGCAATTTATACTGTGGACCGGCGCATTTGTAATCACAATAATTTTTGCGTTCTTATTAAGAACAATAAGCCCGGAAAAACCGGTTACCGGAACCGTTGAGTTTGGAAACGAAAAAATAAGTTATAAGTTCGATAAAGTTTATAGAAGTGATAGTGACTATTCAGTAATGCTATTCAGCGATATAGACAGTCTGCAGGCTGATCTTGAATACAAAGATTCGAATTCAGAGAAAGGCTGGATCAAGGTTCCTATGGTAAACAAAAATGGAATGTTAACAGCAAACATTCCAAAACATCCGACTAAAAGTCTTGTTAATTATAAAGTAACATTGAAATACGAAGGCCAGTCTTTTGTTATTCCACAAAAGAGCGGATTAACAATGAAATTCCTGGGGAGAGTTTCCACTCAAATAATGGCATGGTTCTATATTGCTCTTTTTGGGGGGATTTTACTAGGTATAAGAATCGGATTAGAATATTTCAATGAAGATGAAAAAATAAAGAAACTTTCATTTTTTGCCTTCATAACATTTGTTTTTTATGCAATGCTTCTAATTCCGGCTAAGAAGACATACGAATTATCTGCTCTGGGGAAATCAATCCCTCAAATTAACCAATTATTTAGTGTCGGGGGAATATTAATAATTATTTTGTGGATTGCTGGAATGATAAGTTTTTTCTATGTGAAAAACAGGAGACTTATGGCCTTGATAGTGGCAATTTTGACATTACTTATCTTTATAATTTTTGGTTATTAACTTAAATTCTTAATTATTTCATTGTGTAACAAAGGAGTTGATGCAACAATACTGTTCCCATTAACAGGATCATTTCCCTCGTAATCAGTTATTATTCCCCCGGCACCTTTTATAACAGGAATTAAAGCCATTGAATCCCAAATATTCATAATTGGATCAATCATTATATCCGCAAAACCTGTCGCTATGAGATAATAGCCGTAACAGTCCCCCCAGTTTCTGTAAAGCTTAACCTTTCTGGTTAGCTCATCAAATTTTTTCTGGTTCTGGTACCTACCGATGTTAAGATGATCTGTTGTGAGTAAAACAGCATCTGAAAGCTTTTCAACTTTTCTTACTTTTACATTCATCTCATTCAATTGCGCTGATTCATTATCACCGATTAGGTATTCTTTTAATATCGGTTGATTAATTATTCCAAGCATTGGCTTTCCTTTATGTGCTAAGGCTATCAATGTTCCGAATGTGACGGCACCGCAAATAAAACTTTTTGTCCCATCAATAGGATCAAGCACCCACCGATATTCTGAATCTTCATTATGTTTTCCAAATTCCTCTCCAATAATTCCATGATCTGGAAATTCTTTCATAATTTCTTCGCGCATTAATTCTTCGGCTTTTTTATCGGCAATCGTTACCGGTGAGGCATCCGACTTTGAATCAATTTTAACATCGGTACGAAAGTAGCTTCTTATAACTGTCCCGCTAATATCGGATAGATGCTTCGCAAAAAGTTTGAATTCATTCACATTTTCCAATTGAAAATCCTGTTTTATTCTTTTTCGACTAATCTTTTTAAACTCTCTGAATAAATATAAAAAATAATTACTAGTTCCAGATAAAATCTGGATTTAGAGCTAATTTTGGCCTGAAATTCTTGGTGCATTAAATAACTATTATTATATTTGTGCTTCCAAAATTACAAACCTGGAGAGATGGCAGAGTGGTTGAATGCGGCGGTCTTGAAAACCGTTAAGGATGCAAGTCCTTCCGGGGTTCGAATCCCTGTCTCTCCGCAAACAGAAGACCTCGCTTTGAAGCCTGTAAGCGAGGTTTTTTATTTCCCTAACAATTAAGCTTATTCACATTTCCTATATTATAAAAATACCTTCCTCTAGGCTAGTGCCAGATTTTGTATAAATATCCATAAATATTGATCGGAAATAAATTTATTTGCATAATTATGCAAATAGTTGTATAATAACGCTGTCAATCGTAGCCGGTTTGTGGTTACTTTCTCGATTGTTAACTATTAAGTAAGGAAATAAATTGGAATTTACATCTGTGTATGCAAGGCATTCACTTGCAGCCGTATATAAGATTGATGAAACAAAGCTTGATTTCTTTAAATAATCTTAAACAGAAGGAATTTTTGATACGCAAGAAAACAGACTGTAAGTTCAAAAAGCTATTTTAACAT